>Ga0007810_1000219_pt1 | contig 17256 bp, 18 predicted proteins | sample CryBogCBE15Jun09_FD_71193 | JGI IMG/M metagenome (GOLD analysis project Ga0007810, IMG submission 71193) | Freshwater microbial communities from Crystal Bog, Wisconsin, USA - CBE15Jun09 | ecosystem: Environmental > Aquatic > Freshwater > Lake | place: Crystal Bog, Wisconsin, USA | collected...
GGGGGGGGTATTGAATAGAAGATATATCATGGCGGGACTAACTGATGATCCAGATTATCGAACTTTAGCAACATAATTTTCCGCCTATGTTTATTTATAAAAAAATTTTAAATGATAGGCCAATGTATTTGAAACTAGGAACATGTTGTATCAGTTTTATTAATGGAGAATACTTGTGATAAAGATTCATAAATCTTTTTCTTGGTTTTGCTACGCTGCAATTGCTATTGTCATTACCCTGCTTTTTTTTGAAAACTTCATTTTTTCTTCGAAGTTAGGTTATTTGATCCTCAGAGACTATGATGATCTTGCTTTTCAGGTCTCTCTTCGTCAGACCCACATAAATATTTTGCGCGGTAATATTAGTTCCCTTTTTGCGCTTAATGACTACGCATACGGTTGGGTTTTCTGGATAACCATGTCTATGGTGACCTTTCCATCTTTCCTATTAAGTTATCTTGGAAATATTGATTGGCCTTTGATTGTTATTCCAAGACAAATTTCGTTAATTTTTACAATTTTATGTTTGCTTGTTTTGCGCAAAATATTGAAGCGTTTTACAGTGCCTGAATGGGGTATTGCGGGCGCCTTATTAATGCTAATTTTACTGCCAGCTATAGGCTATTTCTCAATGCGTTTCAGCACAGTGAATGCTGTTATGTTTTTTGCTATGCTCTCGCTTTATTTGGCCATGCGAGATGATCATCCGTTAGACTTTGGGAGGCTCTTAAGAGTCTTTTTTAGTTTAGCAATTGCTGGAGCCATAAAACTTACTGGTTTATTAATCGCTCCTTTGGTTTTTTCTTTATTTATAAGCGACTAAGGTATCAATATGTTGACGAATCTTTGCCGTTTTGGGTATTTAAAGCAATAGTATTTTTTTTGGTATTTCAATCCTTCTGGCTGCGCCTCAGCTACCCTATTTGGTTTTTAACCAAGCTTTACTAAGTGCTTGGGTAAAAAATTTACAGTACTTTATTGGGGTTACCAAAATCCCTTCGGGATCCCCAAACATTTGGCTGCATTTTTTTGAAAGTGTATTAGTTACGCCTGGGGTTGCAATTGTCTATGGGCTATTGGTAAGCGGTTTATTGATTGGGTGCTCCAGAAATTATGCGTCTGAGAAAAATTTATATCACTATGAATTTCGAGCTATTTTGATAACTCTGGTTGCTGTTTGTATTTATCTTTCATTTTCAGTAAAAAGTGCAACTAGCTTAGGATCCTATTTCACGTGTGTTTTAGTACTAATATTTTTAGGTTTGGTGCCATTGCTAAAACGTCCCCGCTCGATCTGGTTATTGGGCTTCTTTATAGGAGTGCTGATCTTAGATGTTACCTATCGCACCATCTCAGAGCTTGATAAGAAAGGGATAACCCAGCATCACCTTAGTTATTTCATCAAGGATATGCAATCTAAGAAAAGGATGAAGTTAGCTCAGCAAACAATGGATTGTATTGAAGCTCATCAATCTGTCGGGAGTATTAAGCATTTGTTTTTAGATTACACAACACCCTCTTTTATCAGTCCATTAACCTTTCCAGACGCTTGTGTTTCATATGCATGGGGTAATCTATCGCCTCAGGGTAAATATTGTGACACTCCGATAGATTTTTTAGTGCTTGATACAAAAGCTATTGGTTATTTGCCAATTGATGAATTTCAAGGGTATCTAAATGGCGTCAATCATTCACTCAGAGAGGGTTATCTACTTGATAGGACCAGTCGTGCACAACTCGAATCTTCCGGAAAATTCGGTAATCAGAATTTTGAGTTAGCATGCGATCTTGACGAAGCTCGTATTTTCCATGCGCAGTAATACATAAATAAGGATTTTCCTCCCACAAACTTTTAATTAGCATCATTTGGTAGGCTTGGTATTTGTGCCCCAACCTCCTAAATTAGGGTGATTTAGAGGGTCTAAATGTGATAACGAACGCAATTCACCCCCCCAGTTGTTATAATTATTGAAAATAAATAGGCTTCAATCTCATTGGAGTGGTTTTGTTGTCATTAAATAGATCAAAATTGGGTGAAATTTTTTGTTAATGACTGAATTTATTAAGAAAAATCTTTCTTTAGCACCCAATTCTGATGATCCTTTGGTGGCGATATTGTTGTGCACCTATAACGGAGACCGATTTTTAGCCGAGCAACTCGATTCTTTGGAAACTCAGACTCATCAAAATTGGGTAGTAATTGCTAGCGATGATGGTTCTACCGACCACACACTGGAAATATTGCAGCAATATCAAGCGAAATGGCCTTCCGGGAAATTGAGTTTTCGCAGTGGCCCTCAAAAAGGTTTTTGCCGAAATTTTTTATCACTTGCCTGTGATTCAGAAATTAAAGCTGATTACTACGCATTTTGTGATCAAGATGATGTATGGTTGCCGGAGAAAATTAGTGTGGCTTTAAGAATCCTGAGCTCGAATGAAAATGAGGCTCCCGATCTCTATTGTGGTAGAACTGGCTATATTTCAGAGCGGGGCTGTGAAATTGGTATGTCAAGAAAATATATACATCCTAAAACTTTTAGAAACGCATTAGTTCAGTGTATAGCAGGTGGCAATACGATGATTTTTAATGCCAAAGCAAAAGCATTACTTGAGTTAGCCCCTAGAGTTGATGTTCCCTCTCATGATTGGTGGTTATATCTATTAGTGACGGGCTGTGGTGGATCCATTTACTATGACCCCAATCAGTATATAAAGTATCGACAGCATCCCAATTCCTTAGTTGGAGAAAATACCTCGCTGATTTCAAGACTCGATAAATTGGGGTTGGTATTAAACGGTCAGTTCAGAGTAATGATTTCTAAAAACATTAGTGCAATTAATGGCATTCCGAATCTTTTGTCGAGAGAGAATAAAGAAATATTTAATTTATTCAAAGAAATGCGTAGTCGAAAACTTAAGGACAGGCTGCGCTTAATTGGAGTCTGTGGAATTTATCGTCAATCCTGGCAGGGAACATTCAGCTTGTTGCTAGCGGTTATCTTTAAAAGAATTTGATCATGTTTTTTCCGAGAAATCAAAAATTAGGACGAAATAAGAATTCTGATTTGGAGCTATGTTCAGATGAGTAACGATAAATATCGTCTTGCTGAGCTATACGCCAAACGTAATATTTTATTTCGTTTGGTCGCACAACAGATTATCCTGAGATATCGAAGAACAGCACTGGGTTTTTTGTGGACATTAATCAATCCGCTAATGATGATGTCTGTAATGGCCTTGGTTTTTTCTCAGCTGTTCAAGGAGGATTTAAAGACTTTTGCAATTGCTTTATTTGCTGGAATGATACCTTGGAATTTTTTTAGCTCTGTTGTTAGTCAATCGACCACTGTGTATATTAACAACGAGGGACTTATTAAGAAGATTTATATCCCCAAGATGATCTTCCCTCTTAGTATTGCTTGTGGCTTACTGATCGATGCCATTGCTTCCTTTTTCATATTGTTTATTATTATTCTTGGTTTGGGGGGCGGTATTTCTTGGGCGCACTTATTCTTGCCGGTTAGTTTTTTGCTGCTCTTTATCTTTGCATTTGGCATTGCTCTCATCATATCAATTGCAACAGTCTATTTCCGCGATTTACAGCACATCGTATTAATTTTTCTACAGGGGCTATTTTTCTTAACACCAGTCTTATACAAGTCTAATTCTATTGGCGGTAAAGTGGCCTGGCTTATCGATATAAATCCTGTTACACCATTCATTGCGCTCTTTAAAATGCCATTAACTGAGTCGATTGTTCCAACGGTGGGGCTTATTTTGAGAGCGGCCCTAACTACCTTCCTTGCTATATCTCTTGGCCTATTTTTATACGTGCGGCTACAGAAAAAAATTATTTTTCGATTGTAAGGATATATGTCAAGTATTCACGTTGAAAATCTCTCTATTAAATTTCGTATCTATCACGATAGATCGCCGTCGCTAAAAGAATACTTTGCAAATCTTCTAAAGAGAAATGCAAAGCCTTCTTACTCTGATTTTTGGGCTATCAATAATCTCTCTTTTAGTATTAATGCAGGAGAGCGTGTCGGAATTATTGGCCATAACGGCGCTGGTAAAAGTACTTTACTAAAGGCCATATGCCGAATTTATGAAACATATGAGGGGTCTATTTCAATTGGTGGGCGGATTGCGCCTTTGCTTGAAATTGGTGCCGGTTTTCATCCAGAATTTACAGGGCGAGAGAATATTTATTTGAATGGTTCTATTCTGGGCTACAGCAATGGGGAATTGAAAAAAATAGAGCCAGAGGTTATTGCTTTTTCCGAATTGGAAGAATTTATAGATATGCCAGTTAAGTACTATTCGACCGGCATGTATATGCGTCTTGCCTTCTCTTTAGCAACTTCTATGCACCCGGATATCTTAGTCCTTGATGAGATATTTTCGGGCGGTGATGCAAGTTTTGTGGCGAAAGCCAGAAATCGTATGTTAGAGCTGATTGACAAGGCGAATATTATGATTATGGTTTCTCACGATCATTTATTGGTCAAATCACTCTGTGATCGTATATTGTGGCTAGACCATGGCAGGCTGGTTGCCGACGGCGCACCTGATGAAGTAACTGAGCAATATCTGGCAGGTAGAAAATGAGCAAGCCCCTCGCGATTATTCCTTCTTTCAAGCTATGACTAATTTAGAACGACCTGAGCCGATCCAGAGAGCCATGTCAAAAGCCGCAGTAAGACTCGCATGGTCGCCGCCTGATGGGGATGAGGCGAGGACTATGTTGTTGCTGACGATGAATGTTCGCAAACTCGATCAAAGCCCCAAAATGCCCGATATCTTAAGCAGGCTTAAGCAAATTTTGATCTATTATTTCTATAAAGAGCACATTAAACAATTTTCATTCATGCGAAAATTGTTTAATGTAATGTGGCGTGATTTTTATCTTACTTACGTCCAAATAAGCTCCATCATTCACCGATCCGTTGCTAAACGCTGGCGTCCGATTTTTAAAATGTCTGAATATGTGAATGCATTTAATATTTCGTCAATTAAAGTCTTCGACGCCGAGAGAGTTGATACCCCGGAGCCAATAGTGATTGGGCCCGAAGACCAGGCCTATCTGTCATCGCCGCACAGTTATTATGAGTTTCCGCCTATTTATATTGCACGGCTTGATGATGCGCAGGTATATGGCAAAACCAATCTTGTCTTTATGCGGGACGCTGTGATTTGTCATGACCTGTATGACTTTATGCGTGACTATACAAGCGAGGAATTACATGGCCACCATATTATCGACCCAAAAAAGAAACGTATGCGTCTATTGAGGCATGATGCGACACCGGAGTATATTCCTACTGCAGCGACATTCCTCGACGCCTGCGCGTCAAACTATGCACATTGGCTTACTGAGGTACTTCCACGCATCACTATTTTTTGCTCTGTTGAGCGGTATGCAGATGTTCCCATAATTGTCGATGATGACTTGCATCCCAACATTATGGAATCGCTTGCATTAGTTGCGGGGAATGAACGTGAGATTATTGCTTTGCCGACAGGAAGGGCGATTGATGTAGGTATTTTATATATCACAACAGTGACTGGGTATGTTCCATTTGAACGAAGAAACACAAAGCTTTCAGGACATTCCCATGGATTATTTAGTGCCCTGGCTTTTGACCAGCTTCATAAACGACTTTTACCATTTTGCGATAAACCTGCCCTTAAAGAGTGGCCTCAAAAAATTTATTTACGTCGAAACTCTATAGGGCGAAATGTTACGAACGATATAGAGGTTGAACAACTTCTTGTAGACAATGGTTATATGATCATCGAGCCTGAAAAGCTGACATTCCAACAGCAGATTGCTTTATTTAGTAGCGTCAAAGAAGTGGTAGGTCCGTCTGGAGCTGCATTGGCAAATCTAATATTTTCGCATTCTAATACCCGTCTGCATATCTTAATTGGTAGATATAAATACACAAGTTTTTGGTACTGGCAGAATATTGCATGCGCTTCGGGTAAGATAGTTCGTTATATTCTTGGCGATGTTGCAAATGGAGGTCTTGGTATTCATGCTGATTTTAGTATTGACGGTCAATCAATTAACTTTATTAGCGAGCATTATTAGATGATCCACAGTTCGGCGATTGTTTCTCCTGATGCACAACTTGGCAAAAATATCATTATTGGTCCTTACTCGATAATCCATGAGAATGTTTCGATTGGAGAGGGCACTGAAATTGGAAGTCACTGTGAGATTGGATTGCCCACACCTCTCGCTGATAACAAAGAGCTAGTCATTGGCAAGCAATCGTTGATTAGATCTCATAGCATATTCTATGCGGGATCAAGATTTGGGGATCGATTAATTACAGGACATAGGGTTTCAGTCAGGGAGCTGACTATAGCCGGTGAGAATCTCCAAATTGGAACTTTATGTGATATTCAGGGTAACTGTGAAATAGGAAATTACGTAAGGATGCATAGCAATGTTCATGTTGGAAAGCACTCGAAGGTTGGTAACTTTGTTTGGATTTTTCCATATGTAGTTTTAACAAATGATCCGCACCCCCCTTCATCCGTAATGAAAGGTGTTTCAATTGAGGATTATGTGGCCTTGTCAACAATGTCAGTGATTTTGCCAGGCGTGACAATAAGAAGAGGGACATTGGTTGGTGCACATAGTTTGGTCTCAAAAGATACTAATATGAATGTCCTGGTTGCCGGAAATCCAGCAAAGGAAATATGCGAAGCATCTAAAATTCGCCTTCAAGATGGTTCAAGAATGCCGGCATACCCTTGGCGTAGGCATTTTCATCATGGTTATCCGATTGATGTGGTTGAGGACTGGAATGCAGAGTTCCAAGATAACGAAGTACGCGGGGTTAAAAAATGATTGATGCAAATATAGAGACACTTATTGTCGGGCAAATGGCAAGAATTAAAAAGCTAATGACCGAGGCCGATGTCATCAGTTTCGCAAGCATATCTGAAGACTTTAATCCAATTCATTTGGATCGGGGGTACGCCGAAAAATCTAGATACAAAGCCCAGATTATTCATGGAATGATGGCGGCCTCTTTATTTAGTGGGCTATTTGGAACAAAGCTACCTGGACAAGGATGTGTTTATAAATCTCAAAATTTAAATTTTAGAAGAGCTATTTATATTGGTGATGAAGTGGAGGCAAATATTGAGATTACCGCCGTAGATAAAGAAAGAAGAATAGCGGCCTTTAAAACGACTTGCTCTGTTCGTGGCAAATTTGTAATCGATGGCACGGCTGAAATTTTCTTACCCTAGAATGACTTCAATGAATTTAGATAAATGCCAGATATACGAATTGCCGCGTATTAACGATCCACGCGGTAACCTAACTTTTGTAGAGGCGAATCGTCATATTCCCTTCGATATAAGACGCGTCTATTATCTTTACGATGTTCCTGGCGGTGCGAAACGAGGTGGGCACTCTCACAAATCACTCCATCAATTTATCATTGCCATGTCTGGATCGTTCGATATTCATCTGGATGATGGTTTTATGAAAAAAACAATACATCTGAACCGCAGCTATAAGGCGCTATATTTATGCCCCATGGTCTGGAGAGAAATTGACAATTTTTCTTCCGGTGCAGTATGTATGGTCTTAGCTTCCGACTTCTACGAGGAGGAAGAATATTATCGCGATTATGCAGAATTTATTCATTACGCACATAGTAAAATCAAGTAATGAAAATTCCATTTCTTCCGTTGAGTGCTTTAAATCAATCAATACGAGAGGATTTAGACTCAGCTTATCACAGGGTAATGAACTCGGGGCATTACATAATGGGGGTTGAGTTAGAAGCATTTGAGGCAGAGTTTGCGCAATACTGCGATGTAAAGTATTGCATAGGCGTTGCCAATGGATTGGAGGCAATCCACTTACTCCTAAAGGCCCATGGAATTGGTCCCGGCGATGAGGTTATTGTCCCCTCCAATACATTTATTGCAACATGGCTTGCCGTTAGCGAATGCGGAGCCACTCCTATTCCTGTAGAGCCACAGATAGATACATTTAATATCAATTCAAACCTTATTGTAAATTCCATTACAAGTAGAACGCGTGCAATCATCCCTGTTCATTTGTACGGCCAGCCTGCAGATATGGATCCTATCAATAAAATAGCTGCCAAATACGGTTTACTTGTTTTGGAGGATGCAGCACAGGCTCAGGGGGCATTGTATAAAGGGCGAAAAGTGGGATCGTTGGGTGATGGTGCGGCCACTAGTTTTTATCCTGGAAAAAATCTAGGGGCGCTTGGCGATGGCGGTGCTGTACTTACAAGTGATGACGCAATTGCGGATAAAGTAAGGCAATTACGCAACTATGGTTCGAGAATTAAGTATTCGCATGAATTTCTGGGTCATAATAGTAGGCTTGATGAAATGCAGGCAGCTTTTTTGCGGGTAAAACTTTCAATCCTTGATCAGTGGAATTCTCATCGAAAAGATGTGGCAGCGCAATATTCAAAGAGGCTTGTCGACTTAAATCTTGGGTTGCCTATAGTGCCAGAATTTGCCGATCCGGTATGGCATCTTTATGTTGTTAGAAGCCAGGAAAGAGATGCATTACAAGCCCGGCTAGAGGTAAAGGGTATTTCAACAGTCATTCACTATCCAACCCCACCCCATCGTCAAAGATGTTACACGAATTATCGGGATTCTAGTTATCCAATTGCCGATCTATTGGCAAATGAAGTCCTAAGTCTACCCATGAGCCCTGCGATAACTAATATTGAGATCGAATATATTCGAGAATCAATATCCGAATTACAGAATATGTGGCAATTTACTTAACTTAATACAAAAGATGCGGCATCTCGCTATTGTTTATTAGTAATTACATCATCCTCATGGATAGTTCAATGTGTTCTTAAGTGCAAAAAAATCTGGCTTAAATCCTACTCTTTTTGATGATGTTAAAAAAGCTATACTAAATGGCAGTCTAAACTCGGCACTTAATAGCATTCACAATTTTGTTGATGTCATATGCGCTGACTCTAATTCTGTGGCTCGGGTTTTTGGTTATCGTGAATTAGACTGGCTATGTTTAAAAATAGGTAGTACAAATTTAGCTACCTTAAAGAGACTTCCTTGTGACACATTAAATGGAGCGGGTGGCCGGGGAATAGTCATTTACTTAGTCAGCTGTATGCAAGAATCTGGAGGGCATTCCAGACTTGTCCTAGATTTTATTCGCGCTCAGCCAGATAAAAGGCACTTAATTCTGTCGACCGGCGTTGGGGGAAAAACTAGCAAGGCTTTCCTGGCGCAACTTTATTGTATTGACCCAAATGCTCGCTTTATCTCGGCCCCCCGAGGAAGTTTACTATCTAGACTTACTTGGTTGCAAGGTATGTTGTTAAGTCATTCTCCTGAGTATGTGCATCTATTTAATCACCATCAGGATAGTGTTGCTGTTGCGGCAGTAGTACCAGAGCTTGGGATAAAAGGTAGTTTTTATCATCATGGCGATCATCATTTATGTTTGGGTATATTTTTAGAGCACCTGACCCATGTGGATTTTCATCCTATGGGATATCATTTCTGCCATGAAGATCTGGGTATAAAAAATATTTATCTTCCATTAACTTTTCATGATCAACAGCCTCCTTTGATAGATGCTGATGAATATAGTCAGTCGCCACTAACTACTTCTACGGTTGCCCGAAAAAATAAGATTGAGGTTCCATATCACGCGAATTACTTAGAGGTTATACCAAGCATATTGAAGGCTACGGGTGGTAGGCATATCCATATTGGAAAATTATCGAAATTGGCTCTTTGGAGAATGCGCAAAGGAATGAAGGAGCTTGGTGTGCCTAGCGATCGTTTGATCTATGTAGATCAAAGCCCAAGCATATGGAGGTCTCTACAAGAATATCGCGTAGATATATATATAGCATCTTTTCCATATGGGGCTGGGCTTACTTTGGTCGAGGCATTGGGGGCAGGCATTCCAGTAGTTATGCATCAGCATGTATATTCGAGAATATTGAGCGGATTGGAGCTCGCTTATCCAGAGGCATTTAGTTGGAAATATCCAGACGAGCTTATCGCCTATTTAGTGGATTTGGACCCTAGCAGACTTAAGCAAGAACGGAAAATATCCCGGAGACGCTATGACGAGTTCCATCGACCTGAAATTTTAAGGGACTATTTTCGTGATCCCACATCATTTAGGATAAATGTTCCGCCCCTGTCTGAAAAATTTATTCCTAGAGATAAGGAATTTAATGTTTGCATTACGGATAAAAAGTTTTTTTATAGTCGATTCATGTACGACTTCTCTTATCGTCTGTGGAGAAGGTTTCGTCGATTTTTGAGTTAGCTGAAGATGATCGTGTCTGCAGTAGCCCTTTTTGGTTTCAAAAATTGTTAACTTCTCTAGCCAATAATTGGGCGACAATCCTTTAAGATATCTCATCACAGTATCAGTTTTAGGCCAGCCACCCTTACTCATCATCATGGACATGCTAGCCCAAGACCTCAGAAGATCTTTTGCTTTAGGCAAGTAGTAATCTCGATGCGAGGCAGATTGGAAAAATAAGAAACCACCATAAAGTACAAAACTGGTAATACCTGCAAAGGCGAGTTGACTGGTCGTAAAGTCAGGACCTGTTGAACTGATGGTGACAATCAGCATCACCAAAGTAAAAGTTACTAGGGTAGCAAGTACCGAAAATGATGAGATGGCATCATCATTTCTAAGGTCTATTTCATAGTTTTATCGCCGACAAATATCAATGACGCCATTGAGAATAATTATCACAGAAGCAAATGCTGCATCTCGAGCAATAAATATAGCGCCATCATGCTCAGCAAGCATCATCAGGGCGATTAGGGGGATTTCAATAATAGTACTGACATAGCCAGAATCAGAGTACCAAACGTCCCTGCTGTTTTATAGGCAATGACTTTAGCATGATGCACGCTCGAAAGTACGGCGCCAATTAAAGTGGTTCCCATTGTCAAGATAAACTGAGACTATAGTAGTAAGAAGCTCTGCAATAATAGGCACAATTTACTAATATTGAAAGAGTAGAGCAGACTACGCTAATATTGGGCGAGAATTGAAATATATATTGAGTTAAAGGCTTGCAATTTAATCACTCTATGTAAATTTTAGACAAAGTTTTTAGAAATATATTTTTAGTGAAAGTGGTACATAGTGGACATATTTAAATATGTTGAAAATATCTTAGGTGGCAACAAGGGGGGGTATATGAGGATATTTAAGGATGTTATTTTATTTTTTATCTATATATTTATTTTAAATATCATCGTAATACAACTAGGTTTAGTGTCAGGCCTTAAGTGGGTTATTGCATTTGATGTTGTAGCGATCATAATTTACATACTATCAATCAAAGAAAAACAGTATTCAGTACTTCTCGCCTTTTCTTTGTACATAAATTTTTATGTACTTGTACCTGTAATGATAGAAAGATCAGGCTCTGTATATCTATACCACCTACTTTCCTCTGAACATAAGAATGTTACACAGATAGAGAGCGAAATGCTTGAAGGTTACTGGAAAGACGGAAACTTTGTACAAAGTAGAATCAAAGAAGGTATTGATTCTGGTTTAATAGACTGCAATAGCAATGAATGTAAGTTAACTTTTATGGGAAAAGCTGCCACAAATACCTATAAGTTTTTCTCTATATTGTTAACGAAAAATCCAATATGGGCACATAAGTAACAAGGAAATATTTGCGAAATAATTAATATATTTTCTGCTTACTGAATTTTTCATTCATTGTATGTGATGTATTTAAGAAGAAAGCAATGTATTTATTAAGATTGAATAGAGTAGCCTTTTTCGTATTATCAGCTTTCTTTTTGATGGCTACAGTTTTTATTTATTTTTCCCCTCATTCTTTAGTACCTGATGAGATTGGGTTCTTGAAAATCGGCGCTAATTACTCATACCTAGCTGGCCCTAACCCAGAATATTTCGGAGCGATATTTTGGATTCTTATTTCTATAATAAGAAATTGGTTTGTACTAAGAATTTTATTTTTTCTTATGTATTTATCATCATTCATTGTGTTAATAAAAAGCACTCAGTTATATAAATCAAATTTATCTTCCTTTGCACCCTTTTTTATTCTATCGTCGCCAATTTTTCTTTGGACAGGAAAAATAATTGATCCAGAATTTATAAACTTTTTTTTAATTTCATTGGTAATTTATTGCTTACATAACAGAGCTATAGCTATTTCAGGCGCCCTATTGGGCATTGCTTTGGGAATAAAAATTGATTCGTTAGCAATTTTTCCTGCAACATTTTTTCTACTTTATTTAAATAGCCCTGACCTTAAAAAATTTGTAATAGGAGCCATAAAAGTATTGATTTTTTCAATATTCGGTTTAATTATTTCGAATCCACTTAACTTTAAAGGATATTTGTCTGCTGTATTTTCAAAATCTCATGCAGCTATGCCTGAGATTTTAGTAAATCTTAATAAACTTTTGTTCTCACAATTGTGGACTTGGGATGCGATTCAATATACAGGTTTTTTCAACCATATTGTTTCCTTACCAAGTTTAGTTTTACTTCTTAGCCTTCTTTTTTATAAAAAATTCAATACATTTCTACTTTTTATAGTAGCTTTTATCCCATCTGTATTATTGATTGCCCATACTGAGAATGTATTTATTTGGTATTTTTTCCCATTTATCCCCTTTTTAGTTTATTGTATTTTTGTATTAATAGTTTCGATTGATAAATCTACGATTAGAAATCCTAACCGTCGGTATGCTGTTTATGCTTTATTTTTTTCTATTTTGGTAAATTTTTATAATCTTGGCAATTCTGGAGTTTCCAAGCTTTACGATCGTTATTTGTTTATAGCTCATAAATCTTTTTCAAGCTATCAGCATCATCTTGTTGATGTTGTAAATTTGAATCAGCCTAAGTTAATTGTTAATTATTCCGATGTCGATTCTGGCCCATATGATTCAATAATACTGATTGGCAATGAAACAAGGTGGGATTCTTTTCAATTCCTCGAGAGAGTAAAATCTACTTTGAGTAGCGACAATGCTTTTGAGAAAGATAAGCTATGCATGATGTTGTATTCGTACCATAGCGTGCTATTTATTTTTGACAACAGGCTTTCATATAACTCGGAAATATTTGAAAACAGCTTACTTAATTTGGATGTAAAAATTTCTAAATACTTCAATAGATTAAAAACATCCTGCAAATTTGATAGTGAATATCATATTATTTCACATGAGGGTATTTACTATGTTGTTTATAAATTTTATTAACAATTTTTTAATTAGATGATTAGTAGCATTGTTCTCTCCTAAATGAATGCCTCCTTATGAAAGCCCTCATTCTCTTTGGCCATGGCGCCCGTGATGCTCGCTGGCGCGAGCCCTTTGATCGCTTAGCTAGCCTATGGCAAGCTCAGCACCCCAATACCGCTGTAGAACTCGCTTTTTTAGAAATGATGCAGCCTTCTTTATCTGAGGCGATTGCCAAGCTGGTTGGACTCGGGGCTTCTCAAATCGTCGTGGTCCCTGTTTTCTTTGGACAAGGCGGTCACCTGCGCAACGACTTCCCAGTATTACTAGAAGAGTGTCGTCATCAATTCCCGGCAATTACTTTAAGCGCGACGCCGGCTGTGGGCGAGGACTTGGCGGTGTTGCAAGCCATCATCGATTTTGGAGCCAGGGCTCTGTAAATTCTCTTCAATGGGCTGGGCTGTTGGGATTGTTTGTAAAGCCTGGCCAATCAAAATCAGTGCCGGTGAACTGGGTTCAAACCATGCATTGGCTTTACCTTGTGCCAAGGTACTTAAGGTACTTTCCCAATGACGCTCTTTAGCGGTCGATACTGCTTCCAAAATGTGAACCGGTGTATCGCCATGGTGATTAGGACTCAATGCCATTAATTGCTGAGCAATTTGGGCAGCATCTTTGCGACCCATGTAATAGACTAAAGTATCCGCGGTCGGATGAGCAATGGGTTGCTGTGAACAGTTAGAAGAGCTTTTAATGCCCTCACTTGTATCACTCGCTTTTGCCAAAGTGATAAAAGCGACGCTTCTTGAGACGCCCCTGAGCGTCAATGATTTACCAAGGCTGGCGGCGCCTGCTAAAGCAGCGGTAATACCCGGAACAATTTCCACAGCAATGCCAGCTTTACTTAGTGCGCTGAGCTCTTCATCGGCTCTACCAAAGAGCATGGGATCGCCACCTTTAAGGCGCACAATGGTTTGATACTTTTTGGCAGCATCCACTAAACGCTTATTGATAAATTCTTGAGCAGACGACAGCTTGCCACAGCGTTTACCAACAGCTACCTGAATGGCTTGCGGACACAGCTCTAACATCGCAGGATCTACTAAGGCATCATGAAACACAATATCGGCTTTAGATAGCAGCTTGGCGCCTCGCACGGTAATAAGATCTGCTGCGCCAGGACCAGCGCCAACAAGATAAACAGTTCCTAATGACGACATCGTTATAGGGCCCCAGTTTGTTGATTACTGAGTTGGCTACTGATTTGGCTCCTTCTATCGCGCCAACTGTTTTGAGTTGTAACGGTAAAGAGCGTAAATTGCTTAAGGGCAACATCGGTGTTTTGATCAGCGCGCAGCGCAAAGCTATCAAAGCCCGATCTTGCTCCTAAAATCAATTGATCAATGAGCACATCGCCAATGGCGCGGATTTCTCCGCTCCAAGCAAAGCGCTCACGCAGCAATGCTGCAGTGCTAAAGCTTCGGCCATCCCGAAAGACTGGAAAGTCAGCCCCTACTAGAGGCCACATGGATTTACCCACTTTAATCACTTCTGCGTGTTTGAGAATATCTTCATCCGCAGCAAACCACACTCCGATGGTTTGAGCAGCAATACGTTTGGCGACGATAGAGTCAGCATGTTTTGCATCTGCTTGACCATTCGCTAGCCACCAGCTAAATGGCACTAATACTTTTTGAGTTTGATCCAGATTACTAAGCTCTGCTCCATCGCCATGCCACACTTGCCAATCATTGGTAATGATGGAGGGTTTGCCGCCTTTGGGATAGAGCAAGACGCTATTAACTTGGCTCATACCGCAGCTCCTACAGAAGAAACCTCTTTAGAGCGATTAAGGTAAGCCGCTTTTTTAAAAGGGGTTACCCCAAGCCGGCGATAGGTTTCAATAAAAGGCTCATCGGCGGTGCGATGTTTTACATAGGTGTCGATGATGTCAGCCATGACATCGGAAATTTGCTCAGCACCAAAAGAAGGTCCAATGACTTTGCCAATCGATGCGTGATTGCCTTGCTCGCCACCTAAAGTGATTTGATACCACTCTTCCCCATCTTTATCAACGCCGAGCACACCAATGTTACCCACGTGGTGGTGTCCACAGGAGTTAATACAGCCTGAGATATTGAGTGAGATCTCACCTAAATCATGCAAGTAATCTAGATCATCAAAGCGCTCCTGAATCGCTTTGGCAATAGGAAGTGACTTGGCATTGGCCAGGGAGCAAAAATCTCCACCTGGGCAGGCAATGATGTCGGTAAGGAGTCCAATATTCGGTAGGACCACATTTTGCGCTTTGGCTTTGTGCCAGAGCTCAAGCAATTTACTTTGTTCTACATCAGCGAGCACTAAGTTTTGTTCGTGCGTGACGCGCAGCTCACCAAAACTATATTGGTCAGCCAAATCGGCAATGGCGAGCATTTGCTCGGTTGTGGCATCACCAGGTGCAACGCTACCATGTGGCTTGAGGGAAAAGATGACGCTGGCATAACCTGGTACCTGATGGGGTTTGACGTTACGCTCTAACCAGCGTGCAAAGGCAGCTTGTTCATGTTGAGGTGCGCTATCAATCAAGTCTGACTTACTCATTGACTTAGCTGATTTATAGGCTGGCTTAGTAAAGTGGTTCGCTACCCGATTCCACTCCGATTGCTGGAAATTGTCATCCCCATCTTTGATGGTGGCCCATTCCCCTTCGACTTGACGAGCAAACTCTTCTGGTCCTAAGGCTTTAACCAAAATTTTGATACGCGCTTTGTAGATATTGTCGCGACGTCCAAAGCGGTTATAGACCCGCAGTAGGGCAGTCAGATAGCTTGGCAATACATTCCAAGGAAGACTCTCTTTGACGAGTGAGCCTAGAATGGGAGTGCGACCCATGCCACCGCCAGCATAGATGTCGGCAACAAGCTCGTCATTCTCATTTTTCTTCAGTGAAATACCCACATCATGGCAAAGCAAAATCGTGCGATCTTCTTTGGCGCCACATACTGCAAACTTAAACTTGCGGGGTAAAAAAGCAAACTCAGGATGCAAAGTGGACCATTGACGCAGTAACTCACAAACGGGGCGGGGGTCGATGTATTCGTCAGCAGCCACGCCTGCAAAGGCATCACTCGTGATATTGCGAATACAGTTGCCTGAAGTTTGAATGGCGTGCATTTGCACTTTGGCAAGATCTGCCAAGATGGCTGGTGACTCTTCTAATTTAATCCAATTAAATTGAATGTTCTGACGGGTGGTGAAGTGACCATAGCCACGGTCATACTTATCCGCAATGTGGGCTAGGGTACGCAGCTGCTCAGAACTCAATAAACCATAGGGAATGGCTACACGCAGCATATAAGCATGGCGCTGATGGTACAAACCATTTTGTAAGCGTAGGGGACGAAATTCTTCTTCGGCTAAAGTGCCGTTGATACGGCGCTCCACTTGATCATTGAATTGGATAACCCGCTCATTGACCAGGGTCTGGTCGATATAGTCATATTTGTACATAGCCTCTGATTTTCAGGGATTTTTGATATTTCTTCAAATAATCATAAATTCAGTTGATATATGAATTTAGATATATTCAGGGTAGGCCTCTTTGGCCTGGTTTGACCTAATCTGGGCAAAGCGATGCGGTATATTCGTCTAATGACCCGCTCTAATAACCCACCAGCCTTGCCCAATAACCCCTATAACGCAGAGTTTGAGAGCTATCAAGCTACTCGAAGCCGTTTTTGGGATCAAATCAATGCTGGCCTGTCCCACTCTTGGGGCGCCTACTACCAAAAGCGCTTAGCCCATATTTATCAAAATATCGTGCCAGCCGGTTCGAGTGTTTTGGAGCTTGGCTGCAAAGACGGGAAGTTACTCAGTACCTTAAGACCCTCTGTAGGGGTTGGTATTGACTTTAGTGCGGCGGCAATTGGTAAAGCCAAAGCGCGCTATGCAAACTTGGAGTTTGTGCAGCTCGATGCCCATCAA
>Ga0007810_1000222_pt1 | contig 17205 bp, 8 predicted proteins | sample CryBogCBE15Jun09_FD_71193 | JGI IMG/M metagenome (GOLD analysis project Ga0007810, IMG submission 71193) | Freshwater microbial communities from Crystal Bog, Wisconsin, USA - CBE15Jun09 | ecosystem: Environmental > Aquatic > Freshwater > Lake | place: Crystal Bog, Wisconsin, USA | collected...
GCCGAAGACATGGGCAAAGAAGTTATAATGCTTTGGCATAAAGACAAAGACCTTGGGATGTTTACCACCGACGACTGTATAATACTGCCAGGCGGCTTTAGTTATGGCGACTACCTACGCTGTGGTGCCATAGCCCGTTTTAGCCCCATGATGCAGAGCGTGGTTGAGTTTGCCAATAAAGGTGGCAAGGTGCTGGGGGTTTGCAACGGTTTTCAAATACTGTGCGAAAGCGGCCTGCTGCCCGGTGTGCTGTTGAACAATGCCCACCAGCAATTTGTGTGTAACAATGTATTTATTAAAAATAACAACGGCGAACCGCTTAAAATACCCATTGCGCACGGCGACGGGCGTTATTTTGCAGAAGACCACATATTGGATGAATTGGAGGCCAACAACCAGGTTATTTTTAAATATTGTGATGCCTTGGGCAATATAAATGCAGCGTTTAACCCCAATGGCGCGGTACGCAACATAGCAGGTATAAAAAATAAAAACGGCAACGTGTTTGGGATGATGCCCCACCCCGAAAGGGCCACATCGGCCGCATTGAGCAACACCGATGGCAAGAAAGTATTTGATATTTTAGGATTGAATTAACAATATGGCCGGGAAGGTTGGCCCGCTGCATTCGTTTATACATAAAATTATTAGGCATGAAGTATTTTTCGTTACTCTTTATAGCTGTATTTGCAACGGCAACGGCTTTTTGCCAGGTAGAAAACCCGGTACAATGGTCGTTTTCAGCAACAAAAAAAGCTGATAAGTTATACGAGGTTGTAATAACGGCTACAGTGGCAAAGCCCTGGCATATTTATTCGCAAACAACGCCCGACGGCGGGCCCGCACCAACGAAAATTGTTTTTAAAGCAAACCCACTAATTGTAAAAGAAGGGAGTGTTGCCAAGGAAACCGGCAGCCTGCAAACCATTCACGACCAAAACTTTGGGGTGGATGTAAAATATTATTCAGACAAAGTGGTTTTTACGCAGGTGCTCAAACTAAAAACTGGCGTTAAAACCCATGCCACCGGCGATGTGGAATACATGGTTTGCAACGACAGCAAATGCCTACCGCCCAAAAAACTCCCTTTCGATATCTCATTGCAATAAAAACTGTGTAGATGAAAAAATATTTCTTGCTGCTTACCTTGTTGTTGGGCAGCTTGCTTTCTTATGCCCAGTCTGGCAATACCATTCACTGGAGTGTAACATCAAAACGTATTTCGGCCAATAAATATGAATTCACGGCCACCGGTAATGTTCCTGCTGGGTGGCATTTGTACGGGATTAATACTGGCATTGAGGGGCTAGATCCTGTAAAATTCAATTTCGACTATCCCAACGCCAAAACCCAAGGGGTAATTACATTTAATAAAACCGCCGAAACCATAACGGATCCTTCCTTCGACAATAAACGGGTGAATGTATACACCGGCGCAGTTGAAGCAAAACAAACGGTTATTATCGACAGCCTCGTGCCCGCCACCTTAAAAGTTTCGGTGTCGGCAAATATGGGTAACGCCGGAGAATTTGTGCCGTTGGATTCATCATTTGTTGTAGCAATGGAAGGCGGCACCGATGTTACAGCTCATGCCAAACGCATAAAAATTGCCAGCATCGACACCAATAAGCCACTAAGTAATTACGGCAGTTCAACGGAAGTAAAAGGCAGCTTACTGGCTATTTTTTTCATAGGCTTCCTGGGTGGTTTTATAGCCCTGCTCACCCCGTGTGTGTTTCCCATGATACCGGTAACTGTTTCTTTCTTTACCAAAAGGGCATCCAACCGCAAGCAAGGCATAAGCAATGGCCTCATGTACGGCTTTTTTATTTTTCTAATATACGTGCTCGTCAGCGTACCGTTCCACTTGCTTAGTTTAAATACAGCCGTTTTAAACTCCATTTCAACCAATGCCTGGCTGAACATTTTCTTTTTTATTATTTTTTTAGTTTTCTCCATTTCGTTTTTCGGTTATTTTGAAATTGCCCTGCCGGGCAATCTGGCCAACAAAACCGATTCCCAAAGCGGGCTTGGCACTATTGGGGGTATCTTCTTTATGGCACTAACGCTTACCATTGTGTCATTCTCCTGCACTGGCCCCATACTGGGCTCCCTGCTAGTGGGTTCACTAAGTGGCGGGGCATGGCCGTTAACCGCAGGGCTTGCTGGCTTTGGGTTGGCACTGGCATTGCCGTTTGCAGTATTTGCTATTTTCCCTAATCTACTTAAAGCATTGCCAAAGTCTGGAGGGTGGCTTGATACGGTAAAAAAAGTATTGGCATTTGTGGAGCTTGGCTTGGCTTTTAAGTTTTTGTCGAATGCCGACCTCGTAATGCATTGGGGGCTGTTAAAAAGGGAAGTGTTTATTGCCATCTGGCTTATTGTTAGCATAGGCTTGGTGCTGTACCTGTTTGGCATACTGCGGCTGCCCCACGATTACAAAGGCATGAAAATTAGTACCGGCAGAAAAGTTACTGCGGTAATTGTTATACTATTTGCCCTATATATTGCACCCGCACTTACCCAAAACAAATATGCCAACCTTAAATTTTTAAGCGGCTTCCCTCCTCCCCTTAGCTACAGCATTTATGGCAAGGGTAATATTAAAGGCAAGGGCTTGGAGCCCGATGTTATCAACGACTATAACAAAGCACTGCAAATGTCAAAAGAGCAACACAAGCCTTTGATGGTTGATTTTACTGGATGGGCTTGCGTTAACTGCCGGAAGATGGAAGAAAACGTGTGGACACAACCAGAGGTGTACAAATACATAAAAGAAAACTATATTTTAGTTTCCCTGTACGTTGACGACAGGGCCGTGCTGCCTATTCTTGAACAAATACCCTCATACACCACCAGCGATGGCCAACACAGGGAGATTGTTACCGCTGGTGACAAATGGGCAACGTTTGAATTTGAAAATATCAGGCAACAGGCACAGCCATATTATGTATTGTTGAATAACGGCGAAAAACTGCTGAACAACCCCGTAGCATACACCCCAGATGCCGGGGAATACCTTAAATGGTTACAAAACGGTAAAGAAACCTTTGATAGAAACAAATAATATGCATTAAAAAGCCCCCTGTTTTACAGGGGGCTTTTTAATGCATATACGCAAATACCAATAAAGTTTGCCACCGACCCTAATATTGTGCATGGCAAGTTTTCGGGGGAAACATCAATCACACAAAACCCGCGGCACGGTGGCAATATGTTAATGTTAAACTCGCTGTTTGTTAACTATGTAAAATTGCCAAACTTTTTAATTATATAACATTAAATTTTCTTTAAACGGCCAAATTTAATTATGCGGTTAGTTGCCTTTCTGTCATCATTTTGCGCAGGTTAATAAGCCCGTACCGCATTCTGCCCAATGCAGTGTTAATGCTGCAGTTGGTAAGTTCTGCAATTTCTTTAAAACTCATGTCGCCAAAATGCCTCAGCACAATCACTTCGCGCTGTTCCTCCGGCAATTGGTTAAGCATACGGTGTACACGGTCGTAGCCTTGGTTACGTATAATTTTTTGTTCCGCATTTTCGTTCACTACCACAATCGTGTCAAAAATATCTGTGTTGTCGTGCGTAACAATGGCAGGGGTGCGCTTAACCTTTCTAAAATGGTCAACACATAAATTATGGGCTATCCGCATAGCCCAAGGCAAAAACTTGCCTTCTTCATTGTACCGCTTACTGCGCAGGGTATCTATCACGCGCACAAATGTTTCCTGAAAAAGGTCTTCGGCCAGGTATTTATCCTTAACAATAAATAAAATTGAACTGAATAATTTGTCTTTATAGCGCTTTATCAACGCCTCAAAAGCATAAGGGTTCCCATCTTGGAAAGCAAGGATAAGCTGTGTGTCGGTTAGGTTTTGTGTACTCATATACATGCCGTTAATAGGGGTAATGCAATGCCATTATATACCAATGACTAATTTATTCAGTAAAAAATGGCTTGAGTACAGTTGCGTAATAGGCGGAGTGTTTGTTTGTTATTACAATGTGAAATTACGAGTCTGTTTTAAAAACGCTGCACGAGATATGCAAAAGATTTGTGAAAGCATAAATACTACAAATCTTTTGCCACACTTGCATGGTTTGTGGTTGCTAATATAACTAACTTTCCCCAATAAACTGCATACGTAATGCATTTTAATATCTTCTGTACCAAGGCATTCAGTATAACCATTTTTTTAATGACTATGCTCGAGGCACAAACATTGCAGCCAAGGGTTGTTATTTTTTACCCGTGCTATTTACCATAAATTATGCCAAAACAACAATGTTGACTAAATTGCCAAGGTGCGCTAAATAATTAAGGCCATCGATTTAAACAGCGCGTCGTTATTTACTGTTAAGTACATACGTAAAAAGCGCAGAGAAGTATTATGGTTACACCAATTACAGAAAAAAAATATACAGCAGGCATTACCAATTCACCAAAACCAACCGCTAACGACATAGTGGTTAAGGGTGCCCGGGTACACAATCTTAAAAATGTTACGGTTTCCTTTCCCCGCAACAAATTTATTGTGGTAACAGGGGTATCGGGCAGCGGCAAATCGTCCCTTACCATCGACACCCTTTTTGCCGAAGGCCAGCGCCGGTATGCCGAAAGCCTTAGCGCGTACGCCCGCCAGTTTATGCAACGCATGGCAAAACCCGACGTGGACTATATAAAAGGCCTTTGCCCGGCCATAGCGATTGAACAAAAAGTAATTACACGCACCCCGCGCAGCACAGTGGGCAGCATGACGGAAATTTACGACTACCTGCGCCTGCTGTTTGCACGCGCGGGCAAAACCATATCACCCGTCAGCGGGCGGGAGGTAAAGAAAGATGACGTGCCTGATGTGGTAAATGCCGTAAAGCTGCTGCCCCTTGGCGAAAGGGCCGTTATGCTGGTGGCCTTTAAACAACACGCAAAAAGGCAGGCAAGGGAAGAGTTGAATATTTTAGTGCAAAAAGGCTTTTCGCGGATTTATGTTAGAACACTGCAGGCCGACGGCACCACCGCAACGGAAACGCTTAGGATAGAAGACCTGCTTGAACAGGAAGACAGTGCTTTGAAAACAACCTTGGCCCCAGCCAAGGGCAAGGAAATTTATTTGCTGGTTGACCGTATAGTGGCCAAAACCTTTGACGAAGACGACATACACCGCCTGGCCGACTCAGCCGGTACCGCGTTTTACGAAGGGGAGGGTGAGATGTACCTGGAGCTGAACGGCAACAAGCTGCTGCACTTTAGCAATAAATTTGAGCTGGACGGCATACAGTTTGAAGAACCCGTGCCCAACCTGTTCTCCTTTAACAACCCTTTTGGCGCCTGCCCCACCTGCGAAGGCTTTAGCCAGGTGCTGGGCATTGATGAAGATTTGGTTATACCCGACAGGCGGCTAAGTGTTTTTGACGGCGCGGTGGCCCCTTGGAAGGGCGACAAGCTGGGCCTATGGCGCGACCAGTTTGTGAAAGCGGCGAGGGGTATAGATTTTCCCGTACATAAGCCCGTGGCAGACCTTACCCCCTCCCAATACAAAACACTATGGAACGGGGCTGGCAATGCACTGGGCATAAATGCCTTTTTTAAAGAGGTGGAGCAAAACCTATACAAGGTACAATACAGGGTACTGCTGAGCCGTTACCGTGGCCGCACCACCTGCCCCGACTGCCATGGCTACCGGCTGCGCAAAGAGGCATTGTATGTACAGGTGGCGGGCAAACACATAGGCCAACTGTGCGAAATGCAAACCAAAGACCTGGATGTGTGGTTTAAGCAGCTTACCTTGTCTGACCACGACACCCAAGTGGCCAAACGCATTTTACTGGAGATAGACCAACGCTTGCAAACACTGATTGATGTTGGGTTAGGCTACCTTACCCTAAACAGGCTCGCCAACAGCCTGAGCGGCGGCGAAAGCCAACGCATACAACTAACACGCAGCCTGGGCAGCAACTTAACCAATTCGCTGTACATATTAGACGAGCCTTCCATAGGCCTGCACTCGCGCGACACAGAAAAACTGATAAAAGTACTGAAGCAACTGCGCGACTCAGGCAACACCGTAGTGGTGGTGGAGCATGACGAGATGATGATGCGCGAGGCCGACCATATTATTGACATGGGCCCCTTTGCATCACACCTCGGGGGTGAAGTAGTGGCCGAAGGCAATTACGACGAAATAGTGAACAACCCGGTAAGCCTTACCGGCAAATACCTGAGCGGCGCCTTAACCATAGATGCACCCAAGGCCACCCGCAAATGGACCCGCAGCATAACCCTGGAAGATGTAAGGCACAACAACCTTAAAGGCATTACGGTGCAGTTTCCATTAAACGTTATGTGCGTGGTAAGCGGCGTTAGCGGCAGCGGCAAAACCACCTTGGTAAAACAAGTGCTGTACCCCGCCTTAAAAAAACTAAAAGGCGAGTTTGTTGACAAAGTGGGCTTTCACCGGGCATTGTCGGGCGATGTGGAACTGATTGACCAAATAGAGATGATTGACCAAAACCCCATCGGCAAATCATCGCGCAGCAACCCCGTTACCTACATAAAGGCCTACGACGAAATTCGCGAGCTGTATGCCAACCAGCCGCTGGCCAAAATGCGGGGCTTTCAGCCAAAGCATTTTTCTTTTAACGTAGACGGAGGCAGGTGCGATACCTGCAAAGGCGAAGGCGAACAAGTGGTTGAAATGCAGTTTTTGGCCGATGTGCATTTAACCTGCGAAGTATGCGGCGGCAAACGGTTTAAAGAAGAAGTGCTGGAGGTGCAATATAAGGGCAAGAGTGTGTTTGACATCTTAGATATGAGTGTGGATGATGCCATCGCTTTTTTTGCCATACCCACACCCGGCAGCAAAGACAAAGAAGGTACCAATATTGCCAAAGCCCTGCAACCCCTGCAAGATGTTGGTTTAGGCTATGTAAAGCTTGGCCAGAGCAGCGACACACTTAGCGGCGGTGAGGCCCAGCGCGTTAAGCTGGCAAGCTTTTTAGGCAAAAGCAAAAGTACCGGCCATATACTGTTTGTGTTTGACGAACCTACCACGGGTTTGCATTTTCACGACATTAAAAAACTGCTGGCATCCTTTAACGCATTGATTGAGCAGGGGCATTCCATTTTGATCATAGAGCACAATACCGACGTGCTAAAAAGTGCGGACTGGCTGATTGACCTTGGGCCCGAAGCAGGCGATGCAGGCGGTAATGTAGTATTTGCCGGCGTGCCAAAAGATATAAAGAAAGTAAAGGAAAGTTATACAGGCAGGTTTTTGTAAACAGGGATGCGGCAGGGTAGAGACCTTCCATAAATACAATTGGGGGTTGCATTATCAGGTATTTGTGCGCTTGTTAGCATCTTTATAACACTAAAAAAAAGAATCTGCCGTTATATTTGTGCAAATGATGAACCAACAAGCGGAACAACAGTTTGAAACCAGCAAAAACCTAAAAGCTTTGGGCATCACCACGGCCGTGGTAGGTGCGTTGTTTCTTATTTTTTTCCTCATCAGCTGGACGATACCGTTACAAACCCCACCTGTTGCTGAAACGGGTGTTGAGGTAAACTTGGGCAACAGCGATTTTGGCTCGGGCAATGTGGCACCCCAAAGCCCCGGCGAGCCGTCGGCTGCGCCGGAAACCACAACGGCCCCGCCTCCAACAGCACCAGCCACCGCCGAAACCGAGAAAGAGGTGATACCCAATAACGACCCCGATGCCACACCGGTAAACACATCGCCCAAACCAGAGAAGAAAACACCCAAACGCACTGATAACATAGCCACCAAACCGGCCAAACCCAAAGCAGTGGAGGCCCCCGCACCCAAACCGCAAAGGCCTAAGGCCGTTTATGCCGGTGGCAAAAGCACCAGCAGCGGCGGCAACAATGCCGAAAGTTACATCAATGTGCACAACCAAGGCATAGCGGGTGGCAAGGGCGACCAAGGCAAGCCCAATGGCAACCCCAACTCAGGCAGTTATACCGGCAACGGCGGTACGGGCAACGGCGGCATTGCCATAACCGGCGGGCTTGACGGGCGCAGGCTGGCTGCAAACGTGCGTTTTGAAGATACTTACCAGTACGGCGGCACCGTGGTGGTAAACGTTACGGTAGATGCCAACGGCAAGGTAACCAATGCCACCATACAGCTGGGCAGCCCCTTTGCAGATATTAATAAAATTGCCATTCGCCGGGCATACCAACTTACCTTTACCAAAGGGGGTGACGTTCAAAGCGGCACCATTAAAATTAAGTTTGAGGCCCCCAAGGGGTAGGTGGTCGTTGCTTACTGTGGAAGGTTGTTTCACCAAAAACAGGGATAGCTATGTACAAACTCACCATCCAAAACTAACCAAATTCGGGCGAATCAAGTATTCACACATTTCCGAAAGCGTTTACTACTAATGTTGGGGTGCGACGTTTCAACGCTGCATAGTTGTAAAAAAGCAATCCATTTGTTTTGAAGATTAAATCTCACAGCGGTAAGCCAAAATAAACTGCGCAAGCTCACCAGCCCAAAACCCAAACGTACATGCAAACAAGGTATCACGCTACCGGCCTATAAAAATGCACGCCGTTACAATTGGGGAGGCGAGGCTGGGTCGCGCGTGCGGAGCGTTCGCGCCGACCTTGAATTTCTTTTGGTACTTTTCTTTTTTCTAAGAAAAATACAAGACAAAAGGCAGAAAATGACTGAGAAAGGATTACTGCTTAGAGAAAAAAGGCTTTGGCAGGTTAAATGCGATAGTACCTAAAAATCAGCATTAGCCCCAAAATCACCTCATCCCCAAATCAAAAATTCCTAGGTATTTTTGCATATGGATTATGCAGAAACACTCAACTACCTGTTAAGCAGGTTGCCCATGTTCAGCCGCATTGGTGCGGCCGCCTTTAAGGCCGACCTTACCAACACCTATGCGCTCTGCAACGCGCTGGGCAACCCACAAAAAAAGTTTAAAACCATACATATAGCAGGCACCAACGGCAAAGGTTCCACCTCGCACATGCTCGCATCCATCCTACAGCAGGCCGGGTATAAAACGGGGTTATACACCTCCCCCCATTTAAAAGACTTTAGGGAGCGCATTAAAATAAACGGTACCCTGTGCGAAGAGGGTTTTGTGGTTGATTTCACCAAGCGCATAACCCCCGAGATTGACAGCATTGAGCCTTCTTTTTTTGAGATAACCGTTGCCATGGCTTTCGATTATTTTGCCCAACAGCAGGTGGATGTGGCGGTGATTGAAGTGGGCCTCGGCGGCCGCTTTGACAGCACCAATGTGATAACCCCAGAGCTATCAGTAATTACCAACATAGGGCTTGACCATGTAAACATTTTGGGCGATACGCTGGATAAAATTGCCTTTGAAAAAGCAGGCATAATCAAACAGGGCATACCGGCAGTTATTGGAGAAGCCGTGCCAGAAACACGGCCCGTTTTTGAACAGAAGGCATCAACCGTGCAAGCAGCCAGTTTGATATTTGCAGAAGAAGAGCTATATGTTACGGAATGGGATTATAAACACCACCACCTGCTTGTAACGGTGGCCGATAAACACAAGGACGAGCGCCGCACCTACCAGCTGGACCTAACCGGCATTTACCAAACCAAAAACATCATCACCGTTTTGGCAGCGGTACACCAGTTGCAAAAACAAGGCTGGCATATTACGGAAGAGCACATCGGCAAGGGGTTGGCGCACACCAAAAAAACAACCGGCCTGCATGGCCGTTGGGAGTTGATTGAACAACACCCTACCGTAATATTGGATGTTGCCCACAATGCCGAAGGCATGAAGCAATTGGTAGAACAACTGGAGCTTACCAACTACAACAATCTACACATCATCATAGGCATGGTAAAAGACAAGGATGTATCCAAAGTACTTGCCTTAATGCCCAAATACGCCACTTATTATTTTACCAAGGCACAAATACCCAGGGCCCTGCCTGATGGTGAGTTGGCCGCAATAGCCAGTCAACATAGCCTGCAAGGCCATGCCTATGCGAATGTACACTCCGCGTTAAACGCCGCCAAACAACACGCCCATAAGGACGATTTGATACTGGTATGCGGCAGTGTGTTTTTGGTGGGCGAGGTTTAGCTCGGCCCAACTTACAGTTCCGTGGCACTATTCTGTCGCCTTTGGTGACAAACAACAGTAACTACAAACAGCCTTAAAAAAATCAATCTCGAACCACATTACTTGCGGCTGATAGCTAAATGCCTACGGCTTGCACTTAATACCCCGTTGCCAGCAGCACCGCCGCTGCTTTTAAAGAACATTTTTGGTATTTGCTATACGCGGCCGCTGCACGCTGGTGTATTTGCGCATCTGTTTCTTGGTTCAGCCAGCCGGTGACGGCGGCATCCAATGTGTAAGCCTCAGGACACATCAGCTCGGTTGTCCATAACAAGGGCTTGGCACCGGTGTTGTGCAATATCCTGGCCCAGTATTGTTTGCTATCGCAAGCGAGTATAATGGCCTCTCTTTTCCGGGTATCACGCCGTGCAGGTACACTGTCTAAACTAACATCCATCAAGCCTTCATGGCCAATATAGGCTATCATATTTGCATTGCCGAGTATACCCAGCGTATCAGCGCCAAATACAACGGTGCTATTTGCCGCCCCTGCCGATGCGTTGCAAAAATCGGCCATGGTGCTTTTTATGTAAGCGCCATCATACGCATCGGCAACCATGTAGGTTTTAAAGGTCGGCTGGGTAAAAATGCAGCGTTCCAGTATATGCGGTGCAGGGTTTTTAATGGTGGCCACCAACTTCCAAGCGGTGAGGTTTTTAAAAAAGGCTTTTACACCATAGTCGCAGCCCCAATACAAATTAGTGGCCGGGTCCTGCCCATTGCCGATGCCTTTTGGCACCGGCTCAATGCCTTGGTGCAGGTTGTCGCACAGCGCCACCAGTACATGGATTACTTTGTATTTGTTGGTGAAGATTTTTTGGGGTGGGGAGGTTGTGGGGTGGGGTGATATTGACGACTGCTTGGGCTGGGATGTACCATTACAGGCAAGCATCATACATGCATAACAGATGAACGTAATGCGACGCAACAAAAGCTCAACCGAAGTTATGGAAGCTGGTATCATAAATGTCTTGGGATTTGGCATGAAAAGTCAACAACCAGTATTTCATATTTACCAGAAACCAAGATGCATAATGATTGATAATCCATAAAATACAAGGCAAAAAATTTATCCTTCAACCTTTTCTATCCCGTTAACTTTTTGCAAGGGATAATCAGTACCTATTTTGGTTAGAAATGAAATTAAACGGATGGCACCCCTCCAAAGAATGTCATCCGCTTATATCCATCCTACTTCATAGTTCCCTCTTTAGAGCCTGTCCCGATTATTTCGGGAGGGCGGAGGTGGTAGCTTACGGGGTCACCTCCACCCACTTACCCGCAACGCCCCCACTAATCGTATGGTCGTACATGGCCTCGCAGTACACGCCGGGCCAATAGTATTTTCCGGGGTAAGCTGCGTTTAGCTGCACATAATAGGTAAGCGTTTGGTTGCTGCCAATGGAGAAATATTGGTACACCCGGTCGTCCCTTATGTCCATATAATCACTGGGGGACGATTTAAAAGCCCCTTCGGAATTATACAAACGGGTGTTTAATATTTCCCACCCACTGGGGAATATTTGCGACAGCGCCATGTTGCCATACGAACCCCTGAAACCGGGGTTGGCAACGGTAACCTTGGCCACAAAATCAGTACCCTGCTTTATACTGGCAACATCAATTGGCTTACCATCGGTGGTTAGGTAATTAACGGCTACCTGCAACACGTTGGGGTTATTGGTAACCGGCGCGGCTTGGTTGCTAAAGGGCTGGCCCTGGTTAATAACCCGCACATACAGCACATTACTGCCCTTGTTGGTTAGCTGCACCGTACCCTTGCCTTTTTGCCAGGGGATGCTGGTTTGTGATATGGTGCTGGTGGTATTTACATCAACTATTTGCGTGTTAATACGGCCGCTGAACTGCATTTTTTTATTGTCTTTATTGGTGCCGCTGTACTCTGCCACGGCTATCAGGCAATAGGCCGTGGTTTGTGTGCTGTACCAGGCATCCTGCGACAGCCGGGCCGCCACATTGCGTACCACTTCCGCGGCTTCGTTGCGCCGGTTCATGGTGGTTAGGGTTTCCAGCACCATGGCATCATCCCGCAGGTCGCTGCCAAAGGTGTAGCCGGGGTAGGCACGCTGCGGTAACATGGTGGGCAGGCCGCTTATTAGTTGTGCCGCCGTTTGCTGCTGGCCTATTAACTGGTAAGCCGCCGCCAAACGCCATTTGCCCTCGGGCGTTAAAAACTTGCTCTCCCGCAGGCGGTTCATGGCACCCACCTCGGGGGCTTTGGCCAGGGCAAGCAGGTACAGCCGGTAGGCCTGGGTAAGGTCGCTGCCATACCAAGGCGCGGCGGTAACATTCCAGCCCAGGGCTTTGCTACGCTCAAACTGTTTCCACTGCTGCAACATGGCGGCGGGTATGTTATACCCATAATCGGCTGCCACCAGCAAAAAATGGCCGGCGTAATTGGCACCCCACTCGTCACTCTCGTATAAGCCGGGCCAATAGCTGAAGCCCCCGTCTGTTTGTTGAAAATTTTGCAGCTTTTGTATGCCTGCCCGCACGTTAATATCCACGGTCTTTTTCTGCGCATCGTCCAGTGCCACCAGCTGGTTCAGCACCAACTGCGGAAACACGGCCGAGGTGGTTTGCTCAATACAACCATGTGGGTACGTTATCAAGTAGTTGAGCCTGCTCTGCAAATTGATGGCCGGGATACTCGACACTTCCAGCACCGCTTTTGATGAAGCCCCGTCGCCCAACATGCCCACTGTGTTGCTCCATTGCTGGCCCGGTTGCAGCGTGGCTTCGGCTACTTGCGTTACCGGCGGGTTGGGGTTGCGTATGTCAATCTCCACTTCCGTGGCATCAGATTCTTTGCCGCAGGTGGCCACCACTTTCACCTTTCCTATACCTGTGTTGGGCTTTACCTTGGCAGTAAAGTAGGCCTCTTGTTCGCCTGTGGCATTAAAATGAATGGACTGCGCCTCACCAGCCTCAATAAAGGGGTTGCTTTGCAGGGTAATACGCACATCCTTTATGTTGTTCTCTGTGGCAAAAATGGTTACGGGTATTTTTAACTCTTCCTCTGGCCCCAATACCCTAGGCAGTGTGGCCAATACCATCAATGGCTTTTTAACCTTCACGTCTTTTTCAGCCATGCCATAAGCGTTGTCACCAGCGGCAATCACCATCGCGCGTACGCTGCCCATATACGGTGGCAGAGTAAACGAATGCTCCCTGCTGCCACCGTTGTTGGTGAACGGACCCATAAACGTAACAATGGGCTTAAAACGGTTGGCCTTACGGGTTTTGGCGGCCAATGCAGCCTCGGCGTCACCGCCTATGGTTAGTATGCGCTCCAGCTCTGCACCCCAGGCACCTATTACTTGGTCGTACACATCCCAGCTTTTTACACCCAGTGCTTCGCGTGCAAAAAAAGCATCATGCGGGTTGGGGGTTTTGTAATGGGTAAGGTCAAGCAGGCCATCATCCACCAAGGCAATCACATAGGTCATTTTTCGGTTGTTCAACTCCGATACGGTAATGGTATTCTTCTGCTCAGGCCTTATCACGTCCGGCATCCGGATGATGGGTTTAAGTATGGTATTCTTATCTTCCACCATGATGGGTATTACCCCGTACATGCGTATGGGCAGGTCGTTTAAGGTTTGGGCATGCGGTTGTATAAGGCTAACATTTAAGTACACGTTGGGGCTCATGTCCTTGGTAACAGGGAAGGAATATTTTGTTTGTCCCTGCGTGGTTTTTATCCAACATGTTTTAAGCACCTTGCTGCCTGTTTCAATACTCACCAATGCCTTGCCCTCGCGTGGGGTGGGTATGGTAAGCTTGGCTTCGTCGCCCACATTGTAGGTTGTTTTGTCACACGTAAAAGAAAGCATCGCCGCCGACGAAGGATCGCTGTTATCGTGCCGGGTTTGCCAACTATAATCATCCACATAAAAAATACTACCGGTTTTATGGCCGCTGCGGCCATCCTTCACCAGCACCAAATACCTGCCCCAGCTTTCTTCTGGCAGGTTTACCATGTAACTGCCTTTGCCATTGGTAAGGCTGATGGTTTGGGTACGGATGAGTTTGTTGTATTGGTCCTGCGTAAAATTGCTGATGGTGCTGTTTTCATCATTGTCCCACCACCAACGCCACTGTATTTTGTACAACTCCACATCCACAGTGGATGAGCCGGTTAAGGGATTACCCTTCGTATCCACGTCCACAATATCAAACCGGTGGGGTGCGCCTGCCAGCAGGTAGCCCCAGGTTTTGTCGCCCTCGGGCACATGCAGCCCTACGTACGACGAATATGGGTTAAACGGCATGGCATAATTGTCAATGCTAAAATTGCCACCCGGTTCAAACACTTTAATGTTCAGGTTGGCCAACAACTGGCCGGGGGCACCATCCACCGCGTTAAAAGCCGGATTGATGGGAGCGGTGCCATCTGCCCCCAGCGTTCCGTCAAACACAGTTTTTGACTGTGGCGTAAAGGATGATGTGGGGTCATCAAACACATAATCCTTAAACTTATCAAACGTGGTTGTTTTGCGGTATAACTGCGCATCCACCTTAGCTTTTAGGTTTTGGGCGGTGGCGCCAAACAGCCAGGTGGCACTAAGGGTGCCGTTGGTGGTGGCATCTTTACCCAAGGCATCAAGACCACCAAAATCAAGCTTTATCTTCAGCCGGTTGGGCATTACTGTTTCAATCTTTAACCTGCGCTCAAAACTGGCGCCACCCAATTTTACACGGCAAAGCCAGTTGCCTGTTGGCGCATCTGCATCGGTGGCCGTTCTAAACACATTAAACCCGTCAGCAGCATTGGTTTGTACCAGCCGTTTGTACAACTGCCCACGGGGGGAGATAAGCTCCATTTCAATGGGGTGTTCCTTGGGCAGCTTATTATCCTTATCGTTTACCACGCAGCTTAAAAACAGGCTGTCGCCGGGGCGCCAAACACCGCGTTCACCAAACACAAAGCCTTTTATGCCGTTTTTCACCTCGTCGCCCGAAACATCAAAGCGTCCTAGTGCCAGCGAGCTGCCATCGTCTAATTTTAAATAACCGCGCTCCTCGCCCTGTTTTGCCACCAATAAGTATGGCTTGCGTTTTAGGGGTATGGTAACGGTGCCGTCGCCGCCAGTCACCGCCTTGCCTATGATTTGCTGTTGGTAATCAAGCACCTCCAATGCCACATTGCTAATGGCATCGGTGTTGATGATGTTGCTGGCGGCCACAAACAAACTTTTGTCGCTGCCGTATTTGGCTATCAGGCCAATGTTGCTGGCTAGTATATTGCGGCTGTCGTACCTGTCTTTGTTGTAGTAGGATGAGTGGCAGGGGTTGTCTTTCTCCTTCCAATTGTAGCCGTATGTATAGTAGCCGTCGTACCGGTTCCAAAAATCATCATCGTCATCGGTAGAGCTCTTCTTTCCCCGTTCGTCGTAATCATCCCCTTCTTCATATTCCGCTTTATCATTAATGACTGAATCGCAGGAATACATCGAGTATTGCGGCCTAAAACCAATGGTTACCCGGTAAATGGCACCCGGCTCGGTTTTTACGTATTTGTCAATATCCAGCGAAAAGCGGTTGCTTTTGTGTAGGTTCAGGCTTTTGTCGTCGTCTAATTTTACAGTGGCCTCAACAATGGGCCGCCCCACGCGCCGCAGGTCTTGCTCGCCACCCAAATCGTTCCGCTGTAAAAATTGCGCGATGTTGTTTTCGTAAATCCGTATAATGGACACATCCACCGCCTTTAGGTTAATGGCCTCAAATGGCAGCACCAACTTGCCGCCACTGTTGGGCAGTATGTTGCCACGGCCATGTATTTTTACCGAGGGTAGGCGGTTTTCAAAATACACGTTGGCAGTAAATGGCTTATCCAACTTATCGCCCCATTGGTTTTCAATACCCGGCAGTACATTAACGGTGTAGTTACCATCCAGCTTGCTTTGGGTATACAGTTTTACCTCGCTGCCTAAAATGGTATAACTCAGGTTTTCTTGGTTGCTCAGGGTAAGCAGGCCATCAAGTGCTTGGCCTATGGCCAAGGGGTCGCTAAACTGTACCAACGTGTACTGTTCTTGCTCCTGCACGGCACGCACTGCCAGCACCACAAAATCGCCTATGGCGGGCACACTCACCTCCTTGCTGCCTTTAACACCCAGCCCCAAGGCATCGCCCGACCATATTAATTGCAAGGCACCTGCGGTGGTACCGCGCGTTATATTGTTGATGGTAAAATTGTGTATGCGGTTAGCCTCGTTGTGTTGCCAAGTTATTTTCATGTCGGCGTTGTTCATAGACGCGGTGAGCAGTTTTTCTACTTTGGCACTTTCCTCCACATCGGCCGTGGTAACCTGCCCGGTAAGTGCCATCAGTGTTTTACTGTTGCTGCGCAGGCCAAACTCTTCCACGGCAAAATTGGGTTTTAGCACCTCCACATTAAACACAAATGTTTTATAGGCCGCCGGCACATCCATGGCTTTGTTTAATTTGAAAGACACCTCGTACACCTGGCCGGGTTGCATGTTATTAGCCGGTTTAAACTCAATGGTGCGGGCATCAACCCAATAGGCCCTGCCTTCCAAGGCGGGGGAAAACTCAAATAGGTTTTCCTTCACGGTTTCGTTAATGGTATGGGAGGTGTTGGCGTCTGCCGCCAACTGTATGCGGATGACCGTTTTTTTAGAGACCACGCCAGAGGTGTAGGCCTCCACGTACTTGCTGAAAGATGGGTCAACATCCACCAACCTGGCATTGCGGTGGCAGGACAACAAGAGCATGGCGGGCAAAAGTAGCATTGCAAGCCACCTGCGCGGCATGGGATGGTGGGCAGACATATATAAAGGGATTTTTTTGAAGTTGTTATGCGGTTTTAAGGCGGTAGAAAATTATGCAAAGTAATTTGATATGGGCCGGAAAATAATTGTTAAATGATGGGGCGGGGGTGCCGATTGGCGGATAGCTGCCCATAATATACTTTGGCGGAAAGTACTATGTAAGCTCCCCCATTTTTCGCGTCAATCAAAAGTATAATTTTTCATTTTCTTTTTGGTTTTCAAAAGGAATTTGGATTTTATT
>Ga0007810_1000226_pt1 | contig 17059 bp, 15 predicted proteins | sample CryBogCBE15Jun09_FD_71193 | JGI IMG/M metagenome (GOLD analysis project Ga0007810, IMG submission 71193) | Freshwater microbial communities from Crystal Bog, Wisconsin, USA - CBE15Jun09 | ecosystem: Environmental > Aquatic > Freshwater > Lake | place: Crystal Bog, Wisconsin, USA | collected...
TATTTTCAGGTGTATAAGGATTCTACCTACACCTTCCCGATAACCAACTACGAAAGCAGCCTGTTGGAAACACATATTTCTGGGTACAACGGTCAGGTGAGCGAGGTACGGAGGGAAGGCGATGATAAGTATTTATACAAACTTAAAGTAGATTCAGTAACCATACGGAAAAGGAATGTTACCGCCCGGCCTACCGACTATGTAAAGAAAATGATTCAGCAGGAAAGGTTGGCAAACGGCAAATTGGTGGAGGTTAAAAAAGATACTGCCACGCTAAAGCAAAAGCGAAAAGCCGACATTTTTCAAAATGAATTTGATGATGAAAAACCGGATACCACCAAACGCAAGGAAGATGTTGGCAACACTAACACCAGCATAAGTGCCTTAGTGCAACTTGTTAAGGAATCTGTACTCACCAAGTCGAAACTGTACGATTATAGGCTAAAATTTGATGCCGATTATGTGCTGGCGGGTATTACCAACAATATTCTAGTAAACCGCTACCAAATTTACAACGGTGGCCATGGACCCATACAATTAAACAATGGCAACGACCTGAACTTTAGTTTTAGGGTAGGCGCAAGCGATATTATGGAGGATGTTAAGTTTGTAGGTGGCGTTAGGATGGGTACCAACCTATCGGACAAAGATGTATTCTTCTCCTACCAAAACTTTAGAAATAGGCTGGACTGGGGGTTGACGTATTACCGTAGTAACCAAACAAATTTTACGGGGCTTTTTAGCGGGCAGTACGCATACTACGACAATATGCTCATCACCAATTTATACCAAGGCAATCTATCGTTGCCGATTGATGAAATTAAAAGGGTTAAACTAACCATTGGCATTAGAAGCGACAAAGCTGTACTCAGGTCGTTCGACAATGCTATCGGTTACCCAGATGTTACCAGTTTGAGCATCAAAGATTCAACAAGGTTAACAGCCGTTTCGCATTTGGAGTATGTGTATGACAATTCAATTAACCCAACCCAAAATATTTGGAATGGTTTCCGCTGGAAGATATATACAGACCTAAATTTTCCGCTAAATTCTGCCATAAGCTCGGCTACGGGTTCAATACTTGATACGAAGCCCATATTTAATGTGGGTTACGATGCACGCTATTACTATAAAATTTACCGCAACTTTATATGGGCCGGCAGGGCCGCGGCTGATTTTTCGTGGGGGCAATCAAAAATTATCTATTACCTGGGCGGTGTTGATGGTTGGCTAGGGCCTAAGTTTAATGATGCCAACACCGTTTCAGCCACCCAAAACTATGCTTTCCAATCGCTTGAAGTAAATATGCGTGGATACAAACAGAATATTGCCCACGGCAACAATGCCATGGTATTTAACAGTGAATTTAGGCTGCCTGTGTTTACCACCTTTTTTAACAAGCCCATTAACAATGCGTTTGTACGCAACTTTCAAATAACACAGTTTATTGATTTAGGTACCGCTTGGGAAGGTTCCATCTCTAACATCGGCAGGCCTACCAATATCTATTCCGACCCTTCAACCCCTGTTGTTGTAAAAGTTAGGGCTGGCGGTATAGGGCCATTTGCCGGCGGGTATGGTTTTGGTGCCCGCAGTACCGTACTCGGTTATTTTTTAAAGTTTGATGCGGCTTGGGCTATGGGCGGCCTGTTTAGGGGTAGCCCCACTTTGTACTTTGCTTTAGGGTTCGATTTTTAAGGCATCCCACGCATGTTAAAAAATATAAAAGTAGTAATTGCAAATAAGTGGGTTTTATAGGTACGTAAAAAAACCAAATCGATTGGCAAAGTACAAAATAAATTAACTGTGCTTTGGGGATAAAAAAGGCTGTCGCTCGATTACGAGCGACAGCCTTTTTTATAAACATGGTTAGTTATTACCGCAATGTTGTGCTACCGAAATTCGATTTTATCTTTACCTTAATATCCCCGTTGCCAGCCTTGCCAAAATAATGATAATCAAATTTGGGGCTTTTCCATTCGCCCTCCTTTTCCTTTTCTTCGTTAATTTGGTAGTCGGTATGGTTCGTAAAATCACCAAAATGTGTTTCTACGTCAAATTCTGCCGAAAGGTTTTTGGCGGCATTAATTTTCAATTTTGAATAGTTGTTGTAAATTTTTACGCTTCTAAGGTTTTCATCCAAGTTTATTTCACTTCCATCGCAAAAATCAAATTTCGCATCAATATCCCCTGTAAACTTTTTTATGCTAATGGATGAATAGCCCAAGGTTAGCTTTCCATTAACAACGCCTTCAATTTTGGCACTCCCAAACTGAACAGATAATTCCTTTACGTTCAACAAGTTACCCGCCGTAAGGTTACCGAATTTTTCCTCAATTTCAACGCTACCGCTATAATCTGGCAAATAGGTATCGCCAAACTGTGTCTTAAGTTCAAGCGGGTTGGTAGCAGGCAAATACACGGTGTAATTAATTTCCATGTTTGTTTTTTTATTTTTGCCACCGTGGTTGGTATGGTTATCAATAACTGTTTTAAAATAAACGCCGCCACTGTTTTTGCCATCATCTATTTTTATTGACTCCAACAATTGTTGGGCCCTTTCATCAGTACTGGCATCCGCTTTAATTTCCACATCCACTTTAACTTGGCTGCCTGCCCAAGTAACCAATTTTGTTTGCCCAAAGGAGTTTTCGATGGATATTTTATCACTGCCACTTACATCATAGGTTTTGGTGTAAGTCTTGGTTTTCTCGGTACCGTATTCTTTTGCAAATAGCGCAGCCGGCAATATTAAAGCCGTGCATAGTAACCCTGTTTTACACGCTTTTAAAATCTTTTTCATAATGTTTCTTTTTACTTTGTTTAATAGTTTTAATAATGCTCAGTTGTTTGTTAAGCACTTCTGTTTGCATTTTAAGGTTTGTTAACATGGCAGTAAGCACGGTTTCCTTGTCGGCATTAGTGGCCAATAATGCCTGCAGGCTTTGATAAGTGCTGTCTAGCTTTTTTATTTCTGCGTAAAAATTTTGGTATAAAACGGGTTCTTCCTTTTCAATCTTTTTCAGTTGCTTAAACTTAATTTCTGTAAGTTTTGTATAATAAAACAGTTCTTCACTATAGCCATTGTTGTCGGGTGTTTCGGCGCCGCTGTCTTTTATAACCTGTGCAGTTTTAAAAGTATCAACTGTTGGCGCTTTCGCTATTATTTCAGGTATACTTTTGGTGCTGGTATCTGGGGCAAGGGGTTGTTGTGCGGCAATAGCAGTTCCGTTGGTATTTTCTTCCTTTTTGCCCAGCATAAGCCATGCGCCAACGGATACAATAATAATGGCAGCTGCAACCGAGCCTATGTTAAAAAAAAGCGTTCTATTTATAGATACCACTTTGGCAGTGTTGTTGCCAAATTGTTTATCTAAGTTATTCCATACCCGGTTAGAGGGCTCTTCGTCATCAAAGGACTCACGGTTGGCGTGAATAAATTTTTCAAGTTCGTTTTGCATCATGGCTTATTTAAAACCGTTACTAATTTTTGTCTCGCCCGCATGTATTGCGACCGTACCGTTGTTGATGGCACGCCCATTATTTCTGCAATTTCCTCGTGGTCGTACCCTTCAAAAAGGTAAAGGCTTAACACACTGCGGTATCCACTGTCTAGTGTTTGCATCGCCTTTTTAATTTTGGCCACTTGCAATAACAGGTTGCTTTCATCCGGCATCTCTTCGTCTTTCAACCCTTGTATTGCTTCATCGTCTGTATCAACCAGCAGCAGCTTTTTCTTCCGCAGCAGGTTAAGCGATTTGTTTATCACTATCTTCTTTAACCAAGCGCCAAAGGTGGAACTGAAATTAAAATCCTTCAGCCCGCCGAAGGCAGCTGTAAATGCCTCCTGCAAAACATCCTCGGCATCCGCCGCGTTGTTTACTATGCGTAGGCTGGTATTGAACATAGCTTTGGAATATCTTTCGTACAAGATGGAATAGCCCGTAGCATCGCCCAGCCGGCAACGCTCTACCACCTCGTCAAACATCATTCCTGCGGTTATTTCCACCCTGTTGGTTTTGTTACTCTATAATAAGTACACCTGCTTTTGGCGGGTGTTGCAGTTTGTTGAAAGTAATTTTTAAACCGAAGTGCCAAGCTATCAAACAAACGGCTAATGCTTGCTGTGTATTAAACTTTCCATTGCTACCGCCTACAAGGGTGCTTTGCACAAGTATACATTCCTGCATCTACGCCTTGGTCGGGTTTATCAAAACCCCCACCCAATTTGTGTGGCCTGTAAAAAAATAAAAATACCCAAAACATTGGCAGGTGTGCTTATCCCGGTAATTTTGCAGGCTAACAATTGTAAGTTGTATTGCTTTCGCCACAATGGCAAACCGCGAATTTTCCAAACCGAAAACTGAACACATGGCTGTTAAAACCGATTTATTCCAATCCCCCGACTACTACCTTATAGACGATTTGCTTACCGACGAGCATAAAATGGTTAGGGAAGCAACACGCAATTACGTAAAAAAGGAAATTTCCCCCATTATTGAGGATTATGCGCAACGCGCAGAATTTCCGCAACAAATTGTTAAGCAATTGGGTGACCTTGGGGTTTTTGGGCCAACCATACCACCCGAATATGGCGGCGGCGGTTTAGATTATATCAGTTATGGTTTAATGATGCAGGAGTTGGAACGCGGCGACAGCGGCGTACGCAGCACAGCCAGCGTACAGGGCAGCCTGGTAATGCACCCCATATTTGCTTACGGCAGCGAGGAACAGCGTAACAAATACCTGCCCAAACTGGCCAGTGGTGAATGGCTGGGTTGTTTTGGGCTGACGGAACCCGACCATGGCAGCAACCCGAGCGGTATGCTGACCAATATTAAAGATGCGGGCGACCATGTAATATTAAATGGTGCCAAAATGTGGATTAGCAATGCACCTTATGCGCAAGTGGCGGTAGTTTGGGCAAAGGACGAGCAGGGCGATATTAGGGGGATGATTTTGGAACGGGGCATGGAAGGCTTTACCACCCCAACCACCCATGGCAAATGGAGCCTGCGGGCCAGTGCCACCGGGGAATTGGTTTTTCATGACGTGAAGGTGCCAAAAGAAAATATATTCCCAAGCATAAAAGGTTTGAAGGGCCCATTTGGTTGTTTAACCAAAGCCCGTTATGGCATTGCCTGGGGTACACTGGGTGCCGCGATGGATTGTTACGACACCGCCTTGCGGTACAGCAAGGAGCGTGTGCAGTTTGACAGGCCGATTGGCGGCTTTCAATTACAACAAAAAAAGCTGGCGGAGATGATTACCGAAATAACCAAGGGCCAGTTGCTGGTGTGGCGTTTGGGTGTGTTGATGAACGAGGGCAAAGCCACGCCCCAACAGGTGAGCATGGCCAAACGCAACAGTTGCGAAATTGCCGCCAATATTGCCCGCGATGCCCGGCAAATGCTTGGCGGCATGGGTATTACCGGCGAATACAGTATTATGCGCCACATGATGAACTTGGAAAGCGTAATTACCTACGAGGGTACGCACGATATACATTTATTAATTACCGGGATGGATGTTACCGGGTTGAATGCGTTTAAGTAGCAATATGCCCCCATCCCCTGAAGGGGGGTGAGAAATTTGCCTTTGAACGGGTTGAATGATTACCTATTTACAAAATTTTTATAATCCGGTTTTGAAATTTCCCACATTTTAGATGAAGCTTCTCAAGTTTTTTGGAGTAGAAAAAAAGGAACCGCCACATAATGACGATAGCAACGTGTTGCATTTATGGGAGGATGATTACTTAATGATAGAGTTGTTGCCTTCAGACAATGTAGACTTTGTAATTAATGAGGCAAGGCGTATTAACAATTTTGGCGAAGGACATTTTGATGGCGCAGGCTTTACTGACATCACACCTGTTGGCAAGAAGCCCTTTAAGACTATTGAAAAATTAATTGACATTTCGGAAGCAGTTAAAGTTATGGTTGAAGCTGGACTTGAAAGAATTCAAAGAATTCACATGCAAGGTGTGGGGCTTCTTGTAGAAGAAAAGGCTCCTTTGGGTTTTGGCACACATAACTTTGCTGTCTTGTTCGAAACAGAAGAAAAATTAGTTAGAGACATTTGGTTAGCTGGCCATGTGCGAAATAAAGAAGAGCAAGAAAAGTTAACTGCAGCCCTACTATTATTTGGTAAAGAATATAATTTTATTCTGGTAAATTGGGATAAATGTGAATATTATGATTTGCGTGCGCAAAACAAAATAGAAGAGTTTATAGAAAGCATTTCATCTCAGTTTGGTTAAAGCAATGAATATTAAGAAACTACGAGATTTCAACAATGAACGAAAAAACAAACGCTGCTACAAGTCCCCCTTTAGGGGCGGAGGAGTTGCCTCGTATCTTCCTCATCGGCCTTATGGGCAGCGGCAAAAGCTTTTGGGGTAAAAAATTGGGCAAAAAGCTGAAAACAGGCGCATACGACCTAGACTATTTGGTGGAGACCAACGAGGAAAAAACCATTTCGGAAATATTTGCCGAGGATGGGGAGGAGTATTTCCGCAAATCGGAAGCGAAAATTTTGCGCTGGTTTGCCCAAAAGAAGGCTTATGTGCTGTCAACTGGCGGGGGTACGCCTTGCTTTCATGATAATATGGCATGGATGAACAAGCAGGGACTAACAATTTGGCTGGATGAACCCGTCGAGGTTTTAGTGGAACGGCTTAGCACGGAAACCAACCACCGCCCGCTGATAAAAAACCTGAGCGGCAGCCAACTGCACGAGTTTTTAACCGCCAAAAGAACCGAGCGCCTGCCTTTTTACAGCCAAGCGCAATACCATTTAAAAGGCAATATTACCGATAGTAGCTTTACCAAAATATTACAGCAACATGCATAAAACATTTGTATCAACCGCTGCATGGCTGGGTGCGGTAACAGTGGCCCTGGGTGCTTTTGGCGCACATGCCCTTAAAAGCATAGTTACACCAGATGCATTTACCATTTTTGAAACTGCCGTGCGCTACCAGTTTTACCATGTGTTTGCCTTGCTGGCGGCGGGCATACTATACCATTATTGCCCCAATAAATTCATTGTACTTGCAGGCAGGCTGTTTATAACAGGTATACTGGTTTTTTCGGGTTCCCTGTATGCGTTGGTATATATAAAAAATGCTGAAAACCTAGGCCTGTATTGGGTTGGGGCTATAACACCATTGGGTGGCCTTGGCTTTATTGCGGGTTGGGTATGCTTGGCTATAGGGGTTTCCCAATCCTCCTGGGGCGGCATCGGAACTGGTTCTAAAGAGGGGCTTTAATGTTGCCCAAGGTTAGCCTGGCAGGCTAACATTTTTTTGCAATAGATCTGCCAAAAAAAATCGCTAATATTTAATGCTGGCCATAAAGCAACTATCATCAATCTTTATCCCCATCCATTGCATTAAAATCCATATCATCCCCATCTAGTAATTCCCGCTCAATCTCCTCCATTTGCACAATATCCCAAGCTTCGCTTTCGGTAGGGGTAACATTCATTAATTCCAACAACCCTAGTTCGTCCAGTTTTTTTTCTAAATTATTTTCAATTTCGCAAATTACAAAAGAAGCACTACTTTCATAAAACTGTTGTTGCAATGTCACTAACCGCTCTACAGCTGAAGCATCAACAGCGCTAACGTTTTTTAGGTTCAAAACAACATTTTTAGGGTTGTTTTGCAGGTATTGCACAATAACAGAAGAAAGGTCTGCTGTTAAATTGTCAGATAAAACATCCGTATCTGGTGTTATAACCGTAAATTTCTCTCTGGTATCAATTTTGACCTGCATACAGCTGTACTATTATTAAATGATTAACAGGTGTTGGTTTTTGTTTTTAAACAGGGTTCAAAAATATTTGTTATAATTATATAAACACAGAAAATGGATAATAACTTTTCAGCGCAGGTTAAAGAGATCATTTCGTTTAGCAGGGAGGAAGCTTTGCGGCTGGGGAATGATTTTATTGGAACGGAGCATTTGCTGTTGGGCTTGATAAGGGAGGGGGAGAACACAGCCATCAAAATACTAAAGCAGTTGAATGTAGACCTTTATGAACTGAGGAAGGAAGTAGAACTGGCGGTGAAAGACAAAACCGGCAAAAACATAGCCAACATTAACAGCCTGCCACTAACACGGCAAGCGGAAAAGGTAATACGTGTTACTGTGCTGGAAGCAAAAGCCCTTAAAAGCCCGCTAGTAGAAACAGAACACCTGATGCTCTCTATCCTTAAAAACAAAGAGAATATTGCCACCCAAATACTTAACCAGTTTGAAGTGGATTACGACATTTTTAGAAACGAATTGGGTATGGTAAAAAGCAGTGACGTTCGGAGTGAATACACCGAAGAAAACGATGATGATTTTGACGAGGAGAGAAAAGGCAGTTACCCATCGCAACAAAAAAGCAAACAACCCGGTAACGCCAAAAGCAAAACACCAGTACTCGATAATTTTGGGCGCGATATTACCAAACTGGCAGAAACAGGTGCGTTAGACCCCATCGTGGGCCGCGAAAGCGAAATTGAACGCGTTTCACAAATACTCTCCCGCCGTAAAAAGAACAACCCCATTTTAATAGGTGAGCCGGGTGTGGGTAAAACTGCAATTGTTGAAGGCTTGGCCCTACGCATAGTGCAGCGCAAAGTAAGCAGGGTATTGTTTGACAAAAGGGTTATTTCGCTAGACCTTGCGGCACTGGTAGCCGGTACCAAATACCGCGGCCAGTTTGAAGAGCGGATGAAGGCTATTATGAATGAGCTGGAAAAAAACCGTGACGTAATTTTGTTTATTGATGAAATACATACCATTGTTGGTGCCGGCGGCGCAAGCGGCTCATTGGATGCCAGCAATATATTTAAACCCGCCTTGGCCAGGGGCGAGCTGCAATGCATAGGTGCCTCTACCTTGGATGAGTATAGGATGTACATTGAAAAAGACGGTGCCCTTGACCGCCGTTTTCAAAAAGTAATGGTTGAGCCACCAACCGTGGATGAAACCATACAGATACTCACCAATATAAAAACCCGTTACGAAGACTACCACAATGTTATTTACAGCGATGACGCTATTGAGGCTTGCGTAAAACTGAGTGACAGGTACATGACAGACCGCCTGTTGCCAGACAAAGCCATTGATGTATTGGATGAAGTGGGTGCAAGGGTACACTTAAAAAACATAAACGTTCCACAAAACATCATCGATCTGGAAAAGCAGATTGAGGAAATTAAGCAGGAAAAAAATAAGGTTGTGAAGAGCCAGCGCTTTGAAGAAGCTGCGGCCTTGCGCGACACCGAAAAGCGTTTGGGTGAAGAGCTTGACAAGGCAAAACACCAATGGGAGGAAGAAAGCAAAAATAAACGCTACCCCATTAATGAGGAAGCTATTGCCGAAGTAGTGAGTATGATGACGGGGATACCTGTAAAACGGATGGTACAGGCCGAAACCGACAAGCTGCGCAAAATGGGCGACGACATGAAGCAAATGGTGGTTGGCCAAGCCGAAGCCATCAGCAAAGTGGTAAAAGCCATACAGCGTAACCGGGTTGGGTTAAAAGACCCGAAAAAGCCTATCGGTACCTTTATCTTCCTTGGGCCAACCGGGGTAGGTAAAACAGAGTTGGCAAGGGCGTTGGCAAGGTATATGTTCGACTCAGAAAACTCATTGATCCGTATTGACATGAGTGAGTACATGGAGAAGTTTACCGTAAGCCGTTTAATTGGTGCCCCTCCAGGTTATGTGGGTTATGAAGAAGGCGGCCAATTAACAGAGAAAGTACGCCGTAAACCATACAGCGTTATACTGCTGGATGAAATTGAAAAAGCACACCCAGACATTTATAATATATTGTTACAGGTGTTGGATGATGGTATATTAACTGATGGCCTTGGCAGAAAGATTGATTTTAAGAACTCGTTGATCATCATGACCTCTAATATTGGCGTACGCCAGTTGAAAGAGTTTGGTGATGGCGTAGGGTTTGCCACTGCCGCACGGCAAAGTAACCAAGAGGAAAATAATAAGGCGGTAATTGAGAAAGCGCTGAAACGCACCTTTTCCCCTGAGTTTTTAAACCGGGTTGACGATGTGGTGGTGTTTAACTCGCTTACCAAGGAGCATATATTTGAAATCATCGACATACTGATGAAAGGTGTGCACAAAAGGCTTGTTAACCTTGGCTTTACCTTAGAGCTTACCAAAGAAGCTAAAGATTTTATAGCCGACAAAGGCTACGACAGCCAGTTTGGTGCCAGGCCATTGCACCGCGCCATCCAAAAATATTTGGAAGACCCATTGGCCGAGGAAATATTGAACATGAACGTTAAAAACGGCGATAAATTGATTGCTGGTTTTGACACCGAAAATGGCAAAATAAAGTTTAGCTTGGAGAAGAAGGAAGAGGAAGCGGCAAACGTTTAGCAAGCGCAAATGCTATATTTCATAAAAGCCCCGTTTTACAGTTGTAAAACGGGGCTTTTTTTGGCATACACTTACCCTATTGGGATTATGATTTATCAATACCTTTGATACATTAGGCTAACAACATGATAATTAAAATACCCGTTAGATATGAGGGGGAAAACGGAGAGAAAACCCTGTACACCCTATTTGACAGTGGTTCAACTTTTTCGTGCATCCATCCTAATTTTATAGACGATATCGGCGATGCGCAAAAACTATTTCGCCCTTTAGAGGTTGCCACGGCTAATGAAGGCACTTATATGAAAATTGAGCAACGGCTTATGGCAGACTTTTATATAAATGAAATCCGAATGTCTGACGAGTTTATGATAGTGCCTAACTTAAGCGAAGATGCCATTATTGGTGCCACCACCATGCAGAAATGGAGGATTAAATTAGACTTTGAACACGATACCGTAATTATCGACCCAAAAATTGCAAAAGCAATTCTAAAACAGCTGAAATAACAACCATTTTCAATAACCCTCCCCTAATTTATTAGCATGAAGCACTTTTTTGTGTGGCTATATGTTTTGTGTATTAATGGCGCATGTTTAGCACAACTCAACATCACCAAGCCAAACACAACTTCGTTGCCAAAGGGTATCATATTCAAAGGGCGTATCGTAGACGCCGCTCGATGGACCGATGACCTTGGTGATAATGTAATAATACTTACCGAAACAGGCGAATACCAAAGCACCACCGTAAAAGATGACGGTTACCGCGATGGGGAGTTGTATGGTTATCACTACTTGGTTCAGGGAGATTCTATAAAGCTGTTGTGGAAAGTATATGATTTTATTAAAGAATGCCCCGTTGAATTAAAAGCCAGTTTTATTAAAAACACCTTGGCAATTACTGACCTTAACCATGATGGCAAGGCAGAAATATGGATGATGTATAAAACAGTTTGCCATGGGGATGTAAGCCCAAGCAACATGAAAATAATTATGTACGAGGGTAGCCAAAAATTTGCTGTAAGGGGCACCAACAGGGTAAAGCTATCTGCAAACAAATTTTTGGGTGGGGAATATTCATTTGACGATGCTTTTAAAACAGGGCCAGAACCCTTTAGGGAATTTGCCAAACAACTGTGGCAAAAAAACATTCTGGAAACTTGGGAATAAAATAGGGTAGGCGGAACAAATATGGATAGTTGATCCACCTACCCAATTATACTCTTCTGATATATCATTTAGGCTTTTTATCATCACTGCATCAGCCCCGGTACTACCATTACATTGGTTTTGTGCCCATTGCGCAATACACCCACCGGTTTTTGTACGCCTATCGTTTCCTGCCGCAATAATTTATGCAAATCATCTACCGAGCCTACAGGTTTTCCATCAAAGTCCACAATTATGTCCCCTGTGCGTAATTCGTTGTTGTACACATTGGCATCTGCTACTTTTTCAAAAATATATACCCCCGTTTTCTTCTGTAGTTTATTAACGGCCACAATCCTTTCTGTAAGGTTTACCAATTGCCCTGCAATGCCTAGGTAAGCCCGGTTAACTTTACCGTCCATTATTATTTTACCTGCGATAAAAGAGGAGAGGTTTGAGGAAACGGCGAAACACAGCCCTTGTGCCGAAGGTATGGTGGCCGTGTTTACACCAATTACATTACCGTCAGAATCCACCAAAGGCCCGCCGGAGTTTCCGGGGTTTAAGGCAGCATCGGTTTGTATAACATCATCAATTAAGCGGCCATTCTTTGCACGCAGGGTTCTACCCAACGCACTAACCACACCCGCAGTTACCGTATACTGCAAGCCAAGGGGGTTACCAATGGCCACCGCTATTTGGCCAGCCTGCAACACATCTGAGTTGGCGAACGCCAACGCCTTTAAGTTATTGTCGTAAATCTTCAGCACGGCAATATCGGTGGAGGGGTCGGCCCCTTTTAGTTCCGCCTGTAACTGCCGGCCGTCGCTGAACATCACCACAACCTTTGCCGCATCTTCTACAACGTGGTGGTTGGTAACAATATACCCATCCGACGAAATAACAAAACCCGACCCTGATGCTGGCGCTATGGTTTGCTTGTTTGTTCTGGGGTCGCGCATTTTTTTATCCACTTGAATATGCACCACCGATTGCGATACACGGGCAGCAACACCCGCGATGATTTTAGAATACGCATCTAAAATATACCCGTCTTTGTTTTCATAATTAATAAAGGATACTGCTGCTTCCATACACACCTTTTTAAATGGTTTATCTAAATGCTTACCAGTTTGTATTGGATGACAGTTTGGCCGAAAAATCAGTTTTTGTGTTACCATTTATTGCCATAAATTGTAAACCAAATATTATTACATGCGAAAAATACTGGTTACCCTAACATTGGTTTTGTTTGCCTTTGCCAACACAATAGCCAAAAAAAAGGCCCCATTAAACAACAGCGCTTATTTTGATAGCTACATTCAACAAGCCATCCAACTATGGAAAACACCAGGTATTTCTATTGTGGTGGTAAAAGATGGCAATGTTGTGTTTAAAAAAGGGTACGGTGTTACCGAGTTGGGCAAGCCCGAACCTTTTTCAACATCCACTTTATCCCTTTGCGCCTCTACCACAAAGGCCATGACGGCCACCTGTATGGGTATGTTGGTGGATGAGGGCAAGGTTAAATGGACAGACAAGGTGAGTGATATATACCCGGCGTTAAAGTTGTATGATAATTATGCCAACAGCGAAATTACTGTGCAAGATTTGTTTACGCACAACACTGGTTTAGGCAATGCAGACTGGCTTTGGTCGCTGGGCTATTCGATGGATACGATTATCCAAAAAATGCGTTTGTTAAAGCCTGCTTATTCCTTCCGCTCCTCGTTTATTTACCAAAACCTAATGTTTATTGTGGCGGGGGAGGTAATACACAAGGTATCGGGCAAAACGTTCGACGACTTTATAACAGAGCGGTTGTTTAAGCCCTTGGGTATGACGCATACCTATCCTAATTACACGGCATCCATCAAGGAACCCAGCCACATAACCCCACATTTTATGTACGAAGACAGTACGGTAAAACCCATACGCTTTATTGAATCGAAGGGTATTGATGCGGCAGGCGGTGTATGGTCGAGTGCCGACGACATTAATAAATGGATGTTGTTTTTGCTTGACAGTACCAAAATTAATGGCAACGCTTTATTAAAACCCGAAACATACGCCAAGCTTTTTACACCAGCCGCTATGGTTACACCATCGCAGTTTTACCCAACAGCAAAACTTACCAAGCCGCATTGGACAACTTATGGCTTGGGCTGGTTTCAAGAAGACTATAGGGGTAAAATGCTCAACTTTCATACCGGCAGCCTAGACGGTGCAGTGGCCATTTGCGGGCTGGTAAACGATGAACATTTTGGGGTGTATATTTTTGCTAACCGAGACCATACTGAACTAAGGCATGCCCTAATGTATAAGGCTATTGACCTTTGGGTTTATAGTGACGAAAAAAACGACTGGAGTAAAACAATGTTCGACATGTACAATGGCATGGCTGCTGCCAATAAAAAGGAACTTGCCGAATTTGAAGCAAAACGGGTAGCCAACACCAAACCCACCTTGGCATTGGTCCAGTACGTGGGGCAATACACAAATGAAATATATGGGGACGCCTCCATTGCTTTAAACGGCGATTCGCTTACGCTAAATTTTAGGAATGCTATTAGCGTTAAACTAAGCCATTGGCACTACGATACTTTTTTGGGCACATTTGAAACTACTTGGAATGGTAAAGATTGGCTTACTTTTCATGTAAACGAAGAAGGTAAAGTGTCATCGTTCAACTTTTTAGGGTTGGACTATGTTAGAAAAGAATAGGCCTGTTGCGCCGCATGCATTGGCGTAACTGCAATGGCCTGTTGTAATACATTTAAAAAGCCATGTAAAGAATCTTATCAGATTCTTTACATGGCTTTTTTGTTTTTCAACTTTCATTATTTGGAGACCCGTAATATTGCCTGCATCCCCAATACAGTTCCCTTATTTTAGTGGTATATCTCTTACCAACATGTTATCTCTATTGGCTATTTCCCACGCTGTGTAAAACACCAGCTTAACACGCTTTTCCATTAACGGAAAGTTTATTTTATCAACCGTGTCAGTGGGTTGGTGGTAGTCTTTGTGCACGCCATTAAAATAAAAGATAATGGGCACACCATGCTTGGCAAAATTGTAGTGGTCGCTACGGTAGTAAAACCTGTTGGGATCCTTGGGGTCGTTAAACCGGCGGTCAAGTTCCAAATGCATGGTGCTATTGTTTATACTGTCACTAATTTTTAGCAGGTCGGTACTCAGCTTGTCTTCGCCAATAGTATAAATGTAGTTTAACGAGTCGCCTTTATAATCAGGGTCAATCCTACCTACCATATCGGTGTTTAAGTCAACAGAGGTTTTCTCCAATGGGTACACTGGGTGGGATGTATAATAATCACTGCCCCATAGCCCCTCTTCTTCACCGGAGACGGTCATAAAAACCATTGTTCTTCTAGGGCCGAAGCCTTTGGCTTTCGCTTTTGCAAAGGTTTGGGCAATTTCTAACACACTGGTAGTGCCGCTGCCGTCATCGTCTGCACCATACCATATTACGCTGTCTTTTTTGCCCAAATGGTCGTAGTGGCCGGTCACCAACACATACTCTTCTTTTTTATCCGTGCCTGGCAGCACACCAATTACATCTGTACTTTCAAGGTTAATGGTATTACTATTGACTGATAATGAAAGCGCAACATTGTACACCCCGCGGATGGCGGTGTTTAGCTCCTCAAAACCATTTGCTTGCTTACCCAATATGGCAGAAGCAGTAGCTTGTGAAACATATAGTACAGGCACCGAGCTGCCTGGCTGTTTTGTAACATACATACTGCCCAATGCGGCAGATGGCTTGGTTTTCGGAAAATCCCTAGACACAATAATGATGCCCTTGGCCCCTTTGGTTTTTGCCAATACAATTTTGGTACGGGCAGCCCTAAAATTAGGCTTACCCCCATCTTTTGGTGCCCCTTCTAATAACAACACCCATTTGTCTTTAATATCAAGCCCACTATAATTGGCGGCCGTTGAATCGCTTATGCCGTAGGATGCAAAAACAATTTCATTGGCAGCCCAATTGCCGTTTACAAAAGATGTTGGGCTGAGTGTAAAATCTCTATCTAACACCAAAGGCACGTTGTTCAGGGTAAATTTTGCGCCCGCGAGCGAATCGCGGTACACCGGAAAAGCTAACTGGTAGCCATTGGGGGTACCTGGCTGTAGGCCTATACCTTTAAAAAAACCTTCAATAAATTCGGCGGCCCTTTTTTGGCCGGTTGTAGCCGTTTCTCTGCCTTCCATTTGGGCACCGGCAATAATGGAGAGTTTTGCTTTTAAGTCTTTGGCGCTAATGGCATCGGCAAATTTCACAGCCGGGCTTTTTTGCTGCGCCATCGCAGCAAAGCATAGCAACAACGCTACGGGTAAAAAAATTTTCCTCATGTAATTTGTTTAGTACGGTAAAAATACTGGCACATTGCATATGAACATGCATTTTTTGTTTGGATAGCCCCACAAAAAAAACTGGCAGGTGTTTTCACCCGCCAGTAAGCAAATTTTGATATTATACGAAATTATTTACTGCCTAACTCCATTCTTCTTTTTCTTTGATCTGCATTTTTTTGTATGCCCTGGCCGAAACAAAAACACCCAACTCATATAATGACATTAAAGGAACAAACACGATGGTTTGGCTATACCAGTCGGGGCTGGGGGTAATAAAGGCCGCTATGATCAATATTATTACAATGGCATATTTACGCGACTTACGCAAAAATGCCGGGGTAATTATACCAATGCGTGTTAATGCATAAGCCACCACCGGCATTTCGAAGGCTATACCAACACCCAAAATTATCGTCGTTAAATTGTCTAAATAATCGTTAAACGTAGGCTTGGTTTCAACTAAGTTTAAAGCACTCACGTGAAAATTAGCCAAAAAGCTAAAGGTAAATGGCGCCAATACAAGGTAACCGAATGCCGACCCGAGAAAGAAGAAAAAGGATACCCAAAATATTACAAACTTGCTGGCATTTAGTTCTTTGGGTTTTAAGGCGGGTTTTACAAAACGCCAAATTTCCCAAAATATATACGGGAAAGCAATAATAAAGCCGCCCACAAACGCTAAACTGAATGCACCCAAAAACTGACCGGTTACCGTAGTGGTTTGCATGGTAATTTTTGGTGGCTCCAAGCAAAGCTTGTTACCAAGGCCTAACCAATTACTTAAATTGCAAAAAGCACGGTAACTGATGAACTTGGGCGAAAGGGGGCCGGCGATTAGGTTATCGAATACCCATTGTATTTTGATAAATATAATAACAGCAAAGGCAAGAATAGCCACCACACATCTAACTATATGCCACCGAAGTTCTTCCAGATGGTCAACAAAAGACATTTCTTTTCTTGTACCCCTTAACCTATTAAATAATCCGTTTTCCATTATATTTATTTACGGCTGCAAAGGTAAAGGGTACATTAATAACTAAATTATTGATTTGTGAAAGTAGTTGGCTAATTATGGTTTGGGAATACCCCAGCGGCAACTTTTTACTAGTGACCGAA
>Ga0007810_1000229_pt1 | contig 16891 bp, 13 predicted proteins | sample CryBogCBE15Jun09_FD_71193 | JGI IMG/M metagenome (GOLD analysis project Ga0007810, IMG submission 71193) | Freshwater microbial communities from Crystal Bog, Wisconsin, USA - CBE15Jun09 | ecosystem: Environmental > Aquatic > Freshwater > Lake | place: Crystal Bog, Wisconsin, USA | collected...
CGAAACAACCGTGAGTGCAAGCATCAGCCAACTTTTGCCCGGCGATCATATAACCATTGGCCAGCCCTTGCCAAACTATGGCGTGGCGGTTGTGGACAGCCAACTGAATGTAGTGCCAAGAGGCGAAAAGGGAGAGCTGGTAATAGCCGGGCCGGGTGTGTCAGCCGGATATATTGGCTTGCCGGAGCTGAACAGGAAGAAATTTTTAAGAAAGCCTGCCTCGCTGGCCGTTTTGCCGGGTGACAGGATATACCTTACCGGCGACGCCGCTACGATAGAAATCGATGGCCGCATAACATTCTTTGGCCGGTTAGACGACCAAGTGAAACTGCGGGGTTACAGGATAGAGCTGGGTGATATTGAAAGCCATTTAAATGGGCAGCCGTATGTTTCCGCCGCATCGGTGGCGGTAAAACAAGATGGGGTTGGTCATGAGCACCTGGTAGCATATGTGGTATTGCGTGCAGGGATGGTATTGGACGAGCAGGCACTGCGCGGCGAGCTGGCCAAAACGCTGCCGCCATACATGGTGCCCTCTTTTATTATGCCGTTGGCTGAAATGCCAAGGATGCCCAGCGGCAAAATAAACCGTGGGGCTTTGCCGGTACCAGAGGCCTTGTTGGAGATGAAAGATGACGCTGCCGGGCAGGTGATTGACATGAATGCACCTTTGGGCGACAGGATGTTGGCTGTGCTGCGGAAAACGTTCCCCGGCAAGGAAATAACGCTATCGCAGGATTTTTTTACCGATTTGGGCGGCCATTCGCTTATCGCAGCTGGGTTTGTGTCCCGCTTCAGGCGAGAGGCAGGCGTGCCTAATGCATCGTTGAAAGATATTTATATCCACCGGCCGCTTAGTGTGTTGGCTGGGGTTTGGCAACAATTGCCATCTACGCCCACGGCCCCCAAAAATGAGTTTAACAAAATACCCCGGCTGCGGTATTATGTCTGCTGGCTGGCGCAGTCGGCGGCGCTGTTTTTTATATATGGCCTTTTTACGGTAGAGGTGTTTACGCCCTATGTTGGCTATTATTATACCAGTGAGGAAACAGGCAGTAGGTGGTTGGGTATACTGGCCGCGGTAGTGTTTTATTGCCTGCTGCCGCCGCTTTTTACCTTGATAGTGGTTGGGTTAAAATGGTTGGTGATTGGGCGTATGAAAGAAGGGGATTACCCTTTGTGGGGCGGTTATTATTTTCGCTGGTGGCTTGTAAAAACGCTACAGCGATTAATACCCTCGCAGTTTATAAGTGGCACGCCCCTGTATCCCGCTTTTTTAAGGTTGTTTGGCGCAAAAGTGGCACCGGATGCACAGTTAAGCAATATTGTAATTGGCGCGGAAGACTTGGTTACCATTGGCAAGGACGCCAGCCTGAGTTCGCAGGTAGTAATAGACAATGCTTTTGTGGAAAATGGCCTGCTAAAGCTTAGGCATGTTTTTTTAGGCAACCATTGTTACATTGGCAGCAGTGCGGTGATAGCAGGTGGTACGGCAGTAGAAACATATGGGGAATTGCAGGATCTTAGCCATTTGGCTGCAGGCTGCACCATTAAGGAGGCCGAGGTTTGGGCGGGCAGCCCTGCCGTGTTGTTGGAAAAAAAGGCGGCTACAGATCTACCCAAGCCACTGTTTGTTTCAAGTTCAAAAAGAACTGCTTACCAATCCGTGTTTTTTATCCTATTGTTTGCTTTCCCGCTGTTTGTGTTGTTGCCTTTGCTGCCAGTAATTGTGGTATTGCACAACATGGATAACGCGGCCGGTGATTACGACTTTAGCTATATATGGGCCGTGCCGCTGCTTGCGGCGCTTTATATGCTGTTGTTTACCGTTGAAACCGTACTTTTTACACGGTTGCTAAACATGAAAATGCAGCCGGGTAAATACCCCGTGCACTCAGGTACCTATGTTAAAAAGTGGCTGGCTGACCAGTTGATGGCCTTAAACCTAGTGGTAATGCACCCCATATACGCCACCGTGTATGTAGCAGGCTTTTTTAGGCTATTGGGTGCCAAAGTGGGCCGCAATACCGAAATATCAACCGCAAGCAGCGTTACCCACCCCTTGCTAGAAATTGGCGACGGAGCCTTTGTGGCTGATGCTGTTACCTTGGGCGAGGCCGACGTACGGGCGCAACAGTTGGTATTGAACAAAACGGTGATTGAAGACAATAGTTTTGTAGGCAACAGCGCATTAATTCCACAGGGTTATAGGCTACCGCCAGATATGCTGATCGGCGTATTGTCAACACCCCCCACGTTGCAGCAACTTGCGGGGTCGGATGTAAAGGATTGGTTTGGCTCACCTGCCCTTGCCCTGCCGCGCAGGCAGCAAAGCCTGGTGTTTGGAGCATCATTAACCTCCAACCCAACACTTGGGCGCAAAATTGCAAGGGGCATGGTTGAATTTGTACGCATTATACTGCCCGAAACGGTAGTGCTGTGCGCCAGTATATTTTTTATAGCCTATGGGCACGACCTAATTGTAGGCGAACCTGTGTGGAAAATTGCCTTGCAGATACCGGTCTATTATTTAGGCATAGTGGGGATACCAGCGGTATTGGTTACCGCAATATTAAAGTGGCTGCTTGTGGGGCGTTACAAAACAGCCCAAATGCCCATGTGGACCATGCGCGTATGGCTTACAGAAGCAGTAACAAGTACGTATGAGGCCCTTTGTGTGCCTTTTTTGCTCGATTTTTTGCGCGGGACGCCTTGGTTACCGATGATATTACGGTTGTTTGGCACCCGCACCGGTAAGCGTGTGTGGATGAATACAACCGACATTACTGAATTTGACATGGTTAGCATTGGCACCGACACGGCTTTGAATGAGGACTGCGGCCCCCAAACCCATTTGTTTGAAGACCGGGTGATGAAGATTGGCCCCGTAACAATCGGTGAACGCACCAGTATTGGCGCACGCAGCATTGTGTTATACGATACCAATATTGGCAACGGTGTAAATATCGATGCCTTGTCGTTGGTAATGAAGGGGGAAACGTTGGCACCCGGTACAAACTGGGCCGGCAGCCCCATTAAGCCAGTATAACATTGCAATATGAGGCTCGGTAAATAGTTTGTCCAACGGTAGCTTTTGGGGGTTCCGCCGATCCAATAATGCAGGTTGGGTTATTTAGGTGTGTATTTCGCGCTTTTTGTTCCGATATTTTGGATAGCCGAACCTGTAAGTAAGGTAAGTTAACAGCGATAGCACTAAAATACATAGCCCAGTGTATCCAGCATCTGTCACATGGCCGTATTGCCAATACTGGCTATTTGAAACAGGCTTAGTATTTATTGCAGTTGCCCTACCTTTTGGGGCACAGCTGTCGATGATTATTTCGGGCAGTAGCGATTCGTTAATGGTAGTATCAATAATATTGGTTTCCCAGCCGCTAACGGCGCCACAATTTCCGGCGTCCCAGTAATTATCTGGTTTGCCTTCATCATTAACCCAGTGCGTGCTGTTTTCTGCTATCGTGTCTAACGCACAGGCTTTGGTGCGGTATTGATTCCATATGTAAACCCCTGTGCCGGAAAATGTTTGCCTTTTAGAGTATATTTTATTGTGAATAATTTTAATATGTGTGCCGCTTGCAATGCCAATTCCGTATTGGCCGGGGTTTACCACTATGTTATCTCTTATTAACATGTATGCCCCTCCGCTATCGCCCGCCATAATACCGCCACCGGTTTTGCTCGGCCCACCGCCCCTTATCCAATTACCCATTATCTGTACAGGGTCATTTGGGGTGCCATAGGTCTCGAACATGCTAATGGCATCTTCCGCATAGCTCTTGCCCAAAATGTTTTCGCAAATATTGTAATTGACCCGGTTGCCTGCGCCGGATACCATATCAAATTGAACCATCTGCCCCCTTGGGAATGGCCCGAGTACGTTTTTTACGTCAATGTGGTGTACGTTTATCCCATGGCTTTGGATGGCAAATACACCCGAAGCAACGTCCGTAATTCGGCAGTCCGTTATGGTTATATTGGTACAATTGTACAGCTCGATAGCGCAGTCGGTAGAAGGGCCTAATTTACATTTCTCTATTTTTATGTTGTTGCAATTGGTTAGGTATATGCAAATGCCATGTGCGCCGGAAATTTCCAGCCCGCTGATACTAATATTGCTGGTGTTGTTAAGCGCGATGGCACGGCTAGCCTTATAGGGGCCGCAAAATGCGGCACCCGGTTGGGCTGCGCAAACGCAAAGCAGGGACCCCAAAAAAAAGAAGAAAAATTGTAATATTAAATATTTGTACAACTCCGGTATATTTTTGGTTATCAAAAAAACTGTAATTTAATGTAAGTGGCAGCAATGGTAATCCAAAATGAAAGATATTTTCAGGTCAGTAGGCAGATGGGAGCCCCAATTGACTCCAAGAGTTTTTAGCAAACATTTTTTAAGTTAGTAATTATAGGCTTGCCAACGAGGTTCCTTATTGTACATAGCTCAGCAACAGGCAATGAATGTATTTATTGGGTTTGCACAAACACAGGTTTATCTTTGCCAAATGAAAATAGTGGGGCAACCATTAGTGCCGGGTTGGCAGATTTTACAATAGGGGTTGCCATATGCTGAATGCGGGTAATAAAAACTTAAAAATCCAACAATACGTTAATGGCTTCATTTATCATAAAAAAGCTTTCTGCCCTTTTCGGTAAGGGGCATGAAAGAACCATAAAGATTAAAAAAAACATTATTATCTCAGTATTGTTGCGGGGCGGCAGTACGGTCATTGGTTTTTTGCTGTTGCCAGTAACCATCCATTACATTAGCCCTTTGCAATTCGGTATATGGCTTACGGTAAGTTCAATTGCGTCTTGGATGAATAATTTTGATATTGGTTTGAGTAGTGGCCTTAGAAATAAACTCGCCAATGCCTTGGCATTGGCGGAACATGAAAGTGCATTGAAGTATATAAGCACCACCTATGCTGCACTAGTTGTTATATCGCTGGTTACATTTTTACTTTTTTTTATTGTCGGCTCCTATTTTGACTGGAACAGCATATTAAATGTGCCAGCAAATGTGTTAACCGATACGTGGACAATTTTGGTAATAGTGCTGAGTTGTTTTTGTGTGCAATTTGTTTTACAGACTGTTAATACGATATTAACGGCTAGCCACCAAGTGTATAAAGTTTGGGGTATATCTTTATTGGGGCAGTTTTTGAGCCTGGCAGTCATTTATATTTTGTCTAAATATACGGTTGGTAACCTGCAAATATTAGTAGGTGTTTTGGCAGGCATGCCGGTTTTGGTGCTCTTTATAGCCAGTTTGATATTGTTTAGAACCGACCTTAAAAATCTTGTGCCGAAATTAAGGTATGTGGATATAAAGAGTGCTAGGAGCTTATTGAGTGTTGGCGGCATGTTCTTTTTTCTCCAAATGGGTTCAATAATTGTTTACCAAACTGATAATATAATTATATCGGGTATTAAAGACTTAGGCCCTTTGGCGGTTACAAAATTTAACGTTGCATATAAGTTGTTTACCTCGCTCTCCATTTTGGCAGCCATCATCATGATGCCCTATTGGAGTGCATTTACCGATGCGTACGCCAAAAATGATTTTGATTGGATTAAGAATGGTTTAAGAAGAATGCGGCAGATATGGCTTCTTTTGTCTGGTGTCTCTGTAGCCTTTTTTATTTTTTCGCCAATTATTTACAAGTATTGGCTTGGGCCTGGCAGTATTGATATTAACTCGTCAGTGAGCCTATCGATGGCGATATATGTAATTGTTTATATATTCCAACTCATGTACACGTTTTTACAAAACGGACTGGGGAAAATACGGTTGCAGTTAGTATCACTAATAGTATGTGCATGCATTAATATTCCGCTTTCGCTATATTGGGGTAGGCGGTACGGGCTTGCAGGCATAGTAAATGCCAATACGGCGGTAACTGCAATCATGAATGTGCTGCTTTATATTCAGTCAGTTAAAATATTAAACAGCACAGCAAAGGGAATTTGGAGCAAATAGAACTTTCTGCTGATTTTATAGTCGTCCAGCCTTTTTTTACTTTAATTAACAAAAGTGTGCGCAGGTATCGCGCTGTACAGGCATCTAAAAAGTACAAGCATTAATTAAATGTAAAAATCATCGCAATGAAAAAAATTATTTGCCTATTAATTGTTGGTGCGCTATTTGGCCATGCTTTACAAGCGCAGCCCCCCGGCCAGCCTAACCCACAGCAAAGACCCACCGTAAAACAGCGCATTGACAGGTTGAATGACACGTTGTTTAAAGCGCTACACATTACCTTAGCCCAGCAAAAAAACATAGACGAAGCCTTCACGCTTTTTTTTGAGCAGGCAGACAAGCTGATGGGTAACAACCCACCCCCAAGGCCCGATGCACAAGATGAAAAAAGCAAGCAATTACATGAACAGGTAGCGGAATTGCAAAAAAAGCGGGACGATGCTGTTGCAAAGGTGCTTGCCCCAGCCGCTTTTAAAAAATATTTGAACATAGAAAAAAGTATGCGGCCCGGCCGGCCTGATGAAGATAATATGGCCCATAGTGCACCACCCAAAAGGCCATAATGGTTTGTTTGGTGGTATGTTTTTTCGCCTGTTAGTTTTGGTATGGCTATTACCATAAAAGAACTACGGGTAGCAGCGTTTATTGTTATAACAAAACACACAGGCGGCATGCCTGTGTGTTGGTTATGTTTCCCGTAAAAATGCCTGCTTTTTAACTATTTGAATTTTAAATCGACCGAGAGCACGTCCGACAGGAGGTCGGTAGTTTGGGTGTAATGCCCGTACCGAATTTCTAACGCACTAAGTTTAGATTTAAATAGCCCATTAGGTGGTGCAATACGCAGGTTTACGCCAAAATAGTTACTGCTAAAGGCAGCATAAGCATAATTGCTGGTATAATATTGGTCGGTTAATTTATGTTGCATATAGGGGGCAAAATAGTTGCTTTGGGTTTGTGTGTAGTACCTGAAAAATGGTGCCAATGAAAAAAACGGCGTTATTTTAACAGGCACTTCCAAGCTGGCTGTATGGGCAGTTATACCCCAATCATCTATGTAATAACGGTAGTAACCACGCAGTATAATGTTGTCGCCAATAAAGTAATTCAACCGGGCCCCCACTGGTAATTTAAAGCGTTCACTTGGCAACGCCTCAACCCGCTCTAGCGTGTTGGAAAAATAAACCCTGTGGAAAGGTAGGCCTAGATATCCACCCTGGCCTACAAGGTCAAGGGTCAGGCTACCTTGCAGGCGTTTATTGATCACTTGTGAATAGGTTAGTGAGTTACTAAAGGTGTACCGCCCACTTTTAGGAAGGCCGCTGCCGCCTTCAGATGACGACCCGCTTGCGCCCGAGTAAACAACCGTGGTTGGCAAGTAATCAGATGCAAGTTCTGTAGGGTATATCATGGTAACCCTGTCTAAAAAAATATTTAGCTTGTCGCTAAGCTCGCCATTCTTTTTATTTTTCTTCGCATATTCAGCATTTATGCCAAAGGAATGGTAATTGTATTCAGCTGAATAATAAAGCCCTGCACCCACCGTGGTTCCTTTCTTCAAATCTTCCATTGTCCAATTAAGCGATGGGTATATGCGGGTGCCGCCCTTTTTAGAAGCACCGGTTTCGGATACCCAGGCTGAGGATGCGGAAGAATGGTAGTCAATTCCCAGGCCGGTTGTTAGTGTGTGCTTTCGCGAAAACCCATCCCAGCCAATAAACTGCAAATCAAAGCCGTTGGAAAAATCCACTACTTTTTCGCTGCCAATGCCGCCCGTTACCGCACTATGGTTACCATTTTGCGTGTAGTAACTAGATGTAAGGTTAATTTCCTCCAGCGAAAGAGGTTTGTATTGGTATGTAGTTGCTTCTGTGGGGGCCGATTGTGAAAAGGCCTGCAAAACAGCTACATACAGTGCGATGGTTGACAAAAAGAGTTTCTTCATTCAGTGCCTATGTTATTTTAAAAAATACCTATACCGCCATCAAGCTTGCTAATAAAAACTATAAGGTATTGATTACCATATATTGTTACAGTGTATAACGTTGTATAATACCATAGGGATTACCCCGCGCCCAATAAAAAAGCTTGTTTAACTTTTTGTTGTACAAATGGTAGAAAATTGAAGCGTACAGTATTGTTGTAAGCCCCCATATTGCCCATGTTTGCTGCGAAATTGTTATTGCAAAAAAAAACCGCCTCTTTTTAGGAAGGCGGCTTTTTAGCGGGTATTTTGTGGTTATTTAAATTTTAAATCGAGCGATAAAACATCCGACAGCAAATCTGTTGTTTGCGTGTAGTGGCCGTACCGTATTTCCATCGCGCTAAGCTTTGAATGAAAAATACCGGTGGGCGGCGCTATGCGGATGTTTACCCCCAAAAAACTACTCGCAAATGCCGAATAGGCGTAATTGCTGGTGTAATACTGGTCGGTGATTTTATGTGCCTCATAAGGGGCAAAATAATGGGCTGCCGTTTGCGTGTAATACCTGTAAAAAGGTGCAATGGAAAAGAATGGCGTTATCTTGTAGGGCACCTCCAGGCTCGCTGTGTGGGCGGTGAGCCCCCAACTGTCAGTATAAAAGCGGTAATATGCCCTCAGCAAAATTTTGTCACCCAAAAAGTAGTTAAACCTGGCCCCAATGGGTAACTTGTACCTACTGCCGGGCAAGTTTTCTACAGTGTCTTTACCATTGTTAAAATACACCCGGTGGAAGGGGAGGCCCAAGTAGCCGCTTTGGGCTACCAGGTCGATGTTAACGCTTGATTGCAGGCGTTTGTTTATGACTTGTGAAAACGAGAAACTGCCGCTTATGGTGTTACGGGGTGTGGTTGGTACATGGTATTTTTCGCTGCCAGTGGTTGTGCTGGTTCCCCCGCCGCTGCTGGTGGTAATTGTTCTGCCGCTGGCCGTAGTATACGTTATTATAGTTGTTGAGTCTGTTGTTGAGGTGGTAGTCTTGCTGCCAGGTACTAGTTCCGAAGGGTAAATAAGGGTTACTTGGTCTAGGTAGGCATTCAGTTTTCCGCTAAATTCCCCGTTGGTATGTGTTTTTTTGGCAAACTGGAAATCCAACCCAAATGAATGGTAGTTGTATTCTGATGAATAATACAAGCCTGCACCTAAGCCAAAACCTTTTGCCTGGTTATCGAGCTCCCAATTAAGAGACGGGTAAATGCGGGAACCACCCGTTTTTGACGCCCCTGTGATTGATACGTACTTGGCGGAAGCTGAAGTATGGTGGTCAATTCCAAGCCCGGCAGAAAAAGTGTGCTTTTGTTGGTGCGCACCCCATGCAACAAATTTTACATCAATACCGTTGGAGAAATCTGTAACCGTCTCATCGCCTAAAATGCCGGTTTGGCCGCCCATGACTGCGCTATGGTCACCAGTTTGCGAGTAATAGCTGGAGGTGAGGTTAACCTCGTCAAGCTTTAGCGGTCTCTGTTTGTAAATGGCCGAATCAGGGGCTGCCGCTTGCCCAAACGCATGCAATAGCATCAAATACAAAGCGATGGTGGAAAGAAATAGTTTCTTCATTTGTGCTCGTGTTAAAAAGCGCTTGCCATTGCCTGGTAAGCACACGGTGTATAACTAGTTGCTAAAATTGTATAGCATGTGTTTATGGGTAAGTAGTTTTGCGTTGCACGGCAAGCCCACTTTTTTTACACCCAAATATTGTTATTGTACTTACTGATGCGGGTATTGATACCGGCTTGCTTTGCCGAAATTTTGTTATAGTGGTTCCGCATCACTAAAAAAATAGGCCGCCCGATGTTTTAGGCGGCCCTGCTAATAAAATACCGTTACTTAAATTTTAGGTCCAACGAAATTACATCCGACATTAAATCGGTGGTTTGGCTATAATGCCCATAGCGGATCTCCATTGAATTAAGCTTAGACTTAAATATTCCGTTTGGCGGTGCTATGCGTACGTTTACACCAAAAAAACTGCTGGCAAATGCGGAATAGGCATAGTTGCTGGTGTAATATTGGTCGGTGGTTTTATGTGCTTCGTACGGGGCAAAATAATTGGCCGCAGTTTGCTTGTAGTACCGGTAAAAAGGTGCGACTGAAAAAAACGGCGTTATTTTGTACGGTATTTCAAGGCTGGCTGTTTGGGCAGAAAGGCCCCAGCTGTCAGTGTAATAACGGTAGTAAGCACGCAAAATTACTCTGTCGCCCAAAAAGTAATTTAACCTTGCCCCTATAGGCAGTTTGTACCTTGTACTGGGTAGGTTTTCAACGGTGTCTTTGCCTGTGTTAAAATATACCCTGTGAAATGGCAAACCAAGGTAGCCGTCTTGTGCTACCAAATCAACATTTATACTGCCCTGTAGGCGCTTATTGATAATCTGCGAAAAGGAGAAGCTGCCGCTATAGGTGTTTCTAGGGCTGGTGGGTATATTAAAACCCCCAGAACCCCCAGTAGTAGTGGTATGGCTGGCTGAAGTGTATATAACTGACCCCGGCGTTGATTTGGGTATTAGCTCGGAGGGGTAAATTAGCGTTACCTTGTCAAAATAGGCATTCACCTTTGCGCTAAATTCGCCGTTGGTGTTTGTTTTTTTTGACACTTGAAAATCCACACCTACTGATTGGTAGTTATACTCTGAAGAATAATATAAGCCTGCGCCTACACTGGTTCCCTTTTCCTCGTTTTCTTTTAACCAGTTAAGGGAAGGGTAAATACGGGTACCGCCGGTTTTTGAAGCGCCGGTTTTTGATACATACGCCGCGGAGGCTGATGTATGGTGGTCGAAGCCTACGCTTGCGGTTAAAGTATGCTTTACCCTTCCATTTTCCCAGCCTACAAATTTCAGGTCTAGGCCATTGGCAATGTCAGTTACTGTTTCGTTTCCCCGGCCGCCAGTAACGGCACTATGGTCGCCAGTTTGGCTGTAGTAGCTTGATACAAGGCCTATCTCGTCAAGCGTTAATGGTTTAGCAGTGTAGCTGCTGGCGGCAGAGTCTGCTGTGGTTTGGGCAAATGCATGCGCTAGCATCACATACATTGCTATAGTGGATAAAAATAGTTTTTTCATGCTGTTGGGTGGTTGTTAATGAAGGGATAGGGGTTGTTTTAATTACAGCCACAGCCTCCGCCAGTTTTTCCGCCGTTTGCGCCGGAAGCACCTTCCCTGTATGATTCAAAATTCAGTTCGTTTTTTTCTACTTTTCTGGAGGATAGGCTCATTTCTGAGTCGTTCAGCCGACTTTTTTGGTATTCCTTTACATTGGCGCAGGAAGCAAAAAGCAAGCAGGCAAAGGCCGCAACTAAGGCTTTGTTGAATAATGGTTTGTGCATGTTGTATTTATTTATGTTTTTTTTGATGTTAAAAACTTTAGCCTGGCTAAAACATGGTATAAATGGGTTTAATAGCCCAATTATACCGGTGTTTGCCGGTTATTTAATTATTCTAATTTTTTTTGAAGTATAAATTTTGTCGTTGTCGTCAATCAGTACTGCTTCAATATTATTCATTTGGTTTATCATGCAAAGGCCTGCCTCAATGCCCATTATAGTAACCGGCGTTGCCATAGCATCGGCAATTTCGGCGTGGGGGGCAATAATGGTTACACTTTTAATACCCGTAACAGGCAGGCCTGTTCTGGGATTTATTGTGTGGGAATATTTTTTGCCATCCACCATAATAAACTTTTCATAATTACCCGAGGTGGCCACCGCTAAGTCGGTGATGTTCATGTACGAGAATGCTGTGTTGGTGGAGTTGGGGTTTACTATGCCAATTGTCCAAGGCTTATTGCCGGGTTGGTAGCCCCAGGCATTTAAATCGCCAGAAGCATTTACCACCCCACTGGTGCAGCCCATGCTTTTCATTACCAGTTTTGCCCTGTCTGCGGCATACCCCTTGCCGATGCCCCCAAAACCAATCCGCATGCCTTTTTGCCTTAAAAACACTGCACAAGCCGTGCTATCAAGTACAATGTTTTTATAATTAATCAGCCGCACCATTTTAAGGGCTGTCTTTTTGTCGGGCAGGCTCACGGCCTGTGTGTCAAAGTTCCAAAGTTTTTTATCAACCGACCCATAGGTTAAATCAAAAGCACCTTGTGTAACGGCCGATATACGTTGCGCCCTTTCAACTAAGTCAAATGTTTCGCGGCTTACCTGCACTGGCGCAATGCCTGCATTTTTGTTTATAAGGTTGGTTTCGCTGTCATCACGGTAGGTGCTAAGCAGCTGTTCAATCCGTTTAATTTCGGCAATACCCGCGTTAATAAAATTATTGGCTACGCTTTCGTCACTTGTTACAGCGCTAAGTTCAAAATGGTTGCCCATCAGCTTGGCCTGCTGTTTAAATACCTGTGTTGTATCTGGGTTAGTTGGGGATAACATTCATGGCGGCTTTTACATCGGATATAAAACCTTCCACCGAACCTTTCGGAAACCCGTCCCATTCCTGCAGCACTTTACCGTTGGCATCCAGCAGCACCGTTAACGGAAAAGCACCCCGGCTGTTGTATTTATCGGCCAAGGCATCATTAATCGCTTGCTGTTTTGCCGGCAGCTGGTTTTTACCCATGCGCGGAAAATCGGCATTCACCATAACCAAGGCGGTGTCTGCAAATTGGGTAAACGCTTGGCTGGCAAATATTTCTTTGTGTAGCCTTATGCAGGGGCCGCACCAGTCTGAACCGGAGAAATTAAGCAGAATGCAGCGGTGTTTTTGCTGGGCAATTTGCTCGGCTTCCTGCAGGTTGTAATGCCAGTTTGAAAAAGAAAACAACAACGCTACTAAAGGTAAAATAATTACTCGCTTTATCATATATGATAGGTTTGCTAACTACAAAAACGTTACAGATGTCCGTTAGGTATTCGCTAATTCCGTTTTTGCATATTAGTAACAACGTGCGCAGTTTGGCTAAGGTTTGCTAAGGTAGTAAACAAATTTTGGGCTTTAACGTTTTGTTGATTACCAGCGTTTTAAATAACTATTATTTAATGCCAGACGGGGTAGGGTAAACGGGAATAAAGTTGGTAATTTGTGCGCCAAAAAATAAATATCAATTTCTTTTTGGTAATTCAGTGTTTTTTACGACCTTCGCCGTCCGAAAAAATCGGGTCTTAAAAAATTAGTGTCATGGCTAGAGTATGTCAGGTAACAGGTAAAAAGCCAATAACAGGTCACAGTGTTTCTCACTCAAACATCAAAACCAACCGCCGTTTTTTACCCAATTTGCAAACCAAGCGTTTCTTTTTTGCTGAGGAAGACCGTTGGGTAACATTAAAAGTGTCTACAGATGCTTACAGAACCATTAACAAAAATGGTCTTGCGTCAGTTATTAAAGAATTAAGGGCTAAAGGAACAAAAATTTAACAACACATATTAAATTGCTTATATAATGGCCAAGAAAGGAAGCAGGGTGCAGGTGATACTGGAATGCACTGAGCATAAAGCAAGCGGCAAACCAGGTACCAGCCGCTACATTACCAAGAAAAATAAGAAGAATACTCCTGAGCGTTTAGAGCTTAAGAAGTACAACCCCATTTTGAAAAAAGTTACTGTACATAAAGAAATTAAATAGTCATGGCAAAAGTTGCTTCAAAAAACGCGAAGGTAAAAGACTTAAAGGCATCAGCCGAGGCAAAAAACTGGACAAAGGTTATTAAAGCGGTACGCAGCCCCAAAACTGGCGCATATACCTTTAAAGAAGCCATTGTGCACAAGGACAAGGTGAAAGACTTCTTGACCGAGAAATAACCGCCGCGAAACAGATAAATATATTAAAAGCTGTCTCTTTGTAATAAATGAGGCGGCTTTTTGTATTTTTACCCTTTGTGAATGCTGCTATTGGCAGATTGCAAAACAGATATTTGGGTTATAAGGTTTTGCTGGTGTTGAATTATTATTGTAGTTAACCGGCGGCAAGGTGTTTTGGCGATGAAACGTTGGCGATTTACTTTTAACGATTAAAAAAAAGACCCATCATGAGTTTTTTAGGAAAGTTGTTTGGCAAAAAAGAAAAGGAAAGCTTGGATGAAGGACTGCAGAAAACCAAAGAGGGTTTTTTTGCCAAAATAACCAAAGCCATTGCGGGTAAAAGTACGGTAGATGAGGAAGTGCTCGACAACTTGGAGGATGCCTTGGTAAGCAGCGATGTAGGGATTGACACTACCATTGCCATTATTAAAAAAATTGAAGAGCGCGTAGCCCGCGACAAGTATATTAATACCAGTGAGTTAAACAAAATATTACAACAAGAAATAGTTGGTATGCTGGCCGATGCTGGTGATGACAGCTATAAAAATTTCAGCACACCTGCCGGTAAAAAGCCATACATAATATTGGTGGTTGGGGTAAACGGTGTTGGCAAAACTACCACCATTGGCAAACTTGCCTATAATTATAAAAGGGCTGGCAAAACAGTTTTGTTGGGTGCTGGCGACACGTTTAGGGCCGCGGCCGTTGACCAACTGACTATTTGGAGCGATAGGGTGGGGGTACCTATAGTAAAACAGGCAATGGGCAGCGACCCAGCCGCCGTGGTTTTTGATGCGGTGCAAAGCGGTGTGGCTAGGGACACTGATGTGATCATCATTGATACCGCCGGCCGGCTGCACAATAAGTTGCATTTGATGGATGAGCTTAGCAAGATTAAGCGCGTTATAAAAAAGGTGATACCAGATGCGCCGCACGAAGTACTACTGATATTAGACGGTTCAACGGGGCAAAATGCACTAGAACAGGCCAGGCAGTTTACGGCCGCCACAGATGTTACCGCCATGGTGGTAACCAAGCTTGACGGAACGGCTAAGGGCGGTGTGGTATTGGCCATTGCCAACCAATTTAAGATACCCGTTAAATATATTGGCGTAGGCGAGAAAATTGATGACCTGATTGTGTTTGACAAACATGAATTTGTAGACACGTTGTTTAATTTGAAAAGTGATTAGCCTAATTGCCACTCTGGCCAGGCTAAATGAGGTACGGACAATTTATTGGAGGAGGAAGAAGGGACAATAACCAATGCCAGCGTTATCGATGTTTAAATGCAGTGGTTTTTGCCTCAATAGCATAGGAACCAATTGGCGAAGCACTAGAATAAATAAATTTGCCTATTCCAAACCATCCCTTACTTTTGCGGCGTGAAAATAACAATGCACATACACCACCAACATCATTTCCTGTACAACAGGTAAGCCGGTGTGTTGTGTGCAATACATTTATAAAAAATTACAGGCTTACTTAACGGTAGGCCTTTTTTATTTTACACATAAACGCTGGTATGAAACTAAAAATTGCCGTCCAAAAATCGGGCAGGCTGTACGAAGACTCCATTAAGCTGTTAAAGGAATGTGGCATTGACATTAGCAACGGTGTTAATAAGCTAAAAAGCGAAGCAAGCAATTTTCCGTTGGAGGTGTTTTTTCTGCGCGATGATGATATTCCACAATATGTAGAAGATGCAGTGGCTCATATTGGCTTTGTGGGCGAGAATGTGGTGTACGAAAAAAAGAAAAAGGTTGACGTGGTTGAAAAACTGGGTTTTGGCAAATGCAGGCTTTCCATTGCGGTGGGAAAGGGCGATGTGTACACCGGGGTAAACTTTTTGCAGGGTAAGCGCATAGCAACCAGCTACCCGGAGTTGGTGCAGGATTTTCTTGACAAAAACGGGGTAACTGCTGATATACACGAAATTAGCGGCAGTGTGGAGATTGCGCCCGGCATCGGCTTGGCTGAAGCTATTTGCGACTTGGTGAGCAGCGGCTCCACCCTTTTTATGAATGGTTTAAAAGAAACCGAAACCATATTGCAAAGCCAATGTGTGTTGATTAAAAACCAGCAGTTGGCCGCACCGTTACAGGAAATATTGAATAAGCTCCTGTTCAGGATTCAATCCGTTAAAAAAGCAAAAAACAATAAGTACATCTTGCTAAACGCCCCAAACAACAAGCTTAACGAAATAATCAGTCTTTTGCCAGGCATGAAAAGCCCTACGGTTTTACCGTTGGCACAAGAAGGCTGGAGCAGCGTGCACAGCGTGCTGAGTGAATCGGAGTTTTGGCATATTATTGAACAGTTGAAAGAGGCTGGTGCGCAAGGCATATTGGTGGTACCAATTGAAAAGATGATTATGTGAGGATGAGTTGGGTGGATTAAGCAGCTGGTGGGGATGAAAGGTAGGGAATGCCAAACAAACTTTTTTTCGGTTGGTGATTATGGCAAAAATATAGCAAGATGAAATTATATCAATATCCTGTAAAAGAAGATTGGGAAAACATATTAAAGCGCCCGGCGTTAGACACTTTATCACTACAAAGCAAAGTGCGCACCGTGCTGGATGACGTGAGGCAAAACGGCGATGCAGCCCTAAAAAACTATGCGCAGCAGTTTGACGGCCTTGCGTTGCACAATATTGCCGTAACCGGGCAGGAAATGGCCGAAGCATCGGCCCAGTTGCCGGGTGAACTAAAGCAAGCTATTGAGACGGCTGCCAAAAACATACGCAAATTTCACCAAAGGCAGTTACAGCCCGCCGAGGTCATTGAAACCATGCCGGGTGTACTGTGCTGGCGAAAGTCTGTGGCCATTGAAAAAGTGGGCATCTACATACCAGGCGGCACCGCGCCGTTGTTTTCAACGGTGTTAATGCTGGCCATACCCGCCGCCATTGCAGGCTGTGGGCAAATAGTGCTGTGTACACCGCCACAAAAAAACGGCAAGGTACACCCCGCAGTATTGTACAGCGCGGCATTGTGCGGCGTTACACATATCTACAAATCAGGCGGCGCGCAAGCCATTGCGGCCATGGCCTATGGTACCGAAACCGTGCCGCAGGTGTATAAAATATTTGGCCCCGGCAACCAATATGTTACCTGCGCCAAACAACTGGTACAGTTGGACGGGCTGGCGATTGATATGCCG
>Ga0007810_1000230_pt1 | contig 16831 bp, 9 predicted proteins | sample CryBogCBE15Jun09_FD_71193 | JGI IMG/M metagenome (GOLD analysis project Ga0007810, IMG submission 71193) | Freshwater microbial communities from Crystal Bog, Wisconsin, USA - CBE15Jun09 | ecosystem: Environmental > Aquatic > Freshwater > Lake | place: Crystal Bog, Wisconsin, USA | collected...
TACCAAAGCTGTTTTGCACAACGGGTTAAAGTTGGGGGCTACGCTGCGGGCCGATAAAAGCGATTATTTTCCGCTGGCTTTTAGTCCACGTTTTACGGCCGTTTACGCTGGGGCGCACAACCAATTTTTCAGGCTTTCGTTCCAAAGTGGGTATAGGTACCCCAGCATATTTGAAGGTTATTCCAACGTAAACAGCGGCGGGGTAAAAAGGGTGGGTGGCCTACCTGTGATGAGCAAAGGCATTTTTGAAACCGCGTGGCTGCAATCGTCTATCGCGGCGTTCCAGCAAGCAGTGCTGAATGATGTTAACACCAACGGCCTGTCGCAAAATGCTGCCATACAACACAATGCCGGCTTGCTAAAAAAAAATCCGTACACATACATTCAGCCAGAACATGTGAATTCTATAGAGGGTGGTTATAAGGGGGTTTTTGCCTCAGGTAAATTATTGTTGGATGCGGATTTTTATTTTAATAGTTATCGGTCTTTTATCGCGCAAGCGAACATGAATGTGCCTAAAACGCAGAATATTGATTCTATCCCCATCGTCTTGTACAGCAAATCGCTGCAAAGCCCGTACCGCATGTGGACAAACTCGCAAACAAAGGTGTATAACTACGGGGTAAGTGCTGGTGTTACCTATACAAGTGCGGGATTTGCCATTAATGCTAACGCAACGTGCGCTAAATTGAGGAAGTCAGCCAATGAAGATGGGCTGGAAGACGGCTTTAATACACCAGGGTGGATGGCAAACCTGTCTTTGTCTAAATCGAATATCTTTAAAAATACTGGGGCGTGCATCAGCTTGCGTTGGCAAAGCAGCTATTATTGGCAGAGTTTTTTAGTAAACGGCAATGTGCCGGCCTATGCTACGGTAGACGCACAGGTAACACACACCTTTACCAAAACAGGCCTCACGGCAAAACTAGGTGCCAACAACTTACTAAACAGATATCACAATTCTTTTTTAGGCGGCCCTTCTATCGGCGGTATGTATTATATCACAATTACCTACGGGCTTAAATAGCGTTTGTTTACGGGGCGCATATTAACAAAATGAGCGGATGTGTGAAATAATGTTTGCTTGCCTAAACACTATTGCCCAGCCATAAAAAACAACCCCGTACAGCCAGCGGCCGTACGGGGTTATCACTTAAATAAAACGCTTTTATAAAGTAGCCATATCAATCACAAACCGGTAGCGTACATCACCCTTTACCATGCGGTCGTAGGCGGCATGTATGTCTTTAATGTCAATCAATTCAATGTCAGACACTATGTTGTTCTCTGCACAAAAATCTAGCATTTCCTGTGTTTCGGGTAAGCCTCCAATGCCAGAGCCTGCAACACTTTTTCTGCCACCCAATAGGCTAAACGCTGGCACTTGGTAAGGTACAGATGGTGCTCCCACACAAATATGTACCCCGTTGGTCCTCAATAATGACATATAGAAAGGCAGGTCATGTTCTGCCGAAACAGTGTCTAAAATAAAGTCAAAATAACCCTTTACTGCCTTCACCTGTTCAGGGTCGGATGTTACCACAAATTTGTGGGCACCCAATTTTTTGGCATCTTCTGCCTTTTTTGGGGATGTGCTAAGCACCGTAACCTCGGCACCAAATGCCACGCCAAATTTCACAGCCATGTGGCCTAGGCCGCCCAAGCCAAGCACCGCAAGTTTATGGCCTTTGCCAACTTTCCAGTGTTTTAAGGGCGAGTAGGTGGTAATGCCCGCGCAAAGCAGGGGTGCGGTTGCTGCAAGGTCTAACTTGTCGCTTAGGTGTAATACAAAATCTTCATGCACCACAATGGTGTTTGAGTAACCGCCGTAGGTAGGTGTTTTGCCATCTCTCTCCAAGCTGTTGTAGGTTTGCACGCTGCCGTTTAGGCAGTATTGCTCCAGCCCTTCCTTACAGTTTTCGCACTCGCGGCAGGAGTCTACCAGGCAGCCGGTACCTGCAAGGTCGCCTTCTTTAAATTTTTTAACATGGGCCCCAACTTTGGTAACCTTTCCAACTATTTCATGGCCGGGTACCATAGGAAATATACCCGGAAACCAGTCGTTCTTTATTTGGTGAAGGTCTGAGTGGCAAACGCCGCAGAACAATATTTCAAATTGTACGTCGTGTGGGCCTACTTCGCGCCGCTCAAAACTCCAAGGCGCCAAATCGGTGGTGGGTGATTGCGCCGCGTATCCTTTTGCTGAAATCATAGATTAATTTTTATACTGCAAAGGTGCAGCCATAATGTGTAGCAAACTAATATAATTCAAAGTAAAAAGTAAACAATTCAAATAACGGGCTTCCGCAACGAAAGCGGTGTGCGCCCTGTTTGCTTTTTAAAAAAATTATTGAAATAGGTGGTGTATTCAAAGCCCAGGCTAAAAGCAACGTCGGCCACGCTCCAGTCGGTATGCAGTAAAAGCGCTTTTGCCTCTTGGGTTATTTTGTCAATAATATGGGCCGTGGTGGTTTTGCCCGTTATTTTTCGTACGGCGCTGTTTAGGTGGTTTACATGTACATTAAGGTGTAGGGCAAAATCGTTGGCCGACTTTAATTTTAACGATGTTTGCGGTGAATCAATAGGAAACTGCCGGTCTAGGAGTTCCATAAAAAGGGTGGCAATTCTTTCCGCCGCATTTTTATGTTTAAAATAGGCGGTGCTTGGCTGCATTTTAAGGGCCTCGTGTATAATAAGGTTAACGTAGTTACGCAGCAGGTCGTATTTGTAGGGGTAGTCAGTATCAATTTCCGACCGCATTTTTTCAAATAAGCTGGTAAGGAAGCCCACTTGTGCCTCTTCTAAAAAAAATACCGGGTTGCCGCCAGTTTTGTATAGCGGGGAGTCGTTTATGCTATCGTTGCGGGTTTGGCCAGTTAAAAAAGCTTCGGTAAAAATGCAAAAATAGCCGCCCTGCATAGCGCCAATGGGTTCCCAAGAATAAGGTACCAATGGATTGCTAAACATAAGGGCCGGGCGGGTTACTTCAATGCCCCTATCGGCATAGCTAACTTTTACAGGGTTGGTTATTAGGGAAATTTTGTAGAAATCCCTGCGTACGTATGGGGTTGGTTTATTGCAAAAATCCATCAACCTAAAAACATTAAACTGCCCAATGTTGGCTGGCCTAACATCTTTCCCGTGTATTAGCCCGGCTTCCATTTTCGTAGTATTCATGGTGTAAAGTTAAGAAAATCAAATGAAGGCACATAGGTGTGGGGGCACTAAAAAGCTTTTTTTGTTACGCAAAGGCCCCCAAGGAGCTGGATTGCTTTGTTTTGTAACCAATGCATTGCTAATGTTGCCAATGCCATTGTTAAAATGGCTGCTTCCAGATGAAAAATGGTGGTGGTGATATAGTAGTTGCCAAAAATGGTTAACGGTAAAAACTAAGTAGTTCCCCATGGTATAGTAGGCTAGGTATGGCCATCGCGTTATGTTTGGGCTGCCGGTGTTTTTTTTAGATTTATCATGATATGTTGTGGTTAACCTAATGAATTTGGGATTTAACATTGCACCATAAGGTATGGTAAATTGGAAAAAGAGCTGCACGCCAACCTTGGGCCGCCGTTACGAATCCAACTATAAAGATTCAACGTATATACAAAACACCCCGTAGGATACCGGTTTTTGGGAGTTAGATATCGGCCGATGGCGATCATAATCAGTTCATTGCATGGTTTTTTTCGAAAAAAAGAGAAAAAAATACCTTTGCAATCCAAGTTGGTATTTTTTTTGCAGAAGTTTTATTAATTTACAGCCAACCTATTGTTGCCGTATTATTTATTTACTGTTACCCTTTCTTGTTTTGCTTATGACATACCTTGCCGACAAGTTTTTTTTTGCAGATGTTAGTGTTTTTACATTGATAATTTTTATCATAGGTGGTTTTTTGCTTGGTTTTTTCATTAGGCGAAATGCCCAACAGGGAAAAACTAAGTTTGAAAAAATGCACAAAGAGGCTGAACTAAATAAAGCCAGGATAACCGGGCTCAAGGAAAAAATTGCCGACCTTGAAAAGCAAAACGTTGCATTAGGTGGGCACACCAAGGCTGGCAAATGAGCATTTTAGTAAGTTTAGCGTAGCCTATACCGTTTTATATCGGCCATCGCAAATGGCTTATTTTTGTTGCCGGTTGCATCAATAGCTTGCAAAAGATCTCGTTCTGTTTATTTTTAGATCCCGCAAGATGCCCGACTTAGGGTTAATGACGATACTAAACGACTTGAAAGAGCCTAACTGAACATTTATTGACATTTGCCAGCAATGCATTTCCCGGGTCAGGAACATGTTGATGGCATTAATCTTTAGCTGCCGAAAATCAAAATATGTGCCGCCGCCTATTTTCCATTTCGGGCTAAGGCTAAAATCGCCGTTTACGTTCAGGTTACTGTTTATTTGCGTGGTATAGCTGCGTAGGTTGGCAGCCTGTATTCTAGAAAAATTAACGGCCAGCGATAACTGTAGTGACCAGGGTATATTGAAGTCAACAAACTCAGCTGGGTTTTGGCGAACATAGTCCAATTGGCGTTGCTGCTCGTCGGGTGTTAAGGTAGCATCGGGCGTAATTCTCGCTGCATCTTTTTTGCTGTCGGTAGATTTGCTTTTCAGTTGGGTCGAAATGGCCAAGTTGCCACCGGTAAAACGCCCTAAGTTGCCCTTGCCCCATAAGAAATTGTTTACCCTTTTTCCTAAGCTGTCTACGCCATAGGGGTCTATCGTTGCCCCGCCAGTAATGTTTACTTTGCCAAAAAGTGTGCTGCGCATGTTAAATGATAATGGTGTCCATTGAAGGCTGTCGGCTAAAAAGTTGTAGCCCCCTGTTACGCCAAAACCATCTAGCAGGCGTACCTTTTTAGTACCGTCATCTGATGATGAACTATCATTTTTGTCGCGTACCTTCATCTCAAGTAGGTTGTCAATGCCAAATGAAATGCCACCGAATCTTCCTTCAGAAAAGGCCCCAATAACACCACCCGCCAGTGTGGAATAGCGGGCTGAGTCGCCCCGGTTGTCAATTCGTACTGTTCGGTAGCTGCCTGACGATAGGTCGGGCTTGTAGTTAAAGCTTATAAATGGTTTAACCTCGTGCCTAATGGCCACAAGGTTGCTGTTTTTAAATTTGTAGGTACCAAAAAGGCGTGTATTTACTGAAAAGCCAAAACTTACCTCGCGCGCGCTAAAAAAGCCCCGGTTAATTCGTGTTAGCAGTGTGTCGTGTTTTGGGTCGAATGTTTTTATGGTTTGTTGCCCATACCAACGCTCCTCGAACGATATAGATGGCGATGCTAACAAAGGCCCAAGCGCGGGCAAGGTTAGGCTTATGGGTATGCGGTGGTCAGCACCCCACATGGCGGTATCAAGCATTTTTTTAAAGCTGAAGATGGAATCGTAAAACGCAAACTGGTTAAGTAACTCACCGCTGTAGGAGATGCCCAGCTTTTGGTACCATTTAGGTTGGCCTACTTGGTCTTTTTTCTGGAACGGGTATATGGTACTGGCTGTAAAATTAAGGGTGGGCAATTGTATGTTAATAAGGCCGAGGTTGTTGTTTTGGTTATGGTTAGCGGCAGCACTTAAATTGTATTTGCCATTGCCCCACGATTTGCTATAGGTGATGGAAGAGGCCAACTGGTTATCATAATTGCGGAACGATTGGAATGTTTGCAGCTTATTGTACTTGGTGCTGCCGGCCCTTACGCTGGCAGAAAACGAAGTGCCAGGCCTTGCGCGCTGGTCGGTTGAGTGGCTCCAGGTGACGAAGTATGTTTGTGTTGTCGAAAATTCCTCGGCACTGAGGCCTGTGCTGTTTAGTGTTTTTGTTTTTTGTATCGACAGGTCTAGCGTGCCGCGGTAGCTATACCGCTTAAAATAATCGGGCTTTATGTCCATCGTCCAGCCCCCGTAGGTATAAATGTCCGATCGTACGGTAACATCCCAATTGTCATTCAACACTTTGTAATAGCCAAGGCCCTGCAACCCAAGGCCCTTATTGAAATCGTTTGTAAAGGCTGGGGCCAAAATGCCCGAATGGCGCCCGCGCTCCAACGGAAATATGCCAAACGGTATTACAATTGGTACCGGCACACCTTCAAACTCGGGTATCGCGGGACCGGTTACCGCTATTTTGTTATTAATTATTTTAATCTTTCTGGCCACAAAGGCAAAGTGGGGCGTGTCTAAATTACAAGTGGTAAAGCGCCCTTTGTAGGCAAATTCTGTTGTGGCGTTTATTTTTTTAACTTTTTCGGCATGTACAAATAATTCACCTTCCTTGTAATACGTATTCTTGGTTAATGCGCGTTGGTTGTTTAAATTATAGATAATGGTGTCTGACGTTGATTCTGACTGCCCTTGTTTCAGCTTGGGCAGGTTCAATGGGTTATTGCCAGTGTCTGTGCCACCAAAAGCTTTTATCAGTTTTGTTTCTTGGTCGTATTGTATGGTATTGGCATCTAGGTTTAGGTCCTTATAAGCCACGTTGCCTTTCCCATATAAATAAAACTGCTTGGTAGGTATAATTAGCACGGCTGAGTCTTCCGCTTTGTACGCCACGGGTGCATCTAGCGAATCTTTTGAAAAAGTTAGCGTATCGGCAGCCGCCCTACGGGCAGAGTCGTTGGCAAGGGTGTCAACCGCGTTTTTACCTACCGTATCATTGAATACGGCTTGCGTTTTTCTTTGCTTAGGCTTTGTGGTATCACCATCATCATCTGTTAACGATTTCAAAATTCCCTTAAAATGTTTGTCTTTCGCATCCATATTAAAGGTTAAAGCCATCAGCATGAGCATTATTAGCCCCGGAAGTATATATTTTGCAGTAACTTTACGTTTGTACAGCATACGTGTTGAAACAAAAATAGGGCTTAAAGGATAAATGAATTGTGAAGAATAATTTTAATGAACTGTATTTATGTTAAGAAACATTTTTTTAACGCTTCTGTATCCTGTAATTTTTTGCGCTTTCACCTCTTTTAAAGCTGCGCCCGGTACAATAAAACATGCACGGCAGCACAAACTAAAAACAATTATTATTGATGCCGGGCACGGCGGGCCAGACGAGGGTGCCGTGGGCGAATACAGCAATGAAGCAGATATTACCTTGGCTATTGCCCTAAAATTGGGGAAATTATTAGAAGACTCCCTGCCCGACTGTAAAATAGTGTATACTAGGAAAGACCATGATTTGCCAGGCGGGTTAATGGACCACAACCTGGCCAATAGGCTAAGGGCTAGGATTGCCAACGAAAACCATGGAGACCTTTTTATTGCCATACATGTAAACGACTCAAACCACCCCTATAAAAAAGATGTTATCGGCCATAAGCAGGAAACCTACTACACCGGTAAGGGTAAAAAGCGCAAAAAGCATACCCGCACGGTTCCCGTAATACGCTATACCAAGCTGCCGGCCACCGTTACCGGTACCCAAACCTATATTTGGGCAGTAGGTAAAAACAACCAAAAAATTGATGCGGTGAATGGCCAAGAGGAAGACATGTTTGGGCTTGGGGAAAAGGTTGACAGCACTTTCCAATATTTTGACAGCCCAGAGGCCAAGATTTTGGCATCGCTGCGTACCCAAAAATATTTTAACAACAGCCTGTTGGTGGCAGGGTATGTGCAAGACGAAATTGCCAATACCAGCCGCCGTAGCTGGGGCGTATTTCAGCGCGATTGGGAAGGTATTTGGGTATTACAGGCAACCGCCATGCCAAGTATATTGGTAGAAACCGGCTTTATCTGCACCCCCTCTGAAGAGGAATACTTGAACAGCGAAAAGGGCCAAAATGAAATGAGCGCCTGTATTTACAATGCTGTAGTACGGTACCGGCAAAATATTGAGGGCGGTAGATAGCCCGTGGCCCTGTGGTGTTAGGTGTTATAGTGTCGGGGGCTCCTTCTCAAAATGCCTACCGCTGCCATAACCGGTTTTAAAATGACCTTTTGGCTATTTTGGGGCCGTTTGCCAAACCCAATAACGCTTACATTTGCCTAAGTTTTTCATTTTAAACCAGTATACTTTGGGGCTAATAAGGCCTACAAAATAAAAGACAATGAAAATATCGAACGAAACCAAAATAGGCGCGCTTACAGTAATTGCAGTTACATTTTTTATCCTGGGCTTTAATTTTTTAAAAGGCAAAAGCCTTTTTAAAACAGGTAATTATTTGTACGCAAAATACCCCGACGCAAAAAAAGTGGCACCTTCCGACCCTGTTTTTATCAACGGTTTTAAGGTGGGCAGCGTGGAAGAGGCAGAAACACGCGACAATGATTTATCCAATATCATCGTGTCCATTAAGTTAAATGCAGCGTATAAAATCCCCGATAATTCAACGGCCTCCATCGAATCAAGCCTGTTGGGTGGTGCCGATATTGCTATCACCCTCGGCAACAGCACCCATTACTTACAATCAGGCGATACGATACCCAGTGTAAGCGACCCCGGCTTGATGGACCAACTGCAAAACAAATTAACACCGGTTGCCGACCAATTGAAGGCCACTTTAACATCGTTGGATGCTGTGTTGAAAAATGTAAACACGGTTTTAGACCCCACTACCAAAGGCAATTTGCAGAGCGTTATTGGCAGCCTGAGCAAGGCAGCCGCCAATATGGTAACCTCCAGCGAGTCGCTGCAAACCTTGCTGAACACACAAACAGGTGCATTGTCAAAGTCGTTGGATAATGTAAACCATTTTACAAAAAACCTAGCCGACAACAACGATAAAATAACGCATGTGCTGAGCAACATCGACAGTACCACCACCCACTTGTCTAAGGCAGATTTGGAAGGGGTGGTTAACAATTTTAAACAGTCGGCAGGCCAGTTAAACGAAATTCTGGCAAAGGCCAACTCGGCCAACGGCTCCATCGGCGCGTTAATCAACAGCAAGGATTTATACAACAACCTTAACAATTCGGTGCGCAGTCTTAACACTTTGATGGATGATTTGCGCGTACACCCAAAGCGTTATGTTAATATTTCGGTTTTTGGCAAAAAAGAGAAAGGAAATTACTTAATTAGCCCCTTGAACGACAGCACGAAAGAGAAACCAACCCCTGCAGCCCCCTAAGCACCAATTTTGGCGAGGGGTAAAGCTGGTGGTTATTTATTGAGTGCTTCCAACTTTTTTGCATTATTATTAAAAGCTGAAATGGATAAACTTACTACGCGTTGGGTTGTGCCTACAATTATTAATAAGCTGTTGAACAATAATGGTGTATATGTTAAATGGGTGCTTTTTATATGCTGTACAGCACTGTTTTCGGTAACCAATGCGCAACAAACTGGGGGGGAAGACCCCTCGGCCAAAACACAGGTGATTATCATTCATGCCGACCGGCTGAATATGCAAAAAGCCAATGACACCACCCAGCTTACCTCACTTGGCGGCAACGCCGAGGTACAACAGGATAGTACGCTGTTTTTTGCCGACAGCATCTTGCTCAATAAATCAAAGAACATATTGGAAGCGTTCGGTCATGTGCACATCAATGACCGTGACAGTATACACATCTATTCGGATTATTTAAAATACTTGTCCAAAGAAAAAAAAGCCCACTTGCAAGGCAATGTGAAGTTGACAGACACTAAAAGCACGCTCAGCACACCCGATTTGGATTATGATGTAAACACCAAAATCGGCATTTACACCAACAACGGCAAAGTGGTTACCCAGCGTTCTGTGCTTACCAGCAAGGAGGCCTATTATTATGGCGAAACCCGGGATATTTATTTTAAGAAGAAAGTGCTGATGGTTGATAGTGACTACACCGTTAAAACAGACACGCTGTTATTTAATACCAATACCAATATAGCAACCTTTACCGTACCAACGGTTATTACCAGCGGCGATAGTAGGAAAGTGTACACCAGCGACGGTACCTACGACATGCAGAATAAGAAGGCCTATTTTAGTAAACGCCCCGAAATACACGATGGTACCACGGTATTGATTGCCAACGAGGTTGCTTCCGACTCCAGCGGCTTTGGCGAGGCCCGGGGAGACGTTGTTTACCATGACACGGCACAGGGTATTAACCTTTTTTGCAATAACCTAAAAACCAACAGAAAGGAAGGCTCGTTACTCGCAACTTTAAAGCCGGTGATGGTGTTGAAACAAGAAGGCGACTCCATTTTTATTGCGGCCGATACTTTATACTCCGCAAGGCTTACCGACTTGAGGAAATACCGCAATGTACCGGTGGTGGTTGATTCCATGCGGCAAAAAGACAGTACCGAACTGGAAAGAGACAGCAGCAACCGTTTTTTTGAAGCCTATTACCATGTGCGCGTTTTTTCCGATTCGTTGCAAGCCGTGGGCGACAGCCTTTTTTACTCTGGTGAAGATTCTGTTTTCCGGTTGTTTAAACAGCCTATTTTATGGGCCAAGGCCAGCCAAATTACCGGCGACACCATTTATTTATACAGTAAAAACAAAAAGCCGGCCAGGATGTACGTGTTTGAAAACGCCTTGGCGTTGAACGCAGCCGACACCGTGTATTTTAACCAGTTAAAAGGGCGTACCATCAATGGGTATTTTAAGGATGGCAATATTGACTACATGCACGCAAAAGGCAATGCTGAAAGCGTGTATTATGGCCAAGATGAAAGAAACAAATTCATCAGCGTAAACAAGGCGAAGTCGGATATAATTGATATGTATTTTAACGACAAAAAGCCGCAAAAAGTGGTTTTCCGAAGCAGCGTTGAAGGCACAGCGTTCCCTATGCGCCAGGTAAACCACCAAGAAATACGATTGAGGGGCTTTAAATGGAACGAAGCCCTGCGGCCTAAAAGCAAGTTTGAGTTGCTGCCCGCCTTATTGCCCAACCCCAAAAAGCCAACAGTTACCAAAAACGCGGTAAAAAAATAGGCATAGTTGGTATAATACCGGGGCCAAATGGCCATCGGCTTAGGCCCCCTTGTAGGTATAGTACGAATTGGCTTGTGCCGTGCAGGTAATTACCAAGTCGTTTATACATACATGCTGTGGCAGGTTTGCACAATACCATGTGGTGTCGGCAATATCCTCCGCCTTCAGCGGCTCGTAGCCAGCGTATATTGCGTTGGCTTTGGTGGCATCGCCTTTAAAACGCACCATCGAAAACTCAGTTTCCGCCGCGCCGGGGTGTATAGCCGTAACTTTTATTTTGTGTGGCAACAGGTCAACACGTTGTGCCTTGCTAATAGCGTCCACCGCAGATTTAGTGGCGCAATACACGTTTCCGTTTGTGTACACCTCCTTGGCTGCAGTACTGCCTAGGTTTATAATATGGCCTTTGCCCGAAGCTATAAAATAGGGTAACACCGCTTTAGACATATACAACAACCCTTTTACGTTGGTGTCAATCATCGTTTCCCAATCTTCTAACGAAGCATCTTCAAAACTGTCCCTGCCGGCGGCAAGGCCCGCATTGTTCACCAATACGTCAATGGCTTGCCATGCAGTGGGCAGGTTTTGTATGGCTGCAAATACTGCATCCTTATTTTGTACGTCAAAATGCAAGGGCAGTACTTTTACCCCATACGCATTGGTTAGGGCGGCCGACAGTTCGTCTAGCCTTTCCTTACGTCTGCCTGTTATGATACAGTGCCAGCCATGGCTGGCAAATTTTTCGGCAATGGCTTTTCCAAACCCCGAAGTGGCCCCAGTAACGAGTATAATGTTATCCATAGTGCGAAAATAATTGTTGAAACGTTGCAACTTGTAATTGTGCTAGGCTTATTTGCATGCCTAAACGCTTTTGCCATTTACACTAAGCCTCTGGCCATAGCCAAGCCGTTTGGTTGTGCAGCGCCTACCTAACTAACACCACAGTACCCTTTTTGTTGTAAATATTGCCTAGGTAGTCAACGGCTTGGGCAATATATATATAGGTGCCGCTTTGTTGGGGTTTGCCGGCAAAGTTGCCATCCCAACCTGCTTGTGGGTCGCCGCTGCTGAAAAGCTGGTTACCCCAGCGGTTGAATATTTTAAAGTAATTAAAAACCCGCATGCCGGCCACAATGGGTTTTAAAACATCGTTTTTACTGTCGCTGTTGGGTGTAAATGCCGATGGCACAAATATTTGGGGCTGGGTATTAAACACCCGTACGGTAATATGGGCATACCCGGTGCAGCCGCCTGCGTTGGTAACCTTAACGGCATAAAGGATGGAATCACCTTCGCTGCCATGTAGCACCGCAACAGGGTTGGGTATGCCGGTGTTGTTAAGCCCGATTGAAGGTGACCATGTATACGCGGTGCCCCCGGTAGCTGTTAGTTGTAATGGTTGGTTAACAACGATAGTAGTATCATGGCCTGCAAATGCAGTCACCGGCGGTGAAACTTGAACGGTGGCGTAAGCCAGACCTGGCTTTGGGCAGCCCAAAGTGTCGTACACGGCCAGCTTGTAAATGGTGGTGGCTTGCGGCCCTGCAATTGGTATTAAGGTATTGGCATTAAACAAGGAGTTTGTTGGCGACCATACAAATGAAGAGCCATTGCCCGAACCTTTTAACTGAACGGTTTTGCCAAAACAAATGCTGGTGTCTGGTGCGGCCTTGGCCACCGGGTACGGTGCAGTGCGTATGGTTATGTTTGCCGTGGCGGTGCATTTTTTGCTTATGCTGGCCAAAACAGTGTAGGTGGTGGTATTGGTTGGCGAGGCCAAAGGTTGCATAGCCGATGGGTAGCTCAGCCCGTTGGCAGGCTGCCAGGCAAAATACAAAGCATTGGTATTGTCAATAATTTGCGTGGTGTCGCCCGCACAAATGGTGGTGTCGTTACCCAAGTGTATGTTTACTTGTGTGGCAACATCTACGGTTACGCTGCTGGTGTTGGTGCAGCCATGCCCGTCATCAGAAAGAACGGTGTAGGTGGTTTTTGTTTGCGGGTACACCAATGGGTTGGCTGTGGCGGCGTTTATAATATTGTAACCGGGCGACCATGTAAAGTTTGATGGGGCACTGGTACTTGCAACCAGCCGTAATGTATCTACATTGCAAATCAGTGTATCAGTAAAAGGCAGGTAAATGGTAGGCTTATCGCTAACAACAAGGGGCTTGGTATACGTATCTGTACAGCCCTCGCTGTTGTTAACCGTAAGTGAAACGGTAACACTGGCAGGTGCGGTGTATTGGTGCGTGGTGTTTTGTGCCGTGCTAGTATTTGAATTATCGCCAAAATTCCACAGCCAGCTCGTTATAACGCCATATTTAGACACCGAAGAATCAATAAACTGGTAAGGAATTTGCAAGCAATTGCCCACAACGCCAAAATTGGCCTTAAAGCCGGGATACACTTTGGCAAGGGTTGTGGTAGAGTCGGAGCATTGCTGCCCTTTGTTTACCACCAATTTTACCACATAGGTGCCCGTGTCGGCGTAGTTAAAGGTGGGGGTGGGGTTGATTGAGGTATCGTTATTGGCACCCTTCACGCCAAAATTCCAATAATAAGAGGTGATGGCTGATGATGTTGACTCATTTTGGAATGATAAGCTATAGCCATTGCAGGTAATATAGGACGGTTTCAAATCGGCGGCAGCGAAATCGCAAGCTGCCACCCGCAATAGAAAGTCCTTCCGGTGTACGCCAATAACTTTGCCGTGCCGCCATTCGGTAACGCATACGTTTACTACATATCCCCCAGAGGCGCCAATATAACCGGTAATAATGCCTGTAACAGGGTTAATAACCACCTGCGGTCCAAGCGGCGCATCGCCACTGTAATTACCCGAATAAGTGACTGAATTATATGGCGGTGGCGAGGGTACTACATCACCAGAACCTTGGGCGGCACCCCGGTCGTACGCTTCGCAAAAGGAGTAGGAAAGCGAATCTTGGTATTGGGGGTTTTTCGTGTCTGGGTCGGTGGCACTAAAGTCTAACGTTATTTTCTTTTGCTGGCAAACCAACACGGTGTCTTTTACTGCAAAAACAGCACTTGAGTTTACTTCGGTATTGCCAAGTATATTGGTACCTGGTATCGTGCAACTGTAGGTGGCGCCTTCCCCGGGCGTGTTTTGCCCTGGGATTAGAAAAAATTCAATATTTTGTATGCTGAATGAGCGGCAGCAGGTTTGGTAGGCAATCGTATAGCCGTAAGGCTGTTTAGGTAAATCTATCGCCATAGTAAAATACCCAATTTGGTAGCACACCTGCGGCGGGTTAGTAATGCAGGTAACGGGTGACTGCAGTTGGATAACGTTGTACGCTGTACGGGTTACTATTACAGGCTGCAAAAGCGTGCCGCCTCCGGCATTGTTTATAAAAATACCCAGTTCCACTTCGGTTGGCATGGGGGCCGCCGTTTGCCCGGTGGGGGTTACCGGGGTACACTCCCTAAAAAGCCGGAGCGTTATTTGGTAGTTGTCGGTATTGGCTGCAGCACCAGGGCCTATATAATTATAGTACAGCTCGCCGCCCGAAATATGCAAAGCCAAGCATGGCCTCACAATTGCGATACATATAAGTAGTAATACAATATATTTTTTCATCAATTTCAGCCCTCGGTGTTAAAACGCTAGATAGTTGTATACAGGTTGCCTACTAACTACCCATGCGGAAATTTTATTTTAACTGTGTATGAAAGTAATACGTTTTTCCGCACTATTTGGTTGTGTTAACATGTTTTAACGGAGTCATTTGGCAGATTATATTGCCAGCAAGTGTTTGGTTGTGCCTGCACCCCGTTTTTATGGGGTCAAAAAGGCCATTTGGCAAATGGGGGGCGTGCATTTTGTAAAACAGCTACCGTGCCAATACCACGGTGCCTTTGCGGTACACTGCACCGCAAACGGTATTGGCCCAAATTTGGTACACATAGGTGCCGGATGCCTGCAATACGCCTGTATAGGTTCCATCCCAGCATCCGGTAGGGCTTTCGCTGTAAAAAACCCTTTCGCCCCAACGGTTATACACTGAAAATTGGATGGATTTTATAGGACCCCAGTCCTTAACACCAAAACAGTCGTTGTGCCCGTCACCATTGGGTGTAAAGGCAGAAGCGAGGTAGTAAGCGTTTGGTGCACCGGTGGACAATATTTTCACTTGTATGCTATCCCGTTCAAAACAGGCTGTGCCGTTGCCCGCGGTAACATAATAAGTGGTGTTTGCAGTGGGTGTGGCAATTGGGTTGGCTGAGTATGGGTTGTCGAGCGTTGCTGCGGGACTCCATTCATATTGCGCACCGCCTGTTACTCGAAGCCTCGCCTGTGGGGTGAAGCAATCCACGTTGTTTAGTTGAGATACAGCCAGTTTAAAAGGCAGGCTCACCAATGCTGTTGCATGCAACGTGTCGCGCGTGTTGCAGGTAGTGCTGGCAATCACTACCCCGTATGTTGTAGTACTTTGCGGGTAAACGATTACTGTTGCGGCAGTGTCGTTACTAAGGTTTGTAACTGGGTACCACCGGTACACCTGCCCGCCAGATGCGGTAAACTGCACACTATCGCCAAGGCAAATGTTTTTGTAGGGCGGCGTAATGGCAAATACCGCTTTTGGGGCAACGGTAATAGTTAACGAATCGTATGACGTGCAGGTGTTGCTGTCAGTAACGGCTATCGTATAAACAGTGGTTTGCAACGGCGTGGCAACGGGTGAGGCCGTATTTGGGTTGTCTAGCCCACTGGTAGGACGCCAACTATACGAAACAGTTGCCGGTGATGTTGCCAACAATCTGGCATTACCCCCCAAGCAAATAGTGGAATCGCCTGCTGTGGTTACGGCGGGTGAGTTGTTAACTTTTGCATACACCGAGTCTTTGGACAGGCAACCTGCGCTGCTGTAGGCGGTTACCACATACTGGGTGGTTGCCTTGGGGCTTGCTACGGGGCTGGTGGCGGTTGCACTGGAGAGGCTGGTGGCGGGTTGCCATTGGTAACTGGCAGCGGTACCGGTTGTTAGTAGTTGAATGGAAGTGCCGCTGCACATAACCGTATCTGGTATGGTAATAACTGTAGGTAGGCTATTGATACGCACCCGCACACTGTCTGTGTTGGTACAGCCAAGCCCATCGTTGGCCAATACAACGTAGGTTGTTGCCGTGGCCGGGAATACGGTGGGCGACAATGCATGCAAACTATCAATATTGGTGGCGGGCTGCCAAACTACAGTGCTTGCAGGGGTAACGGAAAGGTGAATTTGAAGGCTGTCGTGTATGCAAATGGCAGTGTCTTTCAACGTTAACGTCAGTACCGGCTTGTGGCGTATGGAAAGCGGCTTGGTTAGCGTATCCGTGCAGCCTTTTGTGTTGGTTACGGTAAGTTTTACGTATCGGGTACCAGCCGTTTGGTAGGCGTATTGTGGGTTTTGGGTGTTTGAGGTGCCAGATGTGTCGCCAAAATCCCAGTTCCAGGTGGCCACCTGCCCATATTTGGTGGTGCTGGAGTCAATAAAAGCGGTTAAGTCGGGCAGACATTTGGGCACAAAGCCAAAATTGGCAGCAAAGCCTGGGTAAACTTTGGCCAATGTGGTGGTGGAGTCGCCACAACTACCACCCCTGTTAACCACCAGCTTAACGGTGTATGTGCCACTGTCGGGGTAATTGTAAAACGGCTGCGGCTGGGAAGATGTGTCGTTGGCGACGCCCGGCACACCAAAATCCCAAAAGTAAGAATATATGGATGGAGAGGATGACTGGTTTTCAAATTGCAGGCCAAACCCATTGCAGGTTAAATAGGCCGGGTTTAGCTGTGCGGAAGCGAAACTGCAGTCGGCAATTTTTAAAATAAAGTCTTTGTGGTGTACATTGATGAGCCTGCCACCGCGGTATTCCTCCACGCAAACCATTACCACATATTTGCCTGGCGTGGCCGGTGCTATGCCGCTGATAATGCCTG
>Ga0007810_1000238_pt1 | contig 16540 bp, 13 predicted proteins | sample CryBogCBE15Jun09_FD_71193 | JGI IMG/M metagenome (GOLD analysis project Ga0007810, IMG submission 71193) | Freshwater microbial communities from Crystal Bog, Wisconsin, USA - CBE15Jun09 | ecosystem: Environmental > Aquatic > Freshwater > Lake | place: Crystal Bog, Wisconsin, USA | collected...
CAATCAGGTCTTCCATCAATCCGGCTTGGTCGCCCACATCTTCAATACCGCCCAGCCATTTACCCAGTTTCTTGGCAATGGTGTACAGGTGTGCATCTAAAAAAGTGGGCATTTCCCCTTTTTGCATGTATTGATTCACCCACTTATTTTTTTCTTTGTAAATATCGTGGGTGGTAACCTCGCTCGCAGGCTTGTTAAATTTTTGGGCCAATGCCAAGCTGTCTCGCGTAAAGTTTTTCTGGCTTAAAATTTCCTGCAGCCTTTTAGGCGATAGCATTTTATCGATGGCATCATTAACGGCATAGGCTATCATTTCATCAGGGTTAACTTCCAAGGCGAGGCCATCGGTTTTCTCAATGGCGCTGTACACTGAATCGCCAAAATTAAACAGTCGTTTGTCAGTAAGGTGCATGGTGCCAAACAAATACGATGGCTTTTTAAGCCCGTTGCCTGTAATACGCCATAGCAATGTTTTGGGGTAGTGTTGCTGGCCAAAACTGATACAGGTGCTGGTAAGTAGTACAATGCAGCATAAGGTGGTGCGCAAAAAAATCATACTAAAGGATTGAAAATGACGGTGTTTTACCAAATGTAGGTTTTCAGGCAGGCAAAGTAAAGAAAAATGTTGACACTATGTACGCCGTTACCTTATGCTGAAAAAAAGTAACATGGTTAACTGTTTTTGTGCCTGCGCAAATCATTATAATCAACATAATACACAAACTTCACGCTTAGCTCGTTACTGTGGGGTATGCTAAACACACGCTGTAGGTTACCTAGGTATTTGTTGTACTGCGCCCCATCAACCGAAGCGTCGGGGCCAAGTGCATTCTTCCACCCTACAATAAGGCGGCTGCCCAACCGAAAATCCCATGTAAAAAATACATCAAGGTTAAAAGCATTAAAATTTTCATCATGGCCCGGCAAAAAGGTTCTGTCAACCCAATAGCCATCGCTCTTTACATCGTAAAAAGCTACGTACGTAACTTTACTCCAATAATGCCTCAGGCGTAAGCTAAGGTTCATGCGCGATGAAAAATTATAAATGCCATTGGCCACCGTGGTAAATTGTATCACCTTTCGCCTGCCCATTACCGATGAGTCGTTTACAATTACCGGGTTACCATTGCCATCTAAAATGGCGCCAAAATTGCCAATATCGTTTTGGCTCTCCCCGCCTATATCCAAGCTAAATTTCGGGCTAAACCTATACCGCACATTGCTACGGATTGAGTAGTATGGGTCGTCTTTTAAAGGCGAAAAATCGGCATACCCAAAAAAGTAACTATAATACAATTTTTTGCGGCTGTCGGTACTGCCTCTTATACCCAAAAAAGCCCAGGGGGTGCGTTTAAGCACACGGCCTGCTTGCCTCAACTCGTAAAAATCGTTTGACCATATAGGGGTAGCTTCAATAATAAAGCTGGCATCCCAAAAGTTTTTAAACACGTGTAAAAAATTAGCACTTATATGCGTCTCGCCATATTTAAAAGGGCTAAAAAGGCTGGTGTTTTCAATATTTACATTGTAATTTCTTGCATTAAAATACCGGTTTGGTGTAAACTGGTTAAACGACACGTACGAGCCATATACCACTGCATTTGGCGCACGCTGTATGCCTAGGTCGTTGGGGTCGTAGCTGGTAGATGTAATGCTGCCGTAGGCACCCCATTGCCATCGGCCGCTTACTTTATCAATGCTCGTGAAAAACTTGTAGCCATTGTAAGCGCTATCGCCACTAATGGCACTAAACCTACCCTTTGCCTGAAAATTATAGGTGTTCTTTTTATCGTAAACAGAAAGGTCGAGCGCACTTACATCGGCACTCCGTGCACCCTGCCCCCGTAAAACGCTGGTATTGGTAAATGTAATATACCCACGGTTTTTAAACGCTTGGTCAAGCACAATTATATTGTAATTGGCCGTGGGCTCGGTTTGCTTAGTAATAACATCGCCGTTGGGCTTTTGCAATTTTGCGTACATGGCTGCGGTAACAGCGTTAAAAACACCTATGCCTAGGTTGTTTTTTGTGCGGCCACTAAATTTGGTGGCATTGTACAATTGTGTGGCTGATGGGTTTTTAAGCACGGTATACCCGCTATCCGCAGCCAGTTGCAGTGCATCATAGTAGCCCCCGGGTAACCCACCCACCCTGCGGGAGTAAAAGATACCAGCCTTGTTAAACATCTCCGTGCCTTCGGTAAAAAATGGCCTGTTCTCCGCGTATTTTTGCTCGTAGGGGGTAAGGTTGAGTATTACATTATCACTTTGCACCTGGCCAAAATCCGGCACCAAAGTCATATCCATGGTAAAACTTTCGTTCACACCATATTTAACATCCATGCCCCCGCTGCGCAAAAAATTCTTGATTGTTCCGTTGGCGGTAGGCACATTACTGTATCCGGTTGAAAGGTAGGGCAATAACGAAAGCCGCAACGGCGGTTGTAAATGTTCAAGCCCAGTAAGGCTGCCGCATTGGTTAACAAAGCCGCCTAATGTAGGGTTAACGGGGTTCCAATAACTCTGCTCATTGTACCGACGGATAAACCGCGCAAAATTTACGCCCCAATCTTGTATTTGCTTTTTTGAGAACCGTAAAGCGGAAAAAGGTATTTTCATTTCAACACTCCACCCGTCTGCGGCGGTATATGTACGGCTATCCCACACAGCATCCCAGTTATAGTCAAAACCTGGGCTGCCAAACGTATTAGCGCTATTATTATCTTTTGCAATAATGGTGGAGGATATGCGCACATCACTTTGCACATTGGCAGAGGTTACAATAAACTGAAAGGCGTTTTGCTTATCGTTATAAGTGTCAAAGGTTACGCCAAAATTATCAGCATCCTTAAATTTCTCATTATCACGCTGGGTTAGTTGTCGCTTTATCAACGAGGGGTTATCATACAAATAGGCACCTACATAAATGGCTTCATCCGTATAAATAATTTTAACGGTGGTTTTTTGTGAGGCAGGTTTCCCAAACTGGGGGCTGTTAACCACAAAATCGGTTGCTGCTTGTGCATTTTGCCAAACATCGTCATCAAGCTTGCCATCCAATTTAGGCCCTTGCGCAACTTTTTCCACATGCAGGCTTTTAACTTGCGCCACCACACTTAAAAAGCAAAGTGTGCAAATAAATAAACTCAAGCCTTTCAGCATCATATAAAGCAGATGGTTTGTGCACGAAAATAACTAAGCCCTATTAGTAATTGACCACTATTACACAAGTGGTAAACACCTGCAGGTACACCCAAAACCGCCGGGCGGCCAAACAAACAACCAATACCATCGAGCACAACATGCCGGAATTATCGTTGCGGCGCTTGCTAGTACACAACACCCAATGGAATACCCTTATTACTGGCTAGGCCTGCGCAGTTGGCCCCCCGAAATTTAACGGTAGTTCAATTTGCTCCAAGTCTTGTATTTTACCATTCAACGCCTCATAGCGTTGTATATTATCTTCCATCGCCTTCATAAATCTTTTTGCATGCATGGGCGTAAATATGATGCGCGATTTTACCCTGCTTTTGGGTGTGCCTGGCATTACGTTTACAAAGTCGATCACAAATTCTGCATGGCTGTGGGTAATAATGGCCAGATTGGCATAAGTGCCTTCAGCCATTTCTTCACTTATTTCAATATTTAACTGGTTTGGCGGGGCTATTTGGTCCATAAAAACATTTTATCTACTGAAAGGCAAATTTTTAGGCGGTAAAGATATTATTTTTCAGCTGCCCATCTTGCCCAAGATAATAACAACAGTATTTATGGCACAATCCATACCTAGCCATGGCACCTTACCAAACAAAAGGGGCTATTCAAGCCCCTTGGTATATTATTAAATGTTACTACAAACGGTACACTAACAACTATAAAAAATACTATTGGTTTAGGTATTCGCCCAAATCCTTTACAAATAGGTCGTTAATATCGTCATCTTTATGCTGTGCAAAATACCCCTCTACTTTTGCCACATCAGCACCAAAGGCTTCTTTGATTGATTTTCTCTTCAATACAAACTTGGCCGCTGATGCCGGCTTACCGGAAACATTTACCACGTAATACTCAAATTCATCAATATATTGGTTTTCCCTATCCCCGGTTTCGGTAAGGCCGTCGGTGCGGTAGTCAGCTTTTTTAAACTTTGTTTTTATTAATTTATAAATGGCATATTTGCTCCCTTTGGTTACCACCTCCACAAAACTGTTAGGGTTAACAGCACGCACCATCTCAAAGCTACGAACGTTTCCCAAAGGGTCGTTCAAACTAAAGGCCTTAAAACTTCCTTTGTCAAGGGCTATATAGGTTTGCTGGTCTTGCGTAACCAACAGTACACCGGTCATTTTATTGTAGTTAAACCGATAGCCTGGGTTAGCCACAACGGTGTCAGTGGCTGTTACTACCGTACCCTTCACCCATTTATCAAACAAATAGGGCGAGCCGATGGTAGCCTCCGGCGCATGAAAATCAACACCGGTTCTACCGCCGTTGCTATTAAACTCTTGAAAGGCACCTTGAATAACAGTGGTGTTAGCATCAGATTGGGCGTTGGCTGATAAAAGGCTTAAGGTTGTTGCTGCTGCCAGCAAAAATAAGTGTTTCATAAACTCTTTTTTGTTACAATTTTAGCCATTATATATATTAAAAAAAAATAAGGTTTTGCTAAATATAGTTAAACAAGATTGCAGGTAAAATTAGCCGGCCGCTGTTATTGGTTAAATAAAGCGACCAAGCAACAACAAATTAGGCATAAAAAAGCCGCACTACTTTAGTAGCGCGGCTTTTGATGTGTTATAATCACCTAACAAATTACTTGTAGTACTTATCTTTTATAAACCTGTTGGCACTACCATTAAATACGGTGTAATAAAACTCGTATACTTTATTAACCGGGTCTGCCGTAATAATAAAGGGCCCAGCAGTAACGGTAATACCGTTGTCGTTCATGTATTTCAAATCATCCGGCCTAAACTGGATCGCAAAATTTGACAGCGAAGAACCGCTTCCACTAAAGGACAATACATAGTGCGGTGCGTTGTAATAATTACTTTGTACTTCGATGGTATTAGGGTCATCGGGAGAAAATATGGTTGGATGCCCGGTGAACGATGTACCATTTAAACCAACACTGGTGCTGTCGCCAGCGTTCCAGCGCTTGTAATCCCATGTATACGCACCTGCAATGGGGTTACCAATACTGTGAGGATAAATGGTAGAAAAATTAGAAGCAATTAAGATGCCGCTGGCGTCAGTTAATGAGATAGGCACCATATAGCTTACAGTAGGGTCGGTCAATGACGCAAATTGTGACTTGTAAAACTGTAGCGTAAAATGCAGTTGCCTAGTGCCGGCTTTAATAATACCGGTGGTAACAGGAAAACTGTACACGCCAGAGGGCATGGCCGCATACTGCACAGCACTAGTGGCATTATAAGCCGTTCTGGCACCATCATTAACACCAATGGTTACTTTAGTGTCAGTCTTAAGCGTATAAGGCGAGTTAATGTTAACAATTACGTCGTAAGTAAGCGTGTCTTGGTTAAAGTTCAATGCATACGACTGGCCTTGGGGGGAGCTTGCACCAAAATATTCCAAACCACTGTACAATATTTCCGCCGTTGCACCCACTTTGCTAAAATCTGTATTGGGGGTATCCTTCAAACAGCCGGTGGTAGCCATCATCGCAAATACCGCTATAATAATTTGTAATTTTTTCATCACTTGTAATTTTAAAATTAAAATTTAAGGCATCCAGAATATCTTGCTGTTAATGTCAGCCCCAGAAGGCACATTGGCCGCATTGTAGCTCAATTCGCTGGTGGGGTAAATTAAACGGTAAGGTATATGTGTTTGCGTATTTTGTGGCGCAATGGAAACCGGCAGATTGCTTGGTATACCTAAGCGGCGGTAATCACCATACGCTTCCAATGGATCTACCGCATTACAAGCTGCCCATTTTTGCGTGATGATTAATGCTATTTTTTCGTCGGCTGACGAAGTGGCTGTCCAATCAACCAATTTGGCACCCGCGTTTACGCTGTCCATAAACTTATCGGCAGATTGCCTGGTGTTATAACCTGGGTATTGGGTACCTGTAATGTTAAATGATTCCTCTACAGCCGTCCTATACGCAGTACCTGCATCAATACCAGAAATATATCCCCTGGCTGCCGCCTCTGCTTGTAAAAAGAAGCTTTCAAAGGCTGGTAGAATATAAACACTTTGCTTGGGGCTGCCTGCGTAGGCTGTGCCAAACACACCAGAAATAGAGTCATTACTAGCTACCACTAAAGTACCGAGGTCCAAACCCCAAACGCCTGACTTCTTATTCTCATACAAGTTATATATGCGAGGGTCGCTGAACCTTTTATAAAAATTAACGCTGTACGCGCAAGCACGCCAGTACGCCCTGTTTAAACCGCCCGAGCCGCTCGCTGTAGAATTTACATCAAGGTAGTAGGGATTTTCTTGGTTGTCGGCAGCTGCTGAGTAACCAGGGTTGATGCCCGCGTCTTCACCCACACTTAAAAAGTCGCTACCGGTTAGGCCAGCCAACTCAGTATTGGCCAAAGCTGGGCCAGTAGCTGTTTTAGATAAACGCATTACCATTTTCAACTTCAAGGTGTTGGCAAATTTTCTCCACTTATTCAAGTCTCCACCAAACAACACATCATATTTAGCATCAAGCGCCAGTGCATTGGGCCCTGCATTTTTAATATAGCCGATGGCGGTATCCAACTTTGCAATCAAATCGGTGTAAACAGATGCTGCATCGTCATATTTAGGGCTAAGGTTAGCACTATTAAATGCTTGTGAGTAAGGTACGCTGTTGTACAAATCAACCACACGCTGAAAAATAAAACTTTTCATTATGGTAGCCACCGCTTTATAATTTATTTGCGTGGCATCTGATTTAGTAGCATTTATTATTGACTGAAAGTTACCAGCTGCCAAATATGCATCGTCAAAATTGCCAGAAGCCGTACCGCTGGTCAATTGGTATGCAGCATACACGGGGCTGGGTGTATAGCCACCGCTGGTTGTCCAATACCCCATAAAAATGTTCAATATGTCGCCATCACCACCGGCTGTTAAAGAGGCGGTTTGTGCCAATGCAGCAGACAATGTAAACTTAGGTGGCACAGTGGAAGGAGCTGGTGCATTTGGGTTAGGGCTGTTAATGTCGAACGTGCCTTTTTTACACCCAATTACCCCTATGGTACCTGCCAGTAGCATTACAAGGAATACTTGCTTTATTTTAGATATATTCAATGTGTTCATAATAATTCGCTTTTAGTAATTAGAATGTGATAGATAAGGTACCGCTGAATATTCTTGTTGGCGGGGCTTGGCCTAAACCAGTTCTACCAACACCGTTGCCAGCATCCTCGCTAAATTCTGGGTCAGTCCATTTATTGGTAGAGGGGCGTATCATTAACAAGTTTCTGCCCGATACTGTAAATGCTGCAGATTTTGCTACTTTGGTAAACGTAATCCATGATTTGGGGAAGTTGTAGGTAAGCACTACTTCCCTCAGTTTCCATGCAGCAGCGCTAACGATATAGTTGGCACCCACACCGTTGTAACTGGTTGGCCAAAAGTTAAAGTTAGCATCGTCTATAACAGTGGATGTATTGTCAACATATTTATTGTCTTTTAGCACCACTGAATTGGGGAATACAAACTGTTGGCGGCCTGTTAAAGCAGTGGTAGAACCGATACCGCTATGGTCAAGGGTTTCGCCCACTACGTTAAATATTTTATGCCCACCGCGGTAGTCAGCCGTGGCACTCAAGGTAAAGCCTTTCCAGCTAACTGAGGTGGTAACACCAATGATATCTATGGGGTTAGAGGCACCAAAGTTGGTTAATTTTTTACTTCTTGATGGTTCACCGGTAACGGCATCTACAATTACTTTGCCAGAGGCAGGGTCTCTAACCCAATCAAATGTTTGTATTACAGGGTAGGGGTTGCCCACAATGGCATAGGCATTGGGGTTAGCACCAGGCAACTGTAGCTGCGGAACTGAGCCCGAAATGCTAATTACCTTGCTCACGTTATGGGTGTAGTTAACACCTAAGCTCCAAGTTACATCCTTAGATTTTACAACAACCGCTTTTACATCCATCTCCAAGCCGTTGTTGGTGGTTTGGGCCGCATTTAGCAAGGCAGAAACGTTGCCAGATGCCCTTGATATTTGCGCATATACGATACCATCAGTTGTTTTTGACTGGTAGTAAGATGTATTAATGCTCAGCCTATCTTTAAACAAGCCTAACTCAAGGCCAATTTCATCTTCTGTTACTTTTTCAGGTTTAATGTTGGGGTTGGCTATTACGGGGTTATTGGCGTACCCTGAAAGGCTAGATGCCGCATATGGGAAACCAGAAGGGGCATATAATGTTGGTGAAGTAGCATAGGCACCGTACGCAATGTACTGGGAGCCGAAAGCCAATGGCGACACGTTACCTGTTAATGAATGTGCCAAACGCAACTTGGCAAAATTAAGCACCCCATTATCAGTGATGGCCTTAAACAAATCGCTCAACACTACAGATCCGTCAATATCGTAATAAGGAATAAACCTGTTGTCTTTTGACAACCTTGAGTCTATATCAGTACGGTATGAACCATGTAAATAAATCAAGCTCTTGTAGTCAACAGTAGCCTCACCAAACAGGCCCAGCTTACGGGCTTCATAATTGTTTTGGCCTGTTACCGCTGGTGCGTTACTATAAACACTGGTGTTATACACCGGGAAGGTTAATGCGTTAGAACCATTGGCACCAACGTTAAAATTACCTATTTGGTTATCAAGGTAGCTGTAGCCCGCTGTTCCGCTAAAGTTAAAATTCTTTGCAATAGGCGTGTTTACTGACACCACGAAGTCGTTACCAAACAATAGGTTGTTACCAGTACCCAGTGCATAGCTAGCAGGGTGCGGGTTATCGCCTTGTGCAATGGCTTTTAAGCCGCCGCCATAGGGGTCAGTTGCGTGGCTAACAGTACCGCTACCATCAGCAGTGGGGTACACCATTACTGTGTTGCTTAATGTAAACGGACTGTACACTATTTGCAAGCCTTTTGACTCATATTTAGTGTTGATGTTATTTATCGACGCGCGATATGACAGGTTTAACCATTTAAAAGGCTTTAAGCTAAGCTGTAGGTTTCCATTGATGTCGTTTTCTGTATTGATATTACGGTACTCATCAATTGTTTGCCATGGGTTAGTGTAGTAGTCGTTATAATACCCGTCTTGTGAAGAGAATTTATCTGTTTGCCAGTTTTTCAACTTGGTAAGGTCGATAAAGGTGGGCGATTCAATTACTTCTTGGTAAACGGCCCCTGTGTTTGATGTATTGGTGCGTTTGTATGTGTAAGACAACGCATAGTTGGCAGAGAACATACCATACCTTTTAGAACCACCTATACGGAATATATCCCTGCGGCCTTCGTCTTTAGGCATTACTGCTGTGCTAACAACATCTTGTGCACTTAAAAAGAAAGATCCATTTTCCTCAGACGACTGTAGGGAAATGTTTTGCTGGGTAGTAACACCTGTATTAAAGAAGTTTCTTTTTGCGTTAGGCAAATATTTGTAAGGCAAAAATAATTGGCTACCATCGGAAAGAGGCCTACCCACTGGTACAGTTTTACCATTGTACTCGGGGCCATAGCTTTGGTTTTCGTAAGGTATATAATAAGATAGGTTGTTAAAGTCTATTACGGTTGTTTCACCACCGTTGCTACCAAACCTGGTTTGCAGGTCGGGCATGTAGGAAATGGACTCTGCCTGAATAGTGCTAGACACTGTAACGGAAGTTTTAGCAGAGCCTTTAAGGCCATGCTTTGTAGTAACAATGATAACACCGTTTGAGGCATCTGAACCGTATACCGCAGAGGCACTTGAACCCTTAAGGGTGGTAATGTCGCCAATATCCTCAGGGTTAATGGTGCTTATGTCGGCGTAATAAATGGCACCGTCAACAACAATCAATGGGGTGTTGTTACCAGTTAATGACCTATTGCCGCGTAAAGTAATACGTGTTGGCGCAAACAAACCGTTGTTTACGGTGCTTACTTCCAAACCAGATACTTTGCCTGTTAAGCCGTTGGCAAGGCTAATGGGCTTTGCAGCAACAATTTCGTTGCCGGTAACTTTTGCAGTGGAGTAACCCAGCGATTTTGCCTGGCGTTGTATACCCAAGCCTGTGGTTACTACAACATCGGTAAGGCTGGTAGAAGTTCTGGTTACTTTAACCAATACATTGTTTTCGGCACCAACAGTTACTGATTGTGTAGTAAAGTTAACTGCTGAAATTTCTAAAACATCACCTGTTTTAGCTTTTACAACAAAAGCACCATCTGGGCCGGCGGCCACAGTTACTTTGGAGCCTTGTACTTTAATGGTAGCAAACGGAACAGGGTCCCCATTTGTTTCTACAACCCGCCCGTTGATGTTTCGGGTTTGCGCAATAGCCATTGTGAAAAACAACAATAGCATTGCAGTTAAACTTACAATTTTTCTCATGTGACTATAGTTTTTAAAAAATTATGCGTGTAAATATAGCAGGTTGCGTTGAAATTCGTTAAAAAAATTTAACGCCCTGTTAATTTACATTTAACAAAATTAGACATCGAACAAGAAACTTTTGCTGCATCAAAAAAATATTTTTCAAATATATAAATATTATAATATTTATGTTTATGCGGAACAGAGACTTAAAAAAACAGTCTTTGCCACAGTTTTAAAATATATTTATTTATTATTAATGTGTTTTTACTAAAAAACACCTAAAAAATATATTTCAGCCACAAGAATTCTGGCTATTTTGGGTAATAGAACAGACAAACTTCATTGAGCCGCGCGGCCGGTTTACCCCCAACCTTTAAAACTAATTACCGTAAACGCCTTGGGTTTAATACTTTTGCAGCATGATATTACTAGATGGTAAAACTGCCTCGCAAGCAGTAAAAGAAAGTTTACAACAACGGGTAACATCCATTACAGCCGCCGGGCATAAGAAGCCACACCTTGCCGCCATTTTGGTTGGCTCTAACGGTGCCAGCGAAACCTATGTAGCCAGCAAAGTAAAAAGCTGCGAAGAAATTGGTTTTGCCTCTACCTTGGTGCGGCTAAACGAAAACGTAGCAGAAAGCGTGCTGCTTGCAGAAATTGAATTATTGAATAGCAATGATGATATAGACGGCATTTTGGTACAGTTACCCTTGCCCAAGCAAATAAATGAGCAAAAAGTAATTGAAGCCATCAACCCTGCCAAGGATGTTGACGGGTTTCACCCCGTAAGTGTGGGCAAACTGGTGCAGGGCCTTAACACCTTTATACCTGCCACCCCTTATGGCGTTATGCTTATGCTGGAGTATTTTAACATTGACACCAAGGGCAAGCATGCCGTGGTAGTGGGCCGCAGCAACATAGTAGGCAGGCCAATGAGCATATTGTTAAGCAGTAATAGCCAATATGGCAATTGCACCGTTACCATTTGCCACAGCCACACGAAAAACTTAACCGAAATATGCCGCCAGGCCGATATTTTGGTCGCCGCTTTGGGCAGGCCCGAATTTGTAACCGCCGACATGGTGAAGGAAGGTGCCGTGGTAATAGATGTTGGCATTACCCGTGTTGCAGATGCCACCGCTAAAAAAGGCTACCGTATTAAAGGTGATGTTGCTTTTGCAGAAGTTGCCGCCAAAGCCGGTGCCATAACACCCGTGCCGGGTGGCGTTGGGTTGATGACCATTGCAGGCCTTTTGAAAAACACCTTGCAGGCGTACGAAAACCGGATGCCAGGGTTGGTGGGTTAATGTATAAACCCACCGCCTGCCCTACCATTAGATACTGTTTACGGCAGTATTTATCACTAAAAGCCAAATGATTAATGACCATCGATATAATGACTGTAGCGTTGCCGGTAATGGAACAGTTTTATACCCTACAAGGGGAAGGCTACCACCAAGGCCGGGCCGCTTATTTTATTCGCTTGGGTGGTTGCGACGTGGGTTGCTTTTGGTGCGACGTAAAAGATAGTTGGGATGCAACTAAGCACCCGCTGCAAACTGTGGGCAGCTTAGTTAATGCCGTAAAACAAACCAAGGCTGAAATAGTGGTTATTACCGGTGGCGAGCCGCTAATGCATAACCTTGACGCTTTAACAGCAGCACTAACCTCAGTAGGCCTAAAAACACATATCGAAACGTCCGGTTCTTCTCCGCTAAGTGGCAGCTGGCACTGGGTATGCCTTTCACCCAAAAAATTTAAAGTCCCTTTACCCGAGGTTCTGCCTGCGGCCAACGAACTAAAGGTTATCATATATAACAAGGCCGATTTTGCCTGGGGGGAGTCGTTTGCCGCCCAGGTAGCACCAACCTGTAAACTGTACCTACAACCAGAATGGGGCAAGGCGGCCGAAATAACCCCCCTGATAATAGAATATATTAAAGCAAACCCCCAGTGGGAACTGAGCCTGCAAATACATAAATATATTAATGTGCCATAGGTAGCTATGTGGCAAATGGTGGAGTAATGATAAGCGTTTTAGCCGCCCCACAATACCGATTGTGGAACCCATGCAAATTTTAGCAGACCTAGTGAGAAAACCCATCACCGGTAATACCAATAATTTTCTAGGCACTTTTATCAAATGTGTTCATTTTACACAAATGTTTCAGATATTTAGCGCATAAAAACTGCTATATGTTATTAAAACGACTGCTTTTTGCCGGCTTTATTGCCTGTATATTTTATGCCTGCGGCAATAATGCCCCCGCCAACCAAACAGCCAACGGCACGGGTACTGACAATGATACCGCCACCGTAGACGGGCACCCTGCTTGGATTATGCAGGGCAATATTTATGAAGTAAACGTACGGCAATATACGCCCGAGGGTACCTTTAAAGCATTTGCCAACCATTTGCAAAGGCTTAAAAACATGGGCGTGCAAACCCTTTGGTTTATGCCCATTAACCCCATTAGTAAAATTGAAAGAAAAGGAGTTTTAGGCAGCTACTATGCCGTGGCCAACTATACTGCTATTAACCCTGAGTTTGGCACCATGGACGATTGGAAAGACCTTGTAAAACAATGCCATGAAATGGGTTTTAAGGTAATTATAGATTGGGTACCCAACCACACCGGGGCCGACCATTATTGGTTGAAGGCCCATCCTGATTTTTATGTAACTGACAGCACCGGCAAAGCCGTGTCGCAATTCGACTGGTCAGACACACGCAAGCTAAACTACCAAAACCCAGCCTTGGTTGATAGCATGATCAACTGCATGAAATTTTGGGTGGCGCAAAGCAATATTGACGGATTCCGTTGCGATTATGCCGTTGGCCCCACCAGGGAGTTCTGGAAAAAATGCATAACTGACCTTAAAAAAGAAAAAAACTTGTTTATGTTGGCGGAGGCCGACAGTGCCTGGCTGCATGAAGTAGGCTTTGATGCCACCTATACCTGGAGTGAGTTTAACGCCATGAAGGCCGTGGCAGCAGGCAAAGCACCGGCTACGGCCATTGACAGTGCCTTGGCTGTGCTGGATAAAGACTTTGCCCCTAACGCGCTTAAACTGTATTTTACCAGCAACCACGATGAAAACAGTTGGAACAAAGCCGATTACGGTACCATGCCTGGTGCCATACACGCACCTTTTGCCGTATTAACACAAACCATCGGCCGCAGCGTGCCCTGTATTTACAGCGGGCAGGAAGAGCCTTTTTTAGACAGCGTAAGTTTTTTTTATAAAGACACGATAACCTTTTCTAAATACAGCCGCGCACCTTTTTACAACACCCTACTCCATTTGAGGGACAGTACACCGGCACTTGCAGCCAATGCAGCGTTTATAAAATTAAAAACATCGCAAGATGCGGCTGCGTATGCGTATGAGCGCACCAAAAACGGCAAAAAAGTGGTGGTGCTGCTTAATTTAAGCAACAAGCCCTTGTCTTTTACCTTAACCACAGGCGAACAAGGCAGCTTTAAAAACGTTTTTACCCAAAAAGCTGAACTGCTAACAAAAGGGCAGGCTTACCAACTGCCTGCTTGGGGCTACCTTGTGTATGCCAACTAACCAAATACACTGTTGCTACCGCCCGTTCACCTGGGCTTATTCATTGAACATACATCCATTTGTGGCGCCTTAAAGGCCGAACCCATGAATGGATTTATTGGTTTGTGGCAAGGGTTTAATACACATAGGCATACCAACAGTTACCTGCCAGTGCTATAAACAGCGCTGGTAGGCAACTATTTTACCAACTATGGCATATATTTACTTCTTTATAACGTTTACGCACCGTTTTACATGCTCTCCAAAAAAACCAAATACGCCATCAACGCGCTTGTTTATCTTGCCCGGCAACATAAAAACACAGGCAGCCAGCCAGTTCAAATTATTAAGATTGCTGAGAGCGAACATATACCCCGCAAATTTTTAGAAGCCATTTTGCTCGACCTTAAAAACGCTGGCATTTTAAACAGTAAAAAAGGCAAGGCTGGCGGGTATTTTTTACAAAAATCACCCGCTGAAATTAATATTGCAGAGGTGATGCGCCTTTTTGACGGTGCCATAGCGTTGCTGCCTTGTGTGGCACACTTATATTATGCCCGTTGTGAAGAGTGCCAAGATGAAGCCACCTGCGGTATACGCGATGTTTTTGCTGAAGTAAGGGCCGAAAGTGTACGCATGTTAAAAAAAGCCACCTTAACAGAAATTGTAAGCCGCGCAGAGGCACTCGCCTTAAAAGTGCAGGAGAACAATAGTACAGTAGTTGCATAACCCACCCCTCGCATCAACCCACCCACCTAACACTAACAAACCCAATGTAGCCCGGCAAACCCGCAGCAGTAGAAAATAAAAAAATATTTTACATATTTATCCTATCATTTCGATAGACTTTATATATTTGCATTGCAATCAACTACAATAGCAATTAATTATAAACAATGTTGGAGGTAAACGTTTGAGTAAAAAAAAGCCGTTCTTTTCCAAGAACGGCTTTCAAATTTATCGTTACTTCTTTTCGTTCCAACGGTAGGTGTCAACCGCAATACCAGCCAGATCGAGCACACGGTCCACAACGGTGGCCGCCACTTCTTCAATAGTAGTAGGCTTACTGTAAAAAGAAGGGGTAGCCGGGCATATAATACCCCCGGCTAGGGTAACAGTTTCCATATTGCGAATATGTACAAGGTTATAAGGTGTGTCCCTCACCACCAAAATTAGGTTACGGCGCTCTTTTAAGGCCACGTCCGCTGCCCGCGTAATAAGATCATCACTTATACCCCCTGCAATCCGACCCAAAGTACCCATGCTGCAAGGCACAATAATCACAATATTGTATTTGGCAGACCCAGAGGCAAATGGGGCCATGAAATCGAATTTATCAAAATACCGCACCGGATAGGTGGCATATTCCTCATTGCCAAGTTCGGTTTTCCAAACATCTTTGGCGTTATTACTCATCACAACATCCAACGCCTGCCATTGTTCCTTGGCCGCTAGCAATTTATCTAATAGCACTTTTGCGTAAATACTACCGCTTGCACCAGTTATTGCTATTGCTATTTTATTAGGCATCATTAATTTTCTATAAGCAACAAAGGTAGCAGGTAAAAGTTTATAGGCAGGGCATAAGACTATTGTAGGCAGCGGCAGAATAAGCCGGTGCAGGGTACGCCAAGCATGGCTACATTTATAAGTAATTACAGGCAACCCAAAAAAAAGGGGACCGGAAAATATCCAAATCCCCTCTTTCTATTACGGTAAAAAGATGTTTAGTGAAGAACCGGCATTACATAATATCCATGCCTTTGGCAAAAGAGGTGCACAGGCCAGGCAAAGCCAACCAAAAAAACTGGCGCACTGGCGAGTAAACTAACATAGCTACGATGATTACCAGCCAGATAAAAAAGTATATCCAATATTTTCCGGTAGATGCTTTAGCTTCCATGTAATACTATTTTTTGCAAAAATAAGGGGGCCAAGGATATGACGAAAGGATTATTTATCAAAAAAAAGCATTTTTGTGGCTATTGCTACCAACACCACCGCAAAAACCCGCTTTAACGAGGCCTGCGAAATATTTAGTGCCAATTTGCTGCCAAGCCAGCCGCCCACCACAAACGCTACCGACATTATTAATACCACCTTCACATCAATAAAGCCCTTTTTATAATAGTTCCAAACAGCCAGCAACCCTACAGGCAGCAACAGTAACCCTAATGATGTGCCCTGTGCTTGTTGTTGGCTGTAGCCTAATATCAAAATTAAGGCCGGTACAATAATTATGCCCCCACCAACGCCTATCAGCCCACTCAGTGCGCCTGAAAGCAGGCCGACCAGCAGTAATAACAACAGGGTTTGCGTACTCATAAACTATCTGCTAAAAGTAGTGTGGTATAGCTTAATGGCCTCTTCAATAATATGTATCGCTTGTGTTTTGTCGCCAAAATCTTCCACTTTAACGCTTTTGTTTTCAAGGGTTTTGTACTCCTCAAAAAAATG
>Ga0007810_1000243_pt1 | contig 16384 bp, 9 predicted proteins | sample CryBogCBE15Jun09_FD_71193 | JGI IMG/M metagenome (GOLD analysis project Ga0007810, IMG submission 71193) | Freshwater microbial communities from Crystal Bog, Wisconsin, USA - CBE15Jun09 | ecosystem: Environmental > Aquatic > Freshwater > Lake | place: Crystal Bog, Wisconsin, USA | collected...
AACCTAAAGCATTTTTACCTTAACCGGGTACTACGCATATGGCCCCTGTACTACCTGTGTGTGTCGGTGGGCTTTATTACGCTGGGCTGGCTGTTGCCGGCATATCTGCATACCCATTTTTTGGCATTTACCATAAAGGAGGGCTTGCCCTGGTACCTGTTTTTTTTGCCCAACTATATTGTTGCGGCGCACCCGTTTAGCAACGTAGGTGCCTTGTATGCCTTATGGTCAATAGGCGTGGAAGAACAGTTTTATCTGTTCTTTCCTTTATTGGTATGGGCATTGGCAAAAACCAAGCGGCCCTTGCTGTTGCTGGGCGTAATAACTGCACTGTATGCAAGTTTTTATTACCTAAATTTTAATGGCGTTTTTAACACCGGTTTTACGGGTAGCAATTTTATCAACACGCTCAAGTTTCATTTCATGTTTACAGGCTGCTTTTTTGCGGTGCTGTACAAAAAACACCAGGGGTTGGTACAAAGGCTGTTACCTGATAAAAAACTTACCCAAATTATTTTGTTGGCATTATTGGCATTGGTTGTTTTTACCAACATTCCCCTACCGGAGGCTATTTACGGCCCAACCACCGCTGCGCTGTATGCATGTTTTATCATCAACACCTTTTCGGCAACCAAGCGGGTGGTTGGTTTTAATACCCGGGTGCTACATTGGCTGGGCAGCATATCGTACGGCATATACATGTTCCACCCGTATATATCCTATGTTTTCCGCGTAGTAATGGTAAAAATGCCTGTTGTAAAAAGCTTTTTCACGGCGGTGCCTGTCGCCTACTATTTCGGCTTGTTGGCTGTTACCGTGTTTGTGGCACACTTGTCGTATACATATTTTGAATCAATTTTTCTTCGGATGAAAGGGGGTTTAACATGCAACACGGCTGGATGATTCGTTTTTGCACAGCCCGACTGACCCATAATTTTTTTGCTACCACCCAGATTTTTTCCGCCGAAAAAAACAGGTGGTTTTATTTTAAAAAAACTTCTGCTTTCCCTATGTAAATTGAAATATAATGCCTATTTTGATGGAGACAGGCATTTGCAGGCTACTTGGTAGCAATTGGCTGTGCGATGGTATCTACTTTTCTTCCATCATCGCCTATTAAAGCTTGCCAAATTTATTAATGTATAGGATGGTTTTTATGTAACAAACGAAGCAATCAATATTCGTTTGTACCCATATGACACGGCAACAAGTGCGGATGGGCTACCCTTTATTTTTCAAACAAAAAATACAACATGGCTAAAAAAACATCTTTAACACAACCTGACAAACAAACGGCCGCCGACAATGTAAAAAAAAGTACCAACACCGGTGGTATTGAGGTGCATGCCCCACAATTTGGCGAAGTAGCCATTACGGGCGACCCAACCACCTTTAAGGTAACCCACCCATCTGACTTCGCATTATACAGCACCCTAGACAAAAAACGATTGGTGGCGATACCTGCTCCCCGGGTACCGGGCAAAGTAACCATGCAGCTGGCTGATGCCTACGGCATTAATGGCAATGCTAAAATATCGGACATTGAAGCGGCAGGTAAAATAGTGTTTCATGCAGGGGGAGATACCGGACCGGTTAAAGGACCCGCTAGCTTAGAGCAAGTAGTTGACAAAATGTCGGCCGATTTTGACGAGGAAGACAAAAAGGATGCACCATCATTCTTTTTCCATTTGGGCGATGTGGTGTACAGCTTTGGAGAAGCGCGGTACTATTACGACCAGTTTTATGAGCCCTTTAGAAATTACGCGGCCCCCATTTTTGCCGTACCGGGCAACCACGACGGCATGGTGTACCAAAACGACACTGAAGCACCGCTGGACGCATTTTTAAGAAATTTTGTAAACAACCAACTGGTTGTAACACCAGAGGCTGGCGGGCTTAGACGCACGGCAATGATGCAGCCCGGCGTTTATTTTGCCTTGGATGCACCATTTGTTACCATTATCGGCCTGTTTAGCAATGTGCTGGAAGACCCAGGGGTTATTTCTAGCCAGGAAGACAAAACATCGGTTGTTACAGATGAACAGCTTGATTTTTTAGTAACCCAGTTAACCAGGGCTAAGGCTACCAACAACGCTGTAATTGTTGCATTACACCACCCGCCTTTTACCGCTGGCAAGAGCCATAGCGCCAGCCCTGCCATGTTAAAAGACTTGGATGCGTGCTGTAAAAAAGCAAACTTTTGGCCACATGCATTTATCTCGGGCCATGCCCACAACTACCAACGGTACACCCGCACTGTGGATGGCCACGACATACCGTATATAGTAGTTGGCAATGCAGGCCATGGCTTAACTGCCATACGAAACAGCAGCAATGCAGGTCCGCTGAGAACACCCGTAAAACTAAGCGATGAACTGATATTTGAGAACTATGACGATAAAAACTACGGCTATTTGCGTGTAGTGGTAGATAAGACCAACTTGGTAATTGAATACCACGATGCGGAAATAGACCAAAAATCATCGTCAGACGCAGTAACGGTTGATATAAAAAGCCATACGATGATATCAAACTAAGTAACTAGGGTACACTTTACACCGCTATTTGTATCGATACCTGGCAGGCTTCGCCCAAAAAAGCGGGGCCTGCTATCGTGTTAATTTAGCTGCACCACGGGCAGCCGGTACAATTGGCCGTCGTACACAAAAAGTTCCTCAATGTCGTACGTCCAATATTTGTATAAGGGGCTTTTACCCAGGTACTTGTCGGCCTCCTCCTTGCTTTCAGCGTTAATGGTAATCCACACGGTTTGGCTCTCCATGCTTACCACATAGCTGTCAACAATGTTTTTGTTGATGAGGTAGTTAATGTACGTACGGTGTGGCGGAACAAGATTCATAAATTGTTCGTCCATCTCAAACCGTATTATGGCTTGGTACTTTTTCATACGCCTGTATTGTTTTTGTAACACCAGGCAAGCATTCGTTATTGCAAGGCCCAATCAACCTGTTGGTTGGCCCATTCGGCACGGTATGGGGTGGTAACGCGAATATAGTTATCCGTATACCCTTCCATCATGCCGTTTTTATTAAAAATCTCAAACAACACCTTACGCGTTTGACCCGTATGTTGCGTGGCAAAGTACTGCTGCTTTTTATAGCTCAGGTTACGTAAAATTTTGTTCCGCTCGTTTCTTATGTGTACTGGCACCACGGGCTTTATTTCCAAAGCCTTGGTGTTGTCTCTTTCCGAATAAGTGAAAACATGCAGGTAAGATACATCAAGTTGGTGCAGAAAGTCAAAAGTTTCTGTAAAATTTTCGTCCGTCTCCGATGGAAAGCCCACGATAACATCGGCCCCGATGGCGCAGTGCGGCATCAGCTGCTTAATTAAAGCTACCCTTTCGGCGTACAGCTCCCTTTTGTACCGCCGCCGCATCAGGCCCAGTATTTTATTGCTGCCGCTTTGCAGCGGTATGTGAAAATGGGGCATAAACTTTTTGCTCTCGGCCACAAAAGCAATAATATCGTTGGTAAGCAGGTTGGGTTCTATGGAAGAGATCCGGTACCGTTCCACTTCCTCCACCTTGTCTAATGCCTGGATCAAATCAAAAAAATCCTGCTCGCCCCCATCAATCGCCCCTGTGCCGCTATTGGTTCTAAAATCACCTAGGTTTACTCCGGTCAATACAATTTCCTTTACGCCTCCGGCAGCAATTTGCCGTGCATTGTTCACCACGTTTTGCACACTGTCGCTGCGGCTTTTGCCCCGGGCCATGGGTATGGTGCAAAAGCTGCAGTTATAACTGCAACCGTCCTGCACCTTTAAAAAAGTGCGGGTGCGGTCGTTGGCTGAAAAGGATGCGTTAAAACCGGTTACCTCCTCTATTTCGCAACTGGATATTTTTGCGGAGTCGCCTTTGGCCAGTTCCCGCAAATGCGCGCCTATGTTAAACTTTTCGCCAGCGCCCAATACTAGGTCAACACCGGGTATTTCGGCAATTTCGGTTGGTTTTAACTGTGCGTAGCAGCCGGTAACAACCACCAAACTTTCGGGGCTGCGGCGTTGTATGCGCCGCACCAGCATGCGGCATTCCTTGTCTGCATTGTCGGTTACGCTGCAAGTGTTTATCACATACACGTCAGCCGTTTCCTCAAACTCCTTTTTCTCAAACCCGTCGTTCTCCAGCATGCGGGAGAGTGTGGAGGTTTCAGAAAAATTAAGCTTGCAGCCCAATGTGTGGAATGCAACAGAACGCTTTTTTTCCATAAGCGGGCAAAGATACGGAGAGTTTTTAGTTTGTGGTTTGTAGTTTGGGGGTTCAGGGTTGGGGGCGAACTCGGGTAATTCTTGGGTTCGCCGGTTGCCCGCCGAGCTGCCATGCGGTGTCACTCACTGGAACGGGTGGAGTATTATATAGTACTTTAAGCCTTGGAAAATGAGCCTCTTCACCTGTAGGCTTTTGCACATCATTGTTTTTCGGGGGAAACCTCTGGAATGGGGGAAGGGCAAAATTTAAACATCCTTTTCGCCTTCATTGGTGCTTGCGTTTCACCACCGGCAAGAGCTTTTTCTCAATCATTTCTTAAAAACATATTATTCTTATTATTCAATTTCCCTTTTTTCAATTATTAAGGTATGTTTGCGACTCTTTAAAAACCAGAAACTGATGAATTTTAAACGGACCAACAACATTACAGGCTGGATTGTATGTTTAATTGCCTGCACTGTTTACATAATGACCGCCGAGGCAGGCGGCAGCTTATGGGATTGCGGCGAATTTGTGAGCAGTTGCTTTAAAGTGCAAATTCCCCACCCGCCAGGCGCACCATTGTTTGTATTAATCGGCAGGATATTTATCGTGCTGTTTGGCGACAACCCCAATACGGCTGCCAAAGGGGTGAACGTAATGAGCGCACTGGCCAGCGGCTTTACCATTTTGTTCCTGTTTTGGAGCATTACCCACTATGCCCGCAAAATTGTGTTAAAGGGCAACCTTGCCGCAGAAGCCACCGGCGACCAGCTGGCAATTATTATGGGTGCCGGCATAGTAGGTGCCTTGGCATATACATTCACAGATTCATTTTGGTACAGCGCCGTGGAAGGCGAAGTGTACGCGATGAGCTCATTTTTTACCGCCATCGTGTTCTGGGCCATCCTTAAATGGGAAAACAATGCCAACGAACCCGGCGGAGACCGCTGGATTGTGTTTATATTCTTCTTAATCGGCCTTTCCATAGGCGTGCACCTGTTGTGTTTGCTGTGCATACCGGCCATTGTGTTGGCGTACTATTTTAAAAGAAGGGATACCATCAACTACCGCCAGCTTAAAAAATACTTTATCTGGGTGGTTATCATCGGCGGCGTGTTGGGAGCCATTTTTGCCCTGCTAGGTGCCACAGCGGAAACGCACACATCCCGCGAAACCGGCCTTGCACCCGATAATACCATGAGTGCCTTGATGATTTTTGGCGCGTTGGGTGCCATCGGCTTGCTGTACCTGGTAGAAGCCATTAACAAGGACAAAGACAAGAAAGAATACTACGGCGGTGCTTATATTTCATTTGTTATAGGTGCCATTATACTCGGCGTTGTGCAAGTGGGTGTTATCCAATACTCCATTAAAATGGCTGGTGATTTTGACATATTTTTTGTAAACAGCCTTAGCCTGCCTTTCTTTACAGGGTTTGCAGTTTTCTTTATCGCTTTGTCTGCCGCGCTGTGGCTGGCCAACCGGATAGCCGCCAAAAAAGGCTGGATGTACCTGCGCCTGGCTGTTTGGTCTGTGACCTTTACCCTGATAGGCTACAGCAGCTACTTGACAACCATGATACGCAGCAATGCCGACCCAGCCGTTGATATGTACAATGTTGACAACCCCCAAAGCTTGGTGGGCTACCTGGCCCGCGACCAATACGGCGATTTCCCTATTTTATACGGACAAAAATTTGATGCCCAGCCTGTTGATTATAAAGAAGGCCCGGAAAAATTTCAGAAAGGCAAAGACAAATATGTGAGCATAGGCAGGGACGGCCATTATATATACATGCCCGAAGACAAGATGGTTTTCCCGCGTATGTGGGATATGAGCGAGGAGCAGGGCCATGCCACCTATTACGCACAATTTTTAGGCGTAAACAAGCTGAAAGACGGTACTTGGGATATTGAAAAATCGGACGACGGCCATTACCTGCGGCCAACCCTTGGGGATAACATGCGCTTTTTCTGGGGTTACCAAACATACTATATGTACCTGCGGTATTTCTTCTGGAATTTTAGCGGCAAACAGAACGACGTGCAGGGCATGTTTACCGGCAATGTGCGTGATGGCAACTGGATAACCGGCATACCTGTGATGGACAATGCCATATACGGCGACCAAAGCAAAATGCCCGAGAGCATTAAAAACAATAAGGCGCACAACAGCCTGTTTATGCTGCCGTTTATTTTGGGTATGATTGGTATGTTCTACCAGTTTAAAAAACGCTCCGACGATGGCATTGTTACCTTCCTACTGTTTTTTATGACTGGGCTAGCCATCGTAATATACCTTAACCAAGCAGGCTACCAGCCACGCGAACGTGACTATGCCTATGTGGGTTCCTTTTACGCTTTTGCCATTTGGATTGGGCTGGCAGTGCCTTATTTTGCCGAACTGGCCAGCAAATGGGACGAAAAATTGGTATCCTACATGGCAGTATGCGGTGCTGCCATTGCAGCCATCATGTTTGTTGGCACGTTTAGCGGTACACTATACTTCCAAGGCTCGCTAACACTAGGGGTTGGCGTTGCTGTGTTGTTTGGCGCATTGGCTTTTGGCTTGCCATACCTGTTAAAATACCTTGGCAACCCAAAAACAATCACTTATGCCACTATACTGGTAGCATTGTTTGTACCTATTTGGATGGGTGCCCAGGAATGGGACGACCATGACCGCAGCCGTAAACAATTGGCCCGCGACCTAGCGAAAGACTACTTGGAGAGCTGCGCCCCCAACGCCATACTGTTTACTTTTGGTGACAACGACACTTACCCACTTTGGTATGCACAGGAAGTAGAAGGGATACGCCCCGACATACGCGTGATTAACACCAGCCTGCTGGGTATTGACTGGTACATAAACCAACTTCGCTACAAGGTTAACAAGAGCGATGCCATTGACGTGATTTGGACAGCAGACCAAATTGAGGGCAACACCCGCAACTACATACGTTACAGGGCTAACCCAGCCTACCCTGAAAACAGGTACTATAACCTTGACAGCATAATGCGTTACTACGTTGGCAGCGACGACCAAGCCAAACAAGAGGACGAGGGTGGCGGATCGTACATCAGCACATTCCCGGTAAAGAAGTTTTCCGTACCGGTTGATGCAGCAGCAATAAAAGCCAACGGCACTGCAAACGCAGATGACAGCATATTGGCCTCCCTAAATTTTGAAGTAAATAAAAACTTACTTCAAAAAAATGACTTGGCAATATTAAACGTGATAGCTGCCAACAAATGGAAACGCCCCATATACTTTACCATGGATTATGGAGAGCTTGGCTTTGGCAACTACATAAGGAGGGACGGCCTTAGCTACAGGCTGGTACCTGTGGTGCCTAAAGGCCGTGTGAACACCGACTTTATGTTGAATGCATTCAATACAAAGTTTGGCTTTGGCAATGCTGATTTACCGGGTGTTTATTTTGACGAGGAAAACCGCAGGCACCTGAATATTATACGCCTAGCCGATGCCGAACTGGCTTTTGACCTTGCCAGCAAAAACAGGAAGGATGAAGCGAAAAAAGTATTAGACCGTTCAGATAAAATGCTGTTGGAAAGCAACTTTCCGTATGGCTTGGTTTCAAAAGGCAACGACCATAACCAACACTCGCTACGGTTTTTACAAGCTTGTTATTTTGCGGGCGACGACAGCCTTGCGGCAAAAGTGTACAACGCCATTAAAAAAGACCTTGACCAGCAAACAGCCTACTATGCCAGCCTTGGCGGCATGGCCCCAGGCACGTTTACCACGCTGTTTAACAGGTACTTTGATATGGCCAGCAATGCACAAACCCAGCAACAGTACGAGTCTGCTGAAGAATTGCTGAGCAACAACTTTGACAGAAAGCAACAAATGCTGAAGCAGGAAATAATGCAAAACTTCCAGCTGATACAAGAGTTGAACAGACTGCACCAAACCTACGGCAAGCTTTCCCAGCCTGTTGTTAAGGAGGAACCCGCAGTTATAAAAACATTCGACACCCCGGCACCTGCCAAACCAGCTAAGAAGAAATAATATACATACATTGGCTTACAATAAAAACCCTGCAAGGCATCAAGCTTTGCAGGGTTTTTTGTTGCGGGTAGTGGTTGTTACTGGCTATTTGCACTGGCTACACAAATGCAACACTCCCCCCAAAACATTCCTACCAGTGCAAGAACAGTTACCCTAACCTGTATCCCGCGCACCAATTAGAGATGTAAAACGGCACGATAAGAACCCGCCCAATAGCCATACGAGAATATTCTGGAAATCAGGTTCACAAAATCCAGGCTCGTTTGCCAAAAAAAAACCGTTTGCAATGCTTCCATTACAAACGGGCTACTAAGCTTTGGCAATTTTTTGCTATAAATTTAAGTACTCAACTCGATTGGTCCCTTCATCTTTAACATCCGATCATTTACCCCTTATTACCGGCAACCCGCATTTGCTTGTACGCATTAATCAACCCATTGGTTGATGAGTCGTGGCTTGTTACCGGGGCATCATCATTAAGTTCGGGCAAAATCTTGCCCGCCAGTTGCTTGCCAAGTTCAACACCCCATTGGTCAAAACTAAATATGTTCCAAATAACGCCTTGTACAAAAATCTTATGCTCATAAAAAGCAATAAGGCTGCCCAAGGTGTAGGGTGTTATTTGTTTAACCAAGAATGAGTTTGTTGGCCTGTCTCCTTTAAACACTTTAAAAGGTAATAATTTCTTTATTTCTTCGGGTGTTTTACCAGCCTCTACTAATTCGGTCCTTACCTCTTTTTCAGTTTTGCCGTTCATCAAGGCCTCCGTTTGGGCAAAATAATTGCTTAGGAGTTTCACGTGGTGGTCGCCAATAGGGTTATGGCTTATGGCCGGTGCAATAAAATCGCAGGGTATAAGCACAGTGCCTTGGTGTATTAACTGGTAAAAAGCGTGCTGCCCGTTGGTACCCGGCTCACCCCAAATAACAGGGCCGGTGCTATAATTTATTTCACTGCCTTGGCGGTCAACATGCTTGCCGTTACTTTCCATGTTGCCCTGCTGAAAATAAGCGGCAAACCGGTGCATATACTGGTCGTATGGCAATATGGCCTCTGTTTGAGCACCAAAAAAATTGGTGTACCAAAGCCCTGTAAGGGCCATGATAACGGGTATGTTTTTGTCGGCAGGCTCGGTTTTAAAATACTCATCTACCGCATAAGCCCCCTTCAACAATTGTTCAAAATTATCATAGCCAACCGTAAGTGCTATTGAAAGGCCTATCGCGCTCCATAGGGAGTAGCGGCCGCCCACCCAGTCCCAAAAAACAAACATGTTTTGGGGGTTGATGCCAAATTTCTCCACGGCTTTCTCGTTGGTGCTCAATGCCACAAAGTGCCCGGCTATATGCCGTTCGTCTTGGGCAGCTTGTAAAAACCACTCCCTGGCGGTGTGGGCGTTGGTCATGGTTTCCTGGGTGGTAAATGTTTTGGAGGCAACTAGAAAAATGGTCTCGTCGGGCGTTACTTTCTTAAGGGTTTCGCTGATGTCGGTACCATCCACATTGCTAACAAAATACACCTGCATTCCCTCAACCCAATATGGTTTAAGTGCCTCGGTAACCATTTTAGGCCCAAGGTCGCTACCACCGATACCAATATTTACAATGTATTTTATGGTTTTACCGGTATACCCTTTCCAAATGCCGCTGTGCACGCTTTCACAAAAACTTTTCATCTGCGCCTGCACCTTAATAACATCTGGCATCACGTCTACCCCCCCGCTAATTACCGGGTTGCCCGAAAAATTACGCAAGGCCGTGTGCAATACCGCACGGCCTTCTGTTTCGTTAATCAAATCGCCCCTAAACATGCTTTCAATAGCCTCAGGCACGCGGCAGTCGGCCGCAAGCTGCAGCAACAGCTGCATGGTTTTGGCGGTGATAATGTTTTTTGAATAATCAAACAATATATCGCCAAAATTGAGCGAAAATTTATTGAACCGTTCTGCATCGTTATCAAAAAGGGCTTTTATGTGGCAGCGGTTCATCTCCTCGTCAAAATGCCTTCTCAGTAGCAGCCAAGCTTGGGTTGTAGTTGGATTAATTTTTGGTAACATGCACTAAATTTGAATAAATAATAAGTTAGCTTAACAAAGCGACGCGGCAAAAGTAACTTAAAAATATTTAAAAAAGGGGTAGGGTAAGGGTTGCCATAAAAGTTTACCCAACAATATGAAGGCTGTTTTTACGGGTGCGCAAACCACGCAACACTGGCATGCTAGCCGCCCCGATGGGCTTAAAAATATTGGTTTGGCATTAGCCTACGCCAAACCAATACAAAAAAACAGGGCTAACATAAGGCAACTTAAAAAGGGCCATATTGCTTTTACCTGCCTTGCGCTGCCATAATCAATAATTTATTCGCTCCGCAGGCTGTCTGCCGGGTTAACCAAAGCCGTTCTTACGGCCTGCAGGCTCACGGTTGCCAAGGCAATAAAAAGGGTGGTAAACCCTGTTGCCAAAAACACCCACCAAGGTATGGTTATGCGGTAGGCAAAGGCCTCAAGCCATTTATGCATGCCAAACCAAGCAATGGGGGTGGCAATAACGATGGCTGTTGCCACCAACCATAAAAACTCCCGCGACAACAACCCGAACAACGACTGCGGGCTTGCCCCCAACACCTTGCGTATGCCCATCTCCTTGTTGCGGCGCTTTGCGGTAAAAACTGACAACCCAATTAAACCAAGGCATGCTATAACAATTACCAGTACCGAAATACTTAGGGCCACCTCCCCTGCCCTTTGCTCGTCCGCATATAAGGTATCATAAGCCTCTGTCAAAACTGTATATTCAAAAGGGTTGCCGGGGTAAAGCCGCTGGTATATGGCACGTACGGCCTCCATTTTTTGAGGCAGGTTGGCGTTGTTGAGTTTAATAGTATAACACGCATTGTTATGTTGTGGTATGTAAACAATAGGTTCAATCTTCTCTTTTAGCGAGCTGTGGTGGTAGTCTTTTACCACCCCGGCTATGCGGTAAGCTTTGCCCCAGTTTATTTGCTTGCCTACTGCGCTAGCGGGCTGGTAGCCTAATTGTAATGCAGCGGTCTCATTCACAATAAGTTTATCCCCTTTAAGGCTTTGGTCCGCATCCGCGCTGGTAAAATCATTGCCCGTTAAAAAGGTAATTTGGTACGTGCCAAAATAATTTTCATCCACGTCCGAAAAATAATAGCCCTTATCCTCATCCCCCTTTTGACTGTTGGTACCGGTAATACCATTTGCACTAAAATTATGGCCGCTGCCAATGCCGGGTACACTGCCAGTGGCACTAAATTTCTCCACAAAAGGCAGCCTTTCCATTTCGTTTCTAAATACAACCTTATTGGTTTTAAAGGCCGAATCCTTTACGTTGGGGCCGCTTATTACAACAAGGCTGTCAATATTCATGCCCAGGTTATGGTGGCGCATAAAGTCAATTTGTTTGTACGCGATTAAGGTAGCCGCAATAAACACGCTGGAAATTACAAATTGAAACACCACCAACCCCTTGCGTAACAGTACATTACCAACATTGCCAGCATCATTGAAACGCATCATGGCAATGGGCTTAAACCGGGCGAGCATGGTACCCACATAAGCACCGCATAATAACACGCCGCCCAATACAATGGCTGCGCTATACAGCCAGGTGGATACATTGTTAATATAATACAATGCCAGCGGCCGACCCGTTAGGTAATTAAACAGGTTTTGTAAAACACCCGACAGCCCCATGGCCAAAAACAGTCCAAACAGGTTGAGTAAGGCGGCCTCGGTAATATACCGGATAACAATCTGCTTTTTATCGCTGCCCACAATTTTGTGTATCCCAATTTGCTTGGCCTGGCTGATGGCGTAAGCCGTTGAAAAATTAATGTAGTTAATCCATGCTATGCACAATACCAGTATGCCGAGGGCCAATATAAAGTATGTCATAGGCATGCTGCCATAGGTTGGGCGGTTATCCCTAAGGCTGCCACCCAAATGAATTTCATTAACGGGTTGTAACTGGATGTTTCCGATTTCCGCTTTGTAGTAGGGGTCGTTTTTCCGCAAAAGCGCACTGGCCTGCTCAGCAATAGCCTGCGGACTGGCATTGCTGTTAAGCAACACAAAACTGGTATAGGAGTCATTGCCCCAATTATCCAGCTTTGCCCAGTCAGCACCGTTAGTGTAGCCAGGGTTGTTCAATATTTGAATGGAAAGCAGGCAGCCAAACTGTATATCGCTTTGGGCGGGTATATCGGCAATTACACCGCACACAACAACAGGCACGGCACCAAATTGGTTATGCATCTGTAGCGTTTTGCCAACTGCCGCCGAACAATCTGCCCCAAAAAACTTTTTTGCAACGTTTTCCGTAAGCACAACAGTATTGGTTCTGTCAAGCTGGTTGCTGCCGGCTATAAAAGGGAAACTGAAGGCTTGGAGAAACGTTGCATCCACAAACACGCTGCCATCCTCCCTAAAAGCCGTTGTTGGCACCTCTTTTTGGGGTGGTTGGTAAGAAAGGATGGTGCCGTAGCTAAAATTATCCGCAAAACGCACCGCTTGCTTTACACCCGGTAGATTGGCCTGCATCATTGGCGCAACAGTTGGAAAGGTAAACCGAGATTGGCCACTTTGGGCCGCAATATTTACCCTGTACAGGTTAGGCAGGTTACGGTGAAAGCTGTTAAAGCCTTTTTCGAAACTATAATACTCCAGTGCCAACAAAAACACGCACAGGCCGATGGCCAGCCCGGAAATATTTAAAGTGGAGAACATCTTTTTTCTCGCAATGCCCCTGAGCGATGATTTGATATGGAAAAAAAACATACGGTTGGTTTTGGTTTGCCAAAAAGATAACAACCCGATAGGCCAAAGGTTGTGCCAAGTGCTGAAACCCTTTGCCACCAATGGTTTGGCCATTTAACCCCCTGAACACATTGTCCGTTTTCGTACAGTGGCTGTACGTATATAAAATTACGCCATATAATACCGCCTAAACTTGTTTAATTTTATTGCAGAAAATATTTTTTATAACTAAACAGTTACCCATACTTTTATAACCAAGCAATTGCAAGCAAGCCTTGCATTATGAAGAAAAATTTTGCCGGTTGGCGGAAAATATTACCGGCATATCCCTACCCGTTTACTTGAAAAAAAAGACTAAAAAACGATATATGGCCTTGAAAATTATTGTAACCAGCATAACGGCAAGCGACCAAGAGAAAGCACTCGCATTTTATACAAACATACTGGGCTTTATTAAAAAAACCGAAATACCCATGGGCCAGTACAAATGGCTTACCGTGGTAAGCCCCGAAGCACCCGACAGCGTTGAGCTGCTGCTGGAGCCTTTGGCATTCGCGCCGGCGCAGGTGTACCAAAAAGCACTGTTTGATGCTGGCATACCCTGCACCATTTTTGGTGTGGCAAATGTGCAAGCCGAGTACGATCGTTTGCTTGCCTTAGGTGTGGTGTTTAAAACCAAGCCAACCGCGATGGGGCCGGTGACCATTGCCGTGCTGGAAGACACCTGCGGCAACCTTGTGCAGATGGTGCAACGAAATTAAGCTTTGCGGCAGCCGACGTCGTCACCGGGTTGCCAAATCAACAACATGCAAAACTGCTTGGCCATATAAATTTTGGCCATTCAATACTACAATATTTACATGCAATTATTTCGGCCAGCTGCATCAAACTATTCACCGATGAAAAAAATAATCCTCTTTTGCCTATTGCTGTGTTTGCACCAAGTGCAGGCACAAAAAAGCAGTACGCAACACCCCAATATTGTTTGGATTGTTTGTGAGGACATATCCCCTTACCTGGGTTGCTATGGCAATACGGAGGTAAAAACCCCTAACCTAGACGAGCTGGCGCACGATGGTGTGCGCTACAGCCATGCCTACACCACTGCAGGTGTTTGTGCACCCAGCCGTTCCTCCATCATAACCGGTATGTACCAAACCTCTATCGGCACGCAGCACATGCGTACCATCAACGGCCTGGCAGGCGCAAAGTACTCGCCAGTGCCTGATTACTCAGCTGTACTACCCGATTATGTAAAATGCTTTCCCGAATACCTGCGGCAAGCCGGGTATTATTGCACCAACAACGAAAAACAAGACTACCAGTTTGAGCCACCCGTGACTGTTTGGGACGAAAACGGCCCGGCTGCATCCTGGCGCAACCGGCCGGCCGGCAAGCCCTTTTTTGCAGTGTTTAACTTTTTTATCACCCACGAGTCGCAGTTGTTCATGCGTGAAAAAGACAGCTTGCTGGTTGACCCCAACAAGCTGGCCGTGCCACCTTACTACCCTAACACAACAACCGTACGGCGCGGCCTTGCACGGCTGTACACCAACATACAAATAATGGACAGGCAGGCAGGGGAGTTGATAAACATGCTTAAAGCAGACGGTCTGTATGACAACACCATCCTGTTTTTTTACAGCGACCACGGCGGTGCCCTGCCCTGGATGAAGCGGGAGGTACTGGAGCGGGGCATACACATACCCTTAATTGTAAAACTACCCGATGGTAAACTGGCCGGCACGGTGGTTAACAATATGGTTAGCTCTGTTGATTTTGCCCCCACCGTGCTGTCGCTGGCAGGGGTGCAGATACCCCAATATATGCAGGGCAACGCTTTTTTAGGCGCGCAAAAAGTAAAGCCTAGAAAATATGTTTTTGCGGGGCGTGACAGGATGGACACCGAATATGACCGCGTAAGGGCAGCACGTGACCAGCAGTACGAATACCTGTACAATTACATGCCCGAAAAACCATATTACCAAAATATTGAGTACCGCAAAAGCATACCCATGATGCGGGAAATATTGGCACTGCGCGACGCGGGCAAGCTAGACAGCTTTCAGGCAGCCTGGTTTAAAACCAAACCGCAGGAGGAACTGTATGATATTGAAGCTGACCCCAACCAACTGCATAACCTCGCCGCCAACCCTGCTTACAAAACAAAGCTGGCCGAACTTAGGGAAGCCTTACAAAAATGGAGCAGCCAAGTGGGCGACTTAGGGGCATTGGATGAAAAAGAGATGATTACCAAATGGTGGGATGGAAAGAATACGGCACCGCCAACCGATACGCCCACCATAGTAAAAACCAGTAACGGCTTAACCGTACATTGCACAACAAAAGGAGCCTCCATTGGCTACAGGATTGTTAAAGGGGGCCCGGCTACAAAGCCCGAAACGCATACCGTTTCCAGTTGGGATTTTGGGGGCCTCTTAAACCCCAACCTAAAAAACGGGCAGCAACGGCCAACATTACCCGCTTGGCAGGTGTACAACGGCCAGCCTATTAAACTTTCACCAAACGATACCTTGATAGTAAATGCCATGCGCATTGGCTACAAGCCCGTGGTGGTTAGTTATATTGGGGGGCTGTAATGTAATTTAGCAATGGTAAACGTTTTAACGGGTTTACCATTGCTTGCAACTGCCAACTTGCGCCCATGCCAGAAAAAGCCATATGCAACAACAATCTACCTATACCACGGATGCCGGCCCATACCCTTTAGGGTTAAGTTGCAAAGCCTCCCTAAGACGCTGGTTTTCAGCCTTTAGCTGCTCCATATAGGCCCGTTGTGGCGCAAATGCAGCTTCAATGTCGGCTGTTGTGTACCGTGGGGTAATATGCTGCTGGCAGTTCCAGTCAAAAGCCTCTACAGTAAGTTTCACATACCGTTCCTCTTTTGCGGTGTACCCTTGCAATGCCAATAACCCTGCAAGCGCAACGTCTTCGGCAAGCCCAACCACCTGAAGCTTGGCATAAATTTTTAGCCTCGCGCGGTGGGGGTAATCCATAAATATTAGCGCCACCTTGTTGTTAGTGGCGGCGTTACCCATGGTAATGTATTGCTTATTACCCCTAAAATCAGCAAAGGCCAACGTAAGTGGGCCAATTATTTTCACAAAGCCTTTTGGCCCTCCCCTATGTTGCACATAAGGGAAACCGTTTTCACCTACACTGGCCATGTAAAAACTGTCCCGCTCGGCAATAAAGCCCTCCTCGGCATCTGTAAGGCCATCATAAATGGTTTGCTTTTCCATTCTCGCGTAGGTACTGCGGCTTCCAAATTGCTCTTGCAGTTTCTTGGCTGCCTCGCCAAAAGCTAGTTCAGGATAATTATGTGCCATGGATTTTTA
>Ga0007810_1000247_pt1 | contig 16213 bp, 18 predicted proteins | sample CryBogCBE15Jun09_FD_71193 | JGI IMG/M metagenome (GOLD analysis project Ga0007810, IMG submission 71193) | Freshwater microbial communities from Crystal Bog, Wisconsin, USA - CBE15Jun09 | ecosystem: Environmental > Aquatic > Freshwater > Lake | place: Crystal Bog, Wisconsin, USA | collected...
ATTGAGAGCACATTGCGAGCTTCGTAAGCCCTACTCCGGTTGGTCGGGAAGCTTGAGTCCAGCCAAACCAGCCCAGCGGGCGTCGATGACCTCGTGCGCGTGGTCCTCGGGCAGGTTCTCCCACTTCTCGCCGCAGTCTGGGCAAAGGCCCAAGCAGTCCGGCGAGCAGAGTGGGTTGATGGGCAGGTTCAAAATGATGGCGTCGCGAATCGGGCCTTCGAGGTCAATCTCATCGCCGTCCATCTGACGAAGCTCATCTTCGTCGTCGAGCTTCTCCGCCTCTTCGGCATCCTTGGCTCGTTGTGATTTCTTCTTATCCTTCTTGCGAGCCTGCCGAGGATCTTCGGCGTATTCAAAGAGTTCAACGAAGTTTTCATCGATATCAAAGATGACTTCGTCCAAACAGCGGCCACACTCGCCTACCGCTTCGGAAATGACGTTAGCGGTGACGAGAACGCCCTCGGCCACCGACTCCAATTTCATCTCGATATCAATCGGCTCGTCCTGAGCAATCGCCATGACGTCAAAGCCCAGCGGTTCGTGTAAGTCGATAACCAAGCGCACCTCGCGCATTTCGCCCGGGCGACGCGGCACATCGTGCGTGTTGTAAATGAAGGGGCTTTTAGGCATATTAATTATCGGAGAGCTCGGAGAGCGCGTGCTTGGTCTCCACGCCGCCTAATTTGTCGCGGCCGCGTTGAACCACATCGAGCGTCTTGTTGAGGACAACTTCGAGGGTGGCGAGACGAGAATCGATATAGGAATCAATCTCGGCCCGTTGTTGACGCGCCTCTTCTTCGACCTCATCCAAAATGCGCTGCGCTTCCTTGCGAGCACTAGCAACAATCTCGGTCTGCGAAATCAAGGTTGACGCTTCCTCTCGAGCCAAGGCGATGAGTTGATCCGCGGCCGCGCGCGCCTCGTCCAAAATCTGATCTTGTTGACGAAGAATCTCTTGCGCGCGATCAAGGTCTGCCGGAAAGGCAACCTTGACCTGATCCAAGGCTTCAATCATTTCGCCACGGTGCACCACACAGCTGGCAGAAAGCGGAACGCTGCGCGCCTCCTTCACCATCGTGATGGCGGCTTGTACGTGTTCGATAACGTCCATGGAGATCCTCCTGGTTACTTATTCTTCTCGGCCAAGCGGGCCTTGAGTCGGGTAAGAGTCGGGGCGGGTAAGTAGCTGCTGACGTCTCCGTCATAGCTCGCTACCTCTTTGACGAGGGACGAGGAGATGAAGGAGTGCGATGGCGCGGTAGACATAAAGAGGGTTTCGATATTTTGAAGCTGAAAGTTGATTTGCGACATCTGCAGCTCGTAATCAAAGTCGGTCACAGCGCGAAGGCCCTTGATGATCGCCCCGATGTTGTTCGCCTTGCAATAGTCCACCAATAATCCAGACCACGAATCCACCTTGACGTTGGGATATTTCAAGGTGACTTCCTTGATCATGTCGATTCGCTCGTCGACGGTAAACAAGGTCTGCTTGGTATGGTTGACCAGAACGGCGATAACTACTTCGTCAAAGAGGTGGCTGGCGCGCTCGATGATGTCGAGGTGTCCGAAGGTAATGGGATCGAAAGACCCTGGGCAAACAACGCGCTTCACGGCAAAACGCTAGCAGGTCGGCCGCCGTAGAAGATACTTCCCTGCCCGTATGAGCGTATCTTCTCGAGTTCGAAGGGCGCGGGCCAGGTGAATGGCTTGTTCTTAGTTTCGCGCTCCACCGCAATCAATCCATGCGCGCGCAAGAGTACGCGCTCATTGATGATCTGTAACATTTCCTCAATCTCTTGGTTATCGAGGTTGTACGGCGGATCCATAAAAATAATATCGAAGTCAATATTGGCCGCGGTGCTCAAGAAGCGATGCGCGGAAGTGGCGATGACCTGAAACGAGCCAGCTACATTTTTGATGGATTGAAAATTCTTGCGCGCCAAATCCGCGGTGAATTCGTGTTGCTCCACTGAATACACCTCGGCCGCGCCGCGCGAAAGCGCTTCTGCTCCTACTGCGCCCGAACCAGAAAAAAGATCAAGGAAATTAAGTCCATCGATGGTGCCGAACTCTGATTCTAACGAGGAGAACAGGCCTTCTCGAGCACGATCCGAGGTAGGCCTCGTGGTCTCGGGCGGCGACAATAAGGTTTTCCCCTTTGCCGCACCGGCGATGATGCGCATTAGCGAAGCCTAACTTCTCAACCCTTGTCGATGAAAGTTGAAGCGTCAGCGCTTCGAATCTGCGCGACTTCCTTCGCTAATTCAGGGAATCCTTGCAGAGCAGCGTCAGCGCTAATCATTGACGTGGCTACTTCGCGTGCTTGGGCGATAACGTCTTCGTCGCGCAGTACGCGCAACAATCGAAGTGCAGAATGCGAACCGGATTGCGAGCGACCCAGGACATCACCTTCGCGGCGTTGCTCTAAGTCGACCCGCGACAATTCAAAGCCATCCAAGGTGCTCGCCACTGCTGCGAGTCGCTCCATCGCGGGTGTTTCCGCCGCGACGCCGGTGACGAGCAAACAAAGACCTGGGACAGAACCACGACCTACACGTCCTCGAAGTTGATGTAATTGCGAGACGCCGAATCGATCCGCGTCCATGATCACCATCATCGAAGCGTTGGGAACATCCACGCCGACTTCGATGACCGTGGTCGATACCAAAACATCAATCTCGTGTGCCGCAAATGCTTTCATGGTCGCTTCTTTTAGCTCCGCCGGTTGACGTCCGTGTAACGGCGCAATCTTTAAACCCTTTAAAGGACCGGTCGCCAGTTGTGGTGCAAGTTCTTCGACGCTCGTCATCTGACCTTGTTCTGAGACTTCTTCGTCATCGAAGGGTTCGCCGAGTAAGCGGGCCATCGCGCGATCGGCGTCGGTGATAACCGACTTCTCGTCTTTCGAGTTAGGAGTGATTCGGGGCGCGACGATATATGCCTGGTGACCCTTAGCTACTTCTTCCTTGATGCGTTCCCACGCGCGATCCACGTAATGCGGCTTCTCCAGAGTTGCCACAACATGCGTTGTGATGGGCGAACGGCCGCCCGGAAGTTGGCGAAGTGTGCTGACATCCAAGTCACCGAAGATGGTCATTGCCACGGTTCGCGGGATAGGCGTTGCGGTCATGACCAACAAATGCGGTGGTAGTTGGGCCTTCAAGCGAAGCGCGTCGCGTTGTTCCACGCCGAAGCGATGTTGCTCATCGACGACGACCAAGCCAAGGTCCTTGAACTCCACGCCGCTGGAAAGCAAGGCGTGTGTGCCGATGACTATGCCCGCTTCGCCCGACGCGATACGCGATAGCGCGGCCTTTTTTGCCGCGGCCGACATGGATCCGGTTAAGAGCGCGACTTGTGTGCCGACCAATCCCCCGGTCAGCGTTCCGGCCTCCGCGAGGTCTCCGAGCAAACGAGTGATGGTCGCGAAATGTTGTTGTGCCAAGACTTCGGTGGGTGCGAGCAGTGCAGATTGGCCTCCAGAGTCGATCACCGACAACATCGCCCGAAGTGCAACGACTGTCTTTCCGGAACCAACTTCGCCTTGAAGTAAGCGATGCATCGGATGTGGCTTCTGCATATCTGCTTGGATCTCGGCGATAACTTCTTTCTGGCCATCGGTATAAGCAAAGGGCAAACGCTTTTCAAATTCGGCCACCACGCCGTCAATCAAGATTGGTCGTGGCGTCGCGCGTTGTGCGGAGACCTCAGCTTTCCGTTGTGCAAGCACCAATTGCAATAAGAGCGCTTCGTCAAAGGTCAGGCGCTGACGAGCGCGCTCCTCGGACTCCATATTCTCTGGCTGGTGTATGTGGCGATAAGCCTGATCCAGCGTTGGAAAATTAAAAGAGGTCGCGATGTGTTCGGGCAAATAATCCGGCACCGGATCCAGCGAATCCAGAACGACTTTCACGCACTGTTCCACTTTCCACGACGGGAACTTTGCCGCGGCCGGATACACCGGCAAGTACTTACCGGCAAAGCCGGAGACCGCAGTATCGATATCGTCACCATCCGGGATTAATTCATAATCTGGATGCGAGAGCTGGCGCTTGCCGTTAAAAGATCCGACCTTGCCTGCGAACATTCCGGTGCGTCCGACTTTCAATTCTTTTTCGCGCCACGCTTGGTTAAAAAAAGTGAGAGACATCTTGGCGCTGCCATCGGTGACGATGACTTCCAATATTTTGCGGCCCGCGGCGTGACGGAGATTGACCGAGGCAATTTCGGCCAAGACGGTTGCTTCCTCGCCCTCCTGAAGCTCCGAGATATCCGAAAGCTCGCCGCGGGCGACGTAGCGCCGGGGATAGTGATGCAGTAAGTCATCGACGGTGTGGAGCCCAAAGGATTTCGCGAGCGCCGTAGCGGTCCGATCCCCGACGACCGCCTTGAGCGGGGTCTCCAACGTTGCCATGGCGATATCTTCGCGCGGGGTTCGTGCTCTTGTGGGGATATGGGCGAATTAGCCATTTCCCGCGTGGTCGGGGTAATCTTCACCCCTTAGCGAACCCCGATATCGGGGGCTCACCATTCGAGATTTAAGGGAGTTCACCATGGCCTCTACCTGCGACGTTTGCGGCAAAGGACCAAGCTTCGGCAACCGCGTCTCCCACTCGATGCGCAAGACCCGCCGCCGCTGGAATCCAAATATCCAGAGCGTAAAGACCCAAGTTGCTGGTGCAACTAAGCGTCAGAACGTCTGCTCCGGCTGCCTCAAGGCTGGCAAGGTCGTTCGCTAGTTCCTAGCGCTACCTAAAGAATTATGAAAAGGCTGACCTGTAAAGGATTGGCCTTTTTCTTATTGCTGGCCTGTTTCTCGCCTTTCAATACTCCAAGCGCACAAGCATCAAATCCAACGGTATATGAATCATTCACTGGTACCGATAGCACCACGGTAAGCGGAACCGCCAGTCCAGATAGCGTTGGACTCAGCGGCAACTGGACCGTAGTAAACGCCTTCAAGGCGCCGGATTCATCAACAGCTATCTCGCCGTTGTATAAAAATCGGTTTAATACCAACCTAGCATTTCCAGCAAATACCCGATGGAAGGTGCCTTCATCGAATACGGCGGCCGGTACCGCTCCAGAAATCTATAGCCTGTACTACGCGCAACGACAGATGACATCTGGGATCAATTTCGATTCAAACGGAACCTTCTATTTCAGCTTCCTAGATTACGTGCCAAACATCGGCGGCAATTCGGGTTCGGCGATGATTGGTCTCCTGAACGGACTGCCCTCAAGCACCGCGGATGCATCCAAGAATTCGATTTTGATGGGACGGACTTATTCCGGGGCGCCTACTATTCAAGTAATCGCGGCCAACAAAGCCGCCTGGAACAACAACAACACTTACTCGGCAACTGGTCCAGTCGATAGCGGAACCACTGTCAACGGAAAATCGTGGTTTGTGGTCGCCAAAATTTCTACAGTAGCTACAGGCAGCGATTCAATATCACTTAAATTCTTCGCCGACACGGATACTGTGCCCGCTACTGATTCCGCGATTTCATGGGATGTCTCGTATTCAACCGCATTGACGGGAACGTATAGCTACCTCGCCGTTCAAGTTGAGTCTGACGGCACCATCGACGAACTCCGCGGTGGAGCTACATATGACGCAGTCTCCGGCGTTCCCATTCCACCGAGCGTTGGTAGCCCAACAGTCACGGGCGCGGCCTACAAAGGAACCAACACGGGCCTTTCGGTCACATCTGGCGCGTCAGGCATTTTCCGCTTTTATATGGACGGGAAGCGAATCCCCGCTTGCCTTAACGTTGCGACCTCAGGTTCTTCACCAAGCTACACAGCAACATGCTCATGGAAACCGCCAGTGGTGGGCAATCATCGGGTCTATGCGACTTTCACATCGACTGATCCTGGTTATACGAACCTGACAACGCCTACTTCGAGCTTTACTGTCTTGCCCCGCAGCGGCACTAGATAACGCCCGCGCCGCTTAATCTCAATCTTTCAGTAGATCGCGCACCCTTGCACTTCTACGGGCAAAACGGCGATCTAAAGTCCATAAGGACATTTCGTAGTACTCAGAGGTTGCCAAAATAATGGCGTCGCCTATGTGTGCATCCGAAGCGCCCAGTATTTCGGCCGCTCGGAATGCAACATCGGAGTTCAAGGGAAGGCGGTCCTTAATAAGGTTCTGCAGGTCCAATTCAAACTGAATTGCAAACTCAAACCCTTCGCTAAATTTTCGAACCAAGCACTCAATCATGGAAAAGACTGAAATTGCGAAAGTGTGGGCTTTGAAGTCCACTAGCTTCCGAACTAAGTCATGAAAAATGTGTTCGGCGTCAAGGTAAGCAATCACAACATTCGAATCTAAGAGGATGGGCTCCAATTCGGATACTCCTGTCGAATATCTCGACCTTTTGAGAGTCCAGGGTATTTTCCTGCAACCCGCTGCGCTTGAGTAGGAGTTGTGATTTTCCAAAAGCGTAGAGAGCGTAACCACTTGTGAACAGGGTGAATCCTTCTTCGCCGCGGCTTGTTTCGCATTAGCTTCATCTATGGATACTAGAGAGAAAAGCCGATTACACGCTGTGGATATTATCCGAAGTGGCGGAAGCCTGAACTCGAGGGCACATCGCGATCAATGACTCGAATTGAGTTACCATCAATAACGGTTCCAATTTCAATCGCGCCCTCAGGAATCACGCCAGAAGTTGTCGCTATTAAGAGGTGGTCTTCTCCCCCGGCCAGAATCCACTCCCAAGCATCTTCGCCTAGCCTGGCCGCAACTTCTTCCAACACCGGCGACGTCAGTGACGCGCTTGTGATTTGAATGCCGACGCCAGATGCGCGAGCAATATGTCCCAGCTCCGATAACAATCCATCGCTGACGTCGCACATGCTGTTTACCTCAGCGGCCGCAAAGGCCTCCGCAGATTTCCGATCCAACCGCGGCAATCTGTGGAGATCGACGACGGACGCGAATTCATCCGCTCTTCCAGCGCGTAACGCCGCAAGGCCGGCTGCGCTGTACCCCGGAATGCCAGAAACGATTACGCGGTCACCTATTTGTGCTCCCAAGCGCGTAATGGCCGATCGTCCAGTGGGCATCTCTCCCAGTGCAGTCATCGAAATCGTCAACACCGGCGACGATGACAAATCTCCCCCGACGACAATCGCGCCGACCGCATCTGCTTGCGCTTTGATTCCGATCGCCAACTCTTCAATCTCTTTAACCCCGATATCGGGCGTCAATCCAGCGGTGACCAACAGATACTTCGGTTCGGCGCCCATCGCATAAATGTCGGCGAAGTTTGCGACCGCTAACTTCCCGCCGATCTGCGCCAACGTTGACCAATCCCGACGGAAGTGGACCCCTTCAACCGCCATGTCAGCGCCGGCCACAAGGGCGCGGCCCGACTCCTTCATGACCGCGGCGTCGTCGCCGATTCCGACCAAGAGATTGCGGTGGAGCGGCGTATCGCCAAAAATGCGAGATAGGGCCGCGATGAGATCCGACTCGGTAGCCATCCCTACTCCCCTCGTGCGAATTGACCCTGCCTTCCTGGCCCACTCTATTCGCGCTAATCTTCTACTACCGAATTAGGCACCGCAGCGCAGCGTGCTCAACAAGAAGTGTGAAGGAGCCACCATGTCAGTTCAGGTTTACATTCTGATTCAGACCGAAGTCGGCAAGGCATCGAGCGTTGCAAAGTCAGTCTCCGCGATCGCGGGCGTTACATTGGCAGAAGGCGTGACAGGACCTTATGACGTCATCATGCGCGCAGAAGCGCCAAGCATGGAAGAACTCGGCCGTGCGATTTTGGCAAAGGTTCAGTCAGTGCCCGGCATTACCCGCACTCTGACCTGCCCTGTTACAACCTACTAATTCTTCGAGCTACGAAATCTACTCACTCAGCGCGCTCTCAATCAGCGCGCTGATTAGCTCGGTGTAACCAATCCCCGCGGCTGCCATTAACTTTGGGTAGACCGAAGTCGACGTGAACCCGGGCATCGTATTAATCTCGTTAATCACGATCTCGCCGCTCTGCGTGTAAAAGAAATCAACCCGAGCTAAACCTGCACATCCAATCGCTGCAAATGCCTTCTTCGCTTGGCTTTGAATCTCTGCCTGCACGCCATCGGGCAACTCCACCGGCGTGACCAACTCGGTCGAGTTGTCCAAATACTTTGCTTCGAAATCATAAAACTCGTGATTGCCGAGAATGCGAATCTCACCAACCGGCGAAGCCAACAATTCACCATTGCGCTCTAGGACCGCGCATTCAATCTCGCGGCCGACAATCGCGCGTTCAATCATCACTTTGGAATCAAACTCCAAGGCCTCTTTAATCGCTGGGATCAAAGCGTCCACGCTCTTTACCTTGGTTGTGCCGCGCGACGATCCACCGCGCGCTGGCTTAACAAAAAGCGGCAGGCCTAGTGCGCTGGTATCAACGCTCTCCGCGTTGAAAACATCAATTCCCGCTGCAACTTTCAGACCGACCTTCTCGAACGCCTTCTTCGATTCGGATTTGTCCATCGCCAACTCGCTCGCCTTTGCACCACTGCCGACATACGTGATTCCCGCCAAATCGCAGAAGCGCTGAAAAGTTCCGTCTTCGCCGTAGGCGCCGTGTAGCGCAGGGAAGAGAATGTCGAGCTCTAAATCCGCACCCAAATCCGCGGTGCGGGGCGAGCTCTCATCCATTACCGGAAGAATCCCATCAACAATCGAGAGCGTCATGTTCTGATCAGGCAATACCCATACGCCGGTCTTTGTGATGCCGACAAGAACTGGTTCGTACTTAGAGCGATCAATCGCGGAGAGAATGCCTCCAGCAGATATGCAGGAAATTTCATGTTCGCTGCTGGGTCCGCCAGCAACAATGCCAACTCGAAGTCGCTCGGTCACGAGAACATTTCTGCGCGCAGGCTGACCGTCATCAATCGATCCATCGCATCTGCGGGTGTGCACGTGCCAGCAATAACATCGGCAACCGTCTCAATGATGGGTACTTCAACGCCGACCCGGTGAGCCAACTCCAGAATCGCGCGCGAGGATGCAACGCCTTCCACGGTCTTTGCCACGTCGCGTCGCGCGACATCCATCGACCCAGAACGTCCGAGCACTTCACCGAAGGTGCGGTTACGGGACAAGGCGGATCCACAACTTGCGACCAAATCGCCCATGCCCGCTAAACCAAGAAATGTCAGCGGTTCTGCACCATAGGCGTTACCGAACCGCGCGACCTCTGAAAGGCCGCGAGTAATAATCATCGCTTGCGTGTTCTCACCGAGTTCGAGTCCAATCGCCATACCGACCGCGATGCCGATAACGCTCTTTGCAGAACCCGCGAGTTCGCACCCAACCAGGTCGTTCGATGGGTAGACGCGGAAATATGGCGTGGTGAATAAATCCACCATCAATTGCGAAATTGCTGGCGATGGAGATGCCGCAACCGCGCCCGCTGGTTGACGAAGCGATAACTCACCCGCCAGGTTAGGTCCGGTGATCAGCCCCATCTGAGACGCTGAAATTCCTAAGACTTCGGTGACTACTTCGGTCATACGTAGATGGGTCTCGGCTTCAATTCCTTTGAGCGAGGAGATCACCGGCAAATTGCGCGGGAAGGTCTCTTTCCACGCCATGAGATTTTCGCGCAACGATTGAGCGGGAATGGCGATAACAATCGAGCTGCCAAATGCAAAGGCTTCCGCAATATCCGTCGTCGCCTTGAGATTCTCCGGCAATAAAACGCCAGGAATGAATTTTGAATTTCGGTGCGACGAGTTAATTTCATCGACCACTACCGAATTGCGGCCCCAGACCATAACCTCGTGGCCGGCGTCGCAGAGAACCTGAGCCATAGTCGTACCCCAGGCACCAGCGCCTAGGACCGTTACTTTGTTCATGCTCACCATTACTTTCGCTTCTCTCGGTTGGCTTTCTCGGGTGAAAATTTTCCCACCCGCGGCAAATCTGAATTGTGCGGGTCGAAGATAACAGCGGGCGCTGATTCTCCCCTAATTTCCGCCAGCAATGCGGTTATTGCGCTCATCACTTTGGCGGTCGCGGCGACTTGCGCCTCGTGATCATCGGCCTTCTCAAACCATTCCGAGAGGTCCACCGGCGGACCAGCAACGATGGTGACTTTTGTGCGCTTCCAGAAGGTAATCCGCTTTCCATATCTGGGCAAAAGGTTCTGGTCTCCCCACTGAGCAAAGGGAATTACTGGCACTCGAGATTTCAAGGCCAACCGCGCGAGCCCGGTCTTGGCGACCATCGGCCACAAGTCTGGATCTCTCGTCAACGTGCCTTCGGGATAAATGCCAAGGCAGTGTCCCATCGATAAGGCATTGAGCGCGTGATCTACCGCTTCGGTGGCACGATCAGATTCCCGATGCACCGGAATTTGTCCTGCGCCAGAAATGATTTTTCCGATGATCGGAACTCGAAAGACGGATTCCTTGCCGAGAAAACGAGGCGCGCGACCGTTGGCATATAAGTAATGTGCCCACACCAATGGGTCGGCATATGACATGTGATTACATGCGACTATCACCGCGCCGGACTGAGGAAGATATTCGGTACCGCGCCAATCTCGCTTTGTCAGAGCCTTGAGAATCGGGATGACAATCTTGCTGCAGATACGAAAGTACATATTAGTGCCGAGTGGATACCCCTGTGGTGGGCGTGCATATGCAGGGGTGCTGGACACCCTTAAATCTTATTTCAGATAAAAGAAAAGCGGGGGCCATATCTGGCCCCCGCTTTCAAGAAAAAGAATTGCTTACTTCTTCTTAACAACCTTCTTAACGGTCTTCTTTGCTGCTGCCTTCTTAGGAGCGGCCTTCTTCTTTGGAGCTGACTTCTTTGCAGCCTTCTTAGGAGCGGCCTTCTTTGCCGCTGCCTTCTTGACTACTGGCGCAGCCTTAACTGGTGGCTTTGGAGCGGCCTCAAGCTTGCGTGCGCCTGAGATAACTTCCTTCAGAGCCTTTGCTGGCAAGAAGCGAACCTTCTTTGAAGCCTTGATCTGGATGGTCTCGCCGGTGAAAGGATTACGACCCTTACGAGCTGGACGATCGACCTTCTTAAACTTACCGAAATCGTTGATCATGACATCTTCGCCCTTTGAAATGTTGCGAATGATGGTGTCGAAAACGACGTCTACAGCGCGAGCTGCTTCCTTCTTGTTGTTGTCAAAGTGTGGTGCCAACAACGCGATGAACTGGGCCTTGTTCATTAAATCCCCTTATTTACGCGTAAAAATTAGGCGTTTGCCTAAGTGATTAGAAATCTACGCAGTGAAGGTATATCCGCGCGTTATATGCAACGGCGTGTCGCGAAACAAATATTTTTCGATATATCGAAAAAACGCAGTTTTTATGCGTAAAAAACTCTCAATTCTTAGTTGAGAGTTCTTTAGAAACGCGTTTCACTGAAACTAATTAAGAACGAGCAGGCAAAGTTTCAGGCTTAAATGATGGTCGCTTCTTCTCGAAAGCACTGACATCATCGATGTTTTTCAGCGTTAGGCCGATATCGTCCAGGCCCTCCATCAAGCGCCAGCGGGTGTAATCATCGATAGCAAAAGGCACCGTGACATCGCCATAGCGAACGTTCTTTGACTCCAAATCCACCGTGACCTGGGTCTTGGGATTGGCTTCAACGGCCGCCCAGATTGCTTCGATCTGCTCTTGTGGGAGGACAACGGTCAATAAGCCAGCCTTCTGTGAATTGCCACGGAAAATATCGGCAAATCGGCTCGAGAGAACCGCCTTGAAACCATAGTTCTGAAGCGCCCACACCGCGTGCTCGCGCGATGAACCAGTACCGAAGTCCACTCCGGCGACCAAGACGGTTGCGCCCTGAAACTCGGGCTTGTTCAGAACGAACTCGGGGTCGTTTCGCCATGCCGCGAAGAGGCCATCTTCAAATCCGCTCTTGGTGACGCGCTTTAAATATACGGCCGGGATGATCTGGTCGGTATCGACATTGCTACGGCGAAGCGGCAAAGCGGTGCCGGTGTGGCTGATGAATTTCTCCATGATCGGACTCCCTTACAAATCTGCCGGAGATGAAAGCGTGCCGCGGATTGCGGTCGCTGCTGCTACCAATGGGCTGACCAAGTGCGTACGTCCGCCCTTACCTTGTCGACCCTCGAAGTTTCGGTTTGATGTGGAAGCCGAGCGCTCCCCAACCGTGAGTTGATCGGGATTCATGCCGAGACACATCGAGCATCCCGCGTTACGCCATTCCGCGCCGAAATCGATGAAGACCTTGTCCAAGCCCTCGCCTTCGGCTTGCAAGCGAACTCGGGCAGAACCAGGAACCACCAACATGCGGGTATTTGGGGCAATCTTCTTGCCCTTCAACACTTCAGCGGCAGCGCGCAAATCTTCAATTCGGCCGTTGGTGCACGATCCAAGAAATACCGTGTCGACCTTGATGCTCTTTAGCGGAGTTCCCGCGGTGAGACCCATGTAGGTAAGCGCGCGTTCTGCGGCGCCACGTTCTTCGGCATCCGCAATCTCCGCTGGGTTGGGAACGTTCGCGTTGAGAGGTAGGCCCTGGCCCGGGTTGGTGCCCCAGGTAACGAATGGCTCCAGCGCGTCGGCGTCCAAGGTGATTTCCTTATCGAACTTTGCGTCGGCGTCGCTCTGAAGCGTCTTCCAATACGAAACAGCAGCATCCCAGTCGGCGCCTTGTGGTGCATGCGGCTTGTTCTTCACGTACTCAAAGGTGGTCTCGTCTGGCGCGATCAAGCCGGCGCGGGCGCCCGCTTCGATCGACATGTTGCAGATGGTCATGCGACCTTCCATCGAAAGGGCCTTGATTGCATCGCCGCGATATTCCAACACGTATCCCTGACCGCCGCCGGTACCAATCTGGGCGATGATCGCAAGGATGATGTCCTTGCTCGTCACGCCTGGCTTCAAGGTGCCTTTAACGTTGACGGCCATGGTCTTCGGGCGAATCAGAGGCAGAGTTTGCGTCGCCAAGACGTGCTCGACTTCGCTGGTTCCAATTCCAAAAGCCAACGCGCCGAATGCGCCGTGGGTTGATGTATGTGAATCCCCGCAGACAATCGTCATGCCGGGTTGGGTAATTCCGAGTTGGGGTCCGACGACGTGCACGATGCCTTGTTCGGCATCTCCGAGCGAATGAATGCGAACGCCGAATTCTTTACAGTTGGCGCGCAAGGTATCGACCTGTAACTTCGAAACCGGGTCGGCGATTGGCTTATCAATGTTCAAGGTGGGGACGTTGTGATCTTCGGTCGCGATGGTCAGGTCAGGGCGACGCACCTTGCGGCCTGCAAGGCGAAGGCCATCAAAGGCTTGTGGGCTGGTGACTTCGTGAATCAGATGAAGATCGATGTACAACAAATCTGGTTCGCCTTCAGCGCTGCGAACTACGTGATCTGCCCAGATCTTCTCGGCTAACGTCTTTCCCATTTTCGTCCAATCGCTAAATTTTCTCCGGCAATACTTGCATTTCATATAATGAGATGCCAATATCACTCCGTGGACACAAACAATAGCGGAGTTGGCGTATTAGACAAATCGGTACGCATTTTGGCGACCCTCGAATCTGGGCCGCACTCGCTTTCGGAATTGGTTGCCGCAACCGGCATCGCACGACCAACTGCGCATCGATTGGCAGTGGCGCTTGAACACCATCGACTCGTCGCTCGCGATTTTTCTGGACGTTTTATTTTGGGAGCGCGATCAGCCGAACTCGCCGCCGCGGCCGGTGAGGATCGCCTACTCGCGATTGCAGTCCCCGCGCTGACCGCGCTTCGTGACGCATCTGGTGAATCGGCGCAGCTCTATCGTCGCCAAGGCGATCAGCGTATTTGTGTCGCCACTGCTGAACGGCTTACGGGATTGCGCGACTCGGTTCCGGTCGGAACTGTTTTGACGATGCAGGCGGGTTCCGCTGCACAAGTTCTCTTGGCGTGGGAAGAGCCAGACAAGTTGCATCGAGGATTAACCAATGCAAAGTTCACCGCCGCGCATCTCGCCGCAGTGCGTCGTCGCGGGTGGGCACAATCCGTCGGCGAGCGCGAAGTAGGCGTCGCTTCTGTCTCCGCGCCAGTACGCGGTCCGAACAATAAAGTTATTGCCGCCGTCAGTATCAGCGGTCCCATGGAGCGATTGGGTCGGCAACCCGGACGCATCCATGCCGCGGCCGTTGTTGCTACTGCATCTCGCTTAACCGAATACATCTCAAAGAAGTAGTAAAGAAATAACGAGGAATAAGGATTTCATTATGAAGCGCTCGGTGTACGCATTAGCAATTACAACTGCACTTGCCTTGGCCGTCTCCCCCGCGCAGGCTGCATTTAGTGGATTGCCCAATAAAGCCACGACACCCGGCGCAACCGATCCAGGCGTAACGCAGGCAAATATCGGCAAAACAATTTGCGTCATTGGTTACACCAAAACCGTGCGCCCGCCGATTACTTACACCAGCCCCATCAAGCGCCGTCAGCTAGCCAGCGGTTATAACGTGGGCGGCGATATAAAAATGGGCGATTACGAAGAGGATCATCTCGTGCCGCTTGAAGTCGGCGGCTCCCCTAAATCAGAGGCTAATTTGTGGCCGGAGCCCTTGGCGGGCCAATGGGGCGCTCGAACAAAAGACAAGCTCGAGAATGTCATGCACCTGTTGGTCTGTTCGCATCAAATCACCTTGGCCGCGGCACAACACGTGTTCATGACCGACTGGATTGCTGGTTATAAGAAGTACGTGAAATAAAGCTGGTAGCCCCGAAGGGATTCGAACCCTCGTAGCTGGCTTGAGAAGCCAGAGTCCTAGGCCGCTAGACGACGGGGCCAAGATTTCCTAGAACGCGATTACGCCAGCCCCACGGCCAGAACAATCGAAATACACACCGCTGGGGTACCAGGACTCGAACCTAGACAAGCTGAACCAGAATCAGCTGGGCTGCCAATTACCCCATACCCCACTGCGCTCGGCTCGAACCCACGAATGTGAGTCTGCGCCAAGTTGGCAAGGGGGTAAGAATACCCCACCTACCGCGGGCTGATTACAGCGAAATCGCGGGCACCTGAACTACCGAATGGCGGCGTTAATGCGCTCCAGCGAGCGGTCGCGACCGAGCAATTCCATCGATTCAAAGAGTGGTGGCGAGATATGACTTCCGGTCACCGCGATCCGAACCGCACCGAAGGCGATACGTGGCTTCAGCCCCATCTCTTCGATCAGGGCAACGCGCAAGACCGACTCTAACGTTGCATGATCCCAATCGACTACTGCTTGCAAGACCTCGTTCGTCTTCTTCAGTACCGCTTGCGATTGGTCGTCCTGAATTTTGGGCGCCGAATCCGGATCAACCTCAAACTTTGTCGCGAAGAGGAATCGCAACATCGGTACGACTTCCGCAAGCGTTGCAATGCGCTCTTGAATAAGTGGGAGAGCGGACTTGACGACCGCAATCTCGGAATCGCTTCCATCGATCACGTTGGCTTTCTTCAGGAATGGCAAGGTGCGGTTGAGCAGCTCATCGAGCGTTAACAAGCGAATCTTGTCTCCGTTGATCGCCTCAAGTTTCTTCATGTCGAATCGGGCCGGACTGGAGTGCACGCGCTCGACCGTAAAGAGTTCGGTCAATTCCTGCATAGTTACGTTTTCACGATCCTCGCCAGGCGACCAGCCAAGCAGGGCGAGATAATTGCAAATCGCCTCCGGCAAAAATCCTCGATCGCGATACCACGCAATCGAGACTTCACCATTGCGCTTGGAAAGTTTTGCATTGTCTTGACCCATGACAAAGGGCAAGTGGGCAAAGGTTGGGTATTCCGCTGGCTGCACGCCCATCGCTTGGTAGACCCGAATCTGTCGTGGCGTGGACGACAGCAAGTCCTCGCCGCGAAGAACGTGAGTCACCTTCATGAGAACGTCATCGACGGCTACTGCCAATGTGTACAGCGGTGAACCATCTCCCCGAACCAAGACGAAGTCAGGAACGAAATTGTGATCAAAGGTGACCTCACCACGGATCGAATCGGTGAAGGTGGTCGAGCCATCGGGCATACGCATTCGAAGCACCGGCTTGCGACCTTCGGCGGTGTAGCGCGCTAAATCCTCGGGCGAGATTGAGCGGCACTTGCCGTCATAACCCGGCGCAACGTTCGCAGCGCGTTGTGCTTCCCGTCGGGCTTCCAACTCTTCCGAACTGCAATAACAGTAATACGCGTCGCCCTGGGCCAA
>Ga0007810_1000249_pt1 | contig 16159 bp, 16 predicted proteins | sample CryBogCBE15Jun09_FD_71193 | JGI IMG/M metagenome (GOLD analysis project Ga0007810, IMG submission 71193) | Freshwater microbial communities from Crystal Bog, Wisconsin, USA - CBE15Jun09 | ecosystem: Environmental > Aquatic > Freshwater > Lake | place: Crystal Bog, Wisconsin, USA | collected...
ACTATATACGTAGCGCAAACGTGGTAGCGGGCGAAGCGGGTGGTATAACCCAGCACATTGGTGCTTACGAGGTAACCCTGCCCAACGATAAGCACATCACCTTTTTGGATACACCCGGCCACGAAGCCTTTACGGCCATGCGTGCCCGTGGTGCAAAAGTTACCGATATAGCGGTAATTGTTATTGCGGCAGACGATGCCGTGATGCCCCAAACCAAGGAAGCTATCAGCCACGCACAAGCTGCGGGTGTGCCGATGATATTTGCCATCAACAAGATTGACAAAGACGGTGCAAACTCCAAAAAAATATACGAGCAGCTCTCTCAAATGAACCTGCTGGTGGAAGAATGGGGCGGTAAATACCAAAGCCAGGAACTTTCTGCCAAAAAAGGCATTAATGTTGACCTATTGCTGGAAAAAATATTGTTGGAAGCTGAACTGTTGGATGTAAAAGCCAACCCGGTTAAAGAAGCCACCGGAACCATCATTGAGGCGTCACTTGATAAGGGCCGTGGATATGTGGCAACCATGTTGGTACAAAATGGCACCCTTAAGCAAGGCGACCTACTGGTATCTGGCCAGTATTACGGCCGCGTAAAAGCCATGTTTAACGAGCGTAACCAGCGCGTTAAAATAGCCCCACCTTCCACACCTGTTGTTATTTTGGGCTTAAGCGGCGCGCCGCAGGCTGGGGAGAAATTTAAGGTGTACGAGGATGAGGCAGAAGCAAAAGAGGCTGCCACCAAACGTGCGCAGTTACTACGCGAACAAGGTTTGCGAGCCAAGAAACACATTACCTTGGATGAAATTGGCCGCCGTTTGGCTTTGGGCAACTTTAAGGAACTGAATGTAATTATCAAGGGCGACGTGGATGGCTCGGTGGAAGCCTTGAGCGACTCGTTGCAAAAACTCTCTACCCAAGAAATTGCGGTACAGGTAATATTAAAGGGTGTAGGGCAAATATCCGAGAGCGACGTAGTATTGGCTACTGCTTCAGATGCGATAGTAATAGGCTTTAATGTTAGGCCTTCTGCCCAAGCCAGCAAACTTGCCGATCAGGAAGGTGTGCAGATTAAAATGTACTCCATCATCTATAACGCCATTGAGGAGCTGAAAAGCGCGATGGAAGGCATGCTTGAACCCAAGGTGGAGGAGAAAGAGGTTGCGAATGTTGAAATACGCGAAGTATACAAGTTTGACAAGGCAACCGTTGCCGGTTGCTATGTGTTGGATGGTAAAATTAAACGCGACAGCAAACTTCGCCTTTACAGAGACGGCATACTTATTTACCCGCGTGCTGAAGGCGTATACGCCGAGCTTGGCAGCCTGAAGCGTTTTAAAGACGATATGAAGGAAGTTGCCGCTGGTTACGAGTGCGGTTTAACGGTTAAGAATTTTGCAGACATAGCTGTGGGTGATACCATTGTTGCATACGAAGAGCAGGAAGTTAAGAGAACTTTATAATGTAATTGTTATGGCGGTTTTGGTTAGCAGTATAATTTGGCAATTGTTTTTTGGCCAAAACTGCAAGCTAAAGCCGCCATTCGTTTTGTTATACACCTTTATTTTTTGTTAAAACCTGCCCGGCAAACCGTTAGGTGGGCTTGAATAGCTATTTTTGGCATTACCTGAAATTATGAAAAAAATTAACTTTATACTACTGGCAGCTTCTCTTGGGTTAACCGCCCAGTGTTTTGCCCAAACGCAAAAAATTGTAGCTGATAAAATTATTGCCCAGGTAGGGGATAAAATCATCCTTAACTCCGATATACAAAACGCCATTATCGACTACCAACGTTCAGCAGGGGCTGGTGGCAGCAAAATGGAGATGCCGCCGCACGCTGATTGCTCGTTTATGGAAGGCCAGCTGATGCAAAAAGCATTGGTAATACAAGCCAATAAAGATTCCATATTGGTGGGTGAGGATGAACTTGAAGCCTTGTTGGATAACCAGATACGTTATTTTATTAGCCAATATGGCAGCCAACAGGAATTGGAGGCAGTTGCGGGTAAGAGTGTGTACCAGATAAAGGAAGATTTGAAGCAGCCTTTTAAAGAAAGGAAACTGGCTGACCAAATGCGCAGCAAAATATTAGACAACGTAAAAATTACCCCCACAGAGGTTAGGGATTTTTACCTGAAAATACCCCATGACAGCCTGCCCTATCTGGAAAGTGAGCTTGAAGTAAACCAGATAATATTGTACCCCAAGGCCAATAAGGATGTGGAAGAATATTTAACCAACCAGTTGCTTGAATGGAAACATCAGGTTGAAACTGGCCAAAAAAGGTTTGATGCCCTTGCTAAATTATATACACAAGACCCCGGCAGTAAAGAGCAGGGTGGTCAGTATGCAGTAAACAGGAACGACAAACAATGGGACCCCATATGGTTTTCTGCCATTTGGAAATTGAAAGAAGGCCAGGTATCGCCAGTAATCAAATCAAAATTTGGTTTGCACATCATCCAAATGGTTAGCCGTGCGGGTGATGATGCCATTATACGCCACATTCTTTTAATACCATCAGTTACCCAGGCAGAAATAAAAGAAGCTAAAACTACACTTGACAGTGCCCGGTCGTACGTGATGGCTGGCCGAATTAGCTTTTCACAGGCAGTAAGCCTTTACAGCGAAGACGACAACAGTAAAAATAACGGTGGTGCTGTTTTTGCTAACCAAAGCGGGTCAAGTTTTGTAACCATCGACCAATTGGATAAAGACCTTGTGGTAGCTTTGAAAGGCCTCAACCCCGGCGATATTTCCAAGCCGCAAATTTATAAGGACGACCGCCAGAGGGATGCCGTGCGGATAGTGTATTTGAGAACACGTACTGAGCCGCACGTTGAAAACCTAAAGGATGATTATAATAAGATTGCCCAACAGGCTTTGGAAGTGAAAAAGAGTGAGAAACTGCAAAAATGGTTTAAACAACACATAGGCAGTTATTATGTAAACATTGATAAAAATTTTGCAGCCTGCGATAATTTGGCCCCTTGGATGCAAGCTTCCGCCTTGTCTAACGCCGGCCGTTAATTTGGGCAGTACCTCGCCAAAAAAAAATTCAACAAAGCTATTTATTATATAAGCATCATTGTTAAAAAGCCTCTTCCGCAAGCGGAAGGGGCTTTTTAACAAATAAAATTTTGTAAATTACATGTATGTACATACATTTGTGTTGTGAAATTAGAACAAGCCATAAAAAGTAGTAAATTTAAAAGCGAAGTGCAAAAAGCGGGGTTAAACATTTTATACACGGCTTGGTGGTTAAAAACCATTATGAGTAAGGAGTTGAAAGAATTCGGTTTAACACATGAACAATACAACGTATTGCGTATTTTAAAAGGCAAATACCCTGATGTGATGTGTGTTAGGGATATAGCATGCCGGATGATTGAGAAAAGCTCAAATGTACCGAGGATTATCGACCGTTTGGAGGTAAAAAAGCTGGTAAAGCGCCGCACTTCGGCCGAGGATAAACGCGAAACGGTAATTACACTTACTGCGGCTGGTATAAACATGCTGGAAATAACCACCCATAAAATTGACGGGCTGTACGACAGCACAGTAAAAATGGACGATGCCTGTGCGCACACCCTAAACAACCTGCTTGAAAAAGTTAGGGAAAAAGAGGTTTGATATTTTTTTAAACAATTACATGTACATACACATAATAAAAAGGGAGACGATATGAACACAATATTATACAAAGCATCTGAAAGGGGCCACGCAAACCACGGGTGGCTAAACAGTTACCACTCGTTTAGTTTTGCCAATTTTTACGATGCAGATAAAATACATTTTGGGGCATTAAGGGTGTTGAACGACGACACGGTTAAGGGGGGCTTTGGCTTTTCAAAACACCCCCACGACAATATGGAAATTGTTTCAATACCGCTTTCCGGCGATTTGGAACACAGGGACAGTACTGGCCGCCATGCCATTATACGCCAAGGCGATGTGCAAATAATGAGCGCGGGCAGCGGCATTGCACACAGCGAAATGAACGCGAATAAACACCAGGAAGTGAAATTTTTGCAAATTTGGGTACTTCCCAAAAAACAGGATATAGAACCACGGTACGAGCAAAAAACTTTTTCCCCTGCCGATAGGCATAATACCATACAAACCGTTGTAGCCCCGGATGATGCATCGGCCGTATGGATAAACCAGGACGCTTGGTTTTCGCTCGCCAATTTTGACAACGGTTTTACTGGCACCTACCAATTAAGGAATGAAAATAATGGCTTGTATGCTTTTGTACTAGAAGGCAGTGCCAACATTGCGAGCGAAGAACTGGGCAAGAGAGACGCAGTTGGTATAACTGGCACGAAAGATGTGTTAATCACGGCAAAGGGTAACCTAGAAATATTGTTAATAGAAGTGCCAATGCAGCTACATTAGCCTTAAGCAAGCACCACAAAACTTGTTAAAATTTACACACAATAAAAAAACAAAACAATGGCAACGTACAAGATTGACCCCGCACACTCAGAAATTCTGTTTAAAGTAAAGCACCTGATGATAACAAATGTCACTGGCAGCTTTGGTAAGTTTGACGGCACTTTAGAAAGCGACGCTGATGATTTTTCGGATGCAAAAGCCAGCTTTGAAGCTGATGTTGCCAGTGTTAGCACCAACAACGAGCAAAGGGACGGCCACCTGAAATCAGAAGAGTTTTTCGCAGCAGAAAAATTCCCCAAACTAACTTTTACTTCCACCGCGTTTAGCAAGGTTTCTGGTGAAGAGTACTCCCTTACAGGCGACCTTACCATTAAGGGCGTTACCAACACAGTTACGCTTAAGGTGGAGTACGGCGGCACAACCAACGACCCTTGGGGCCAAACAAAAGTGGGCTTTGAAATAAGCGGCACCATTAACCGTAAGGATTTTGGCCTTACTTGGGGCGTTGTTACCGAAGCAGGCAGCGTACTTTTAAGCGATGAAGTTAAACTTGCCCTAAACGTGCAGTTTACTAAGCAAGCATAAATAATGTGGTGGAGCAAGCCCCTTTATCAACGGGCTTGCCCCACCTTTTAATCAAGGGTTTGCACCCAAGGGAAATACCAGACTCTAAGCGTCCGTCGGTACGGCACCAAAAAGCTATAAAAGTGGGTAGCAATACTTGTAAAACGCCTACCCTAACCATCCAAATTACAAAACCGAGCATGTTGCGCCTTACATTAACCAGCAAACCAACCTTTTTGGGCTTTTCTGGCTGTTTATCCTGCCAAAACAAACCAATGTATCCTTTTTTTGTTTAACGGTTTTACCTTGGCCCCCAATAAAGCTTAGCAAAAGCTTTAAACAAGTCTTTTTGCTGGCCTAGCAACAATAAGCGGCATAACCAGGCTATAAAAAAGGAAAATAAGAGTATGAATATAGAAATCGTTTCTGGCAGCCCCCGGGCCAACAGCGTTACCCACAGGCTGGTTTTATACCTGCAAAAACAGCTACGCAACAAAACAAACCATAATGTGGGTATTATTGATGTGCGTGCGTGGCCGCTGCCCGTTTTGCAGCAAGATGTATTTTCGCAGCCGGCAAAGGCACCAGAAGCATTGCAGCCATTGGCAAACCGTGTTTTTGCAGCGGACGCTTTTTTGTTGGTTACGCCAGAGTATAATGGCAGCTATACCGCCGCATTAAAAAATGTTTTTGACCATTTTCCCAAGCAGGCCCACAAGTCATTTGGTATTGTTACAGCCAGCACCGGTGCCCTTGGCGGCATACGGGCCAGCCAACAATTGCAGTTGCTGATACACGCTTTATTTGGCATAGGTTCTCCCTATATGCTGATAACACCCCATGTTGACAAGAAGTTTGACCACGAAGGCAACCTGCTGGACGAGGCTTTTCAAAAAAATGTGGATGTGTTTATCGCCGAATTTTTATGGCTAGCCGAAAGCTTGGCCCCTAAAATGCAAACAGTTGTATAAATAACTTTTTAGTACGGTAACTAAACTTAACTTTGCGCCTTCTCCGCAAAAATTACCATGAGTGACGAAATAAAACATGAATGCGGTCTGGCATTCATCAGGCTCAGAAAACCGTTTTCTTATTACCTGCAGAAATATGGGTCGGTAACATACGGGCTTACCAAACTGTACCTTTTAATGGAAAAACAGCATAACCGTGGCCAGGATGGCGCCGGTGTTGCGGCCGTTAAGCTACATGTTGAGCCTGGGTACCCCTTTTTAAACAGGTTGCGTAGCAACGCACAGCAGCCCATTGCCGACATTTTCTTTAAAATTGACCAGGAAATTCAGGAGCTGCAGAAATACCAAGCCGATATACGCCAGTACCCCGGCCTAATGAAGGGGCATGTGCCGTACTTGGGTGAATTGCTGTTGGGCCATTTACGCTATGGCACCCAAGGTAAAAACAGTGTTGAGTTTTGCCACCCTTTTATTAAAAGAGACCTTGTGCCCGGCAAAAACCTGGCATTGGCTGGTAACTTTAACCTAGTTAATACCGACGAACTTTTTGGGCTGATTAACATGGACCCGGGCGTTTTTCAAAAGCAAAGCGACCTAGCGGCAATGATGGAAGTGGTGCACTACTTTCTTACCGCCGAAAACGAAAAAAGCCCTAACAATGCCGATATAGCGGCCGTACTAAAAAAAGCTACGCCCTTGTTTGATGGAGGGTATACCATAGGCGGGCTGGTAGGCAACGGCCACAGCTTTGTTATGCGCGATGCGCACGGCATACGACCAGCATATTATTATATTGACGATGAAGTGATTGTGGCCGCTAGTGAGCGTGCAAGCATACGCACGTCGTTTAACGTGGGTGAAAATGAAGTGATGGAGTTGATGCCAGGCACGGCTTTGATTATAGACGATGCCGGCACTTATAAAATTGAACAAATATTAGAGCCTAAGGAACGGCGGGCCTGTAGTTTTGAGCGCATCTATTTTTCACGCGGCAGTGATGAAAAAATTTACAGGGAACGTATTGCATTAGGCAACCACTTGAGCAAGCGCCTGCTGGAGGCCATTAATTACGACCTTAAAAACACCATTTTCTCCTACATACCCAACACTGCCGAGGTTGCCTTTTTCGGCTTGGTAAAAGGCATGGAAGACTATTTGAACGAGCGTAAAATACAGCGTATACTTAGCTGGGGTACAGATGTTACACCCGAAAAATTAACCGAATTAATATCCCGTAAAATAAGGCAGGAGAAAATAGCCATCAAAGATGTAAAGCTGCGCACTTTTATTACCGAAGACAGCAGCCGCAACGAGATGGTGCAGCACGTGTACGACATTACCTACGGCACTGTTCGCCGCGATGAAGATACACTGGTAGTGATTGATGACAGTATTGTGCGTGGCACCACCCTAAAACAAAGCATCGTACGCATGCTGGCCAGGCTAAAGCCCAAAAAGATCATCGTTGTTTCCTCTGCCCCGCAAATACGCTACCCAGACTGTTACGGCATTGATATGAGTAAACTGGGGGATTTTATAGCCTTTAAAGCTGCTATTGAATTGCTTAAAGAGCGGGAGGAAGATGACCGTACCATTAACGAGGTATACGAAAAAATAAAGGAATTACAGCGCAACAACCAATTGCATACCGAGAATGTGGTAAGGCAGATATACAAACACTTTACGCCAGAGGAAATTTCAGCAAAAATTGCGGAGTTGATTACCCCCACTGATATGGACGTGCCAGTGCAGGTTATTTACCAAACCATTGAGGACCTGCACGACAGCTGCCCTACCAACACAGGAGATTGGTACTTTACCGGCAACTATCCCACACCAGGGGGCAACCGTGTGGTAAACAAAGCTTTCTTGAATTATTATGAAGGCAAAAATGTAAGAGGCTATTAAAATAATGTATAGGTTTTGATACGGAATTACAAAGCATGTAATCTTCGTTGTAGATAGCCCCTAAGGTTTTACAAGCTTGGGGGCTTTTTAATTATTGCAAGTATTATCTTCATCGTATGAAATCAGTGCTTATCATCCGGCATGCAAAAAGCAGTTGGGACAATGTATTGCAAAAAGATTTTGACCGCCCATTAAACGACCGGGGCCAGAAAGACGCTCCTAGTATGGCAAAACGCCTGTTAGATAAAAAGATTACCATTGATGGGTTTATCAGCAGCCCTGCATTGAGGGCCTATACGACAGCCATTTATTTTGCAACAATATATGGCAAAAAGAAAAAAGAGGTGGTAACCTTTCCCCAGCTATACGAGGCTGCGGCGCCAGTTTTTTACAATATTGTCAGCCAAACAACCGATGCGCTTAATACAATCGCCATCTTTTCACATAACCCCGGCATTACTGATTTTGTAAACAGCCTTACCAATACCCGCATAGATGATATGCCAACTTGTGGCATATTTGCAGTGCAGGCCGATATTGAACACTGGAAAGATTTTGACTCCGCTAATAAAACATTCTGGTTTTTTGACTACCCAAAGGCCTAGGGTGCTTTTTCTTAAAACAGGAGCTCATCAATAACTGTATGTAGCGATGACCCACTTAAAACGGGCAGTCGGTAGTCAAAAGCATGTGCCTGCCCAAAATGGAACAACAAGTCGTCATCCTGCTGGCAGCAGTAGCACCAATGCTGGGCAAAAAGATGTTTTGCAAGGTACTCCTGCTCGGTTTGGCCCGGGGTGGGTATAAGGATGGCTTTTTTGTGTTGGGCCAACACTTCCATAACCGTGGTGTAACCGCAGCGGCTTACCACAATATTACTTTCTGCAAAAGCCTGCTGCATATTGCTGGTTGAAAGGTGGTTTAGCACGGTGCAGTTGGCTGGGGCTACAAGTGTGTTGGTATTACCTGGTTTACCCCTCACAAGCAACATGGCACCAGTTAAATGTTGGGCCACCAACAATATTTTATTTTCCAAGATGGTTCTCTGTGGCTCCGGGCCCGACAGCACCACCAACCAGTCATATTTTTGCGGAACTTTTTCCACCGGGGCAAACCGAGACAAGGGGCCTAAATAAGTTACCGGTACCTTGGGCAAGTGTTTGGGATGCGAAAGTGCCGAAGCAATGGTGTTGCCAGCCTTAAAATCTGGCACCCAACAGCTGGAGAATTTGTTAATAAAATGATAATTTATTAATTGTATTATGCGCTCAAGCCAGCTAAAAGGTGCTTTTATAAGCAACTGGTGTGTTATAAAAATGCAGGGTATTTTATTGGTGTGTAGCCCAAAACGGTTATCAGAAATAACCAGGTCAATAGCCCTCTCCCGCATCAATTTTTTAAGCCAACGCTGCTCTTTTTGTATTGTTAACAGAATATTGGGGCTTTGCCATAAAATTTTAAGTGGCAAAAGGCGTTTTTGTGCTGTGTAGCGTATATTATATCCAAATAATTCAACTGTGGCCAGCGTTGGAAACTCAGCCGAGAGCAGGGCGAGCGTTTTGCCCGATGCTGCTATAATTACGGTGCAGCCGGCTTCGGTAAGTTTTTTTATAATCGGGATGCACCTTGTCGCATGCCCCAAGCCCCAATCAAGCGGGGCTACCAGCACGTTGTTTAATATTAAATTTTTCTCAAAACCCAAGCCGTATATTATTAATATGTAAAATTCAGCTAATTTTAAAATCTGATTGCATGAAAATGAAGGTAAACTATATTATTATATTGTTGTTATTGGTGATGGTATTTGCTAGTTCATGCAGTGGAAGCCGGGGCTTGTATGGTAAAGGCCATCAAGATTGCGGTTGCCCTTCGCGCAGAGGAATAGTTGGTTAATTATTTATTTAATATATAAAGAAGAACAAGTACTGTTATGAACCCCCAAAACAGAGACTTGCTGGTGCTTACAAAAAAGGTAACAATGAATGCGCAACAGCTTAAGCAAGAGGTTGAGCTGTTGAACAAATTGTTATTTCATGTGGAGGACGTAAATTCATTTTGTACCGCTAATGAAATCATTGACGTAAACCGGTATAAAATCATTCAAAAACCCCACCTTATTCTGCAGGCAATAAGAGAGAAAGGCGAAAAGCCTTTCGTATTTATCAGCAACAAAAATTAAAGCAAACGATTACTTGCCAAAAAGCTTAACTCCGGGATACCCCCCGGAGTTTTTTTTATTGCAATTTGGCAAGGGCCCCCTCTAATTGTGCAAACATGGCTTCAATTTCGGCCAAATGCACAGTTCCAACGCTAAGCCTGTACCAAGGCGAGTTTGCTTGTGCGCCAAAAGCATAAAATGGCACCACCGCAAGTTTTGCCTGGCTTAAAATATAGGCTGTTACTTCGGCTTGGGTTGCCAATATGTGGCCACCACTATCGCGTAAACCTACAAGGTTAAGTTTAACAGTAAGGTAAATGGCTGCCTGTGGCACAACGGCATCCACGGCAAACCCTTTTGTTTTTAAGGCTATAAAACCTTCGTAAATCAAGGTTAACCTTTCTTCCAATGCGGCTTTAAAAGTAGCTAGGTATTGTTGCAAGGCTGCTTTGTTACCTAAAAATTTGGCTGTGGCTTTTTGTTCAGCCATCGGCCCCCAAGCACCCAAGTGGCTTAGCAAAGCCTTCATTTTTGCAATAATGGGGGCCGGCCCAAACGACCAACCAATACGCAAACCTGTTGAGGCAAGCGATTTGGATATGCCATCCACAAAAACGGTATAGGCACGCATGGCAGGTACTAGGCTAACCGGGTTATAATGCTGGGTGGTACCATAGGTAAGCACCCAGTACATTTGGTCAAACATTAGGTAAAGCTTCTTTTCATGCTCCGCGCGGGTACGGTTTTCTTCTACCACCAACTGGCAAATGGCTTCCAACTCATTCTTTTGCAAAGTGGTGCCGGTGGGGTTTTGGGGTGTGCAAAGGCATATTAGTGTTGCGCCCTTAATATGTGGCGCAACTTCAGCCGCAGTAGGCATAAAATTATTCTCCACTGTTGCTTCAATCACGCAGTGCACCCCTTCGTGCAAGTGTACATAGTGGTTGTTGTTCCACGATGGAGCCGCATAAATAACCTTGTCTCCCTTGTCTACCAGGGTTTTAAATATCGTGTATATCAGCGGCCTGCCGCCGCTGGCAATCAATATTTCATTGGGTGCGTATTCCAGCCCCTCCCATTCCTGCAAAAATTGCCCAACTGACTGCCGCAATTCAAGCAATCCATCGCCTGGCGGGTAGTTGGTGTGGTGGTTACGGTAGGCTTCCACAATCAAATCCTCCAACTGCTGCGGTATCGGAAAAATATTGGGGTCAAAATCGCCGATGGTATAATTGTAAATATGCTCGCCCTGCCTTATACGGTCATTTATTTCATTGCCAAGCCGCACAATCTCCGACCCAACGAGCGACCCGGCCATCTTGCTAAGTTTTTCCATACCCCCTGTCATTTAGCCACAAAAGTAAAGGTAATGGGTATAGTACTGGGCTATTTTTTACCTAAATGCGCCTAAGCCACCTAAGTTTGCATTTGTGAACAAACACCGTAAATAAATGTGATTTTTCACATCCTTAGTATCAAATCATAATGCTTATTTTGTATCATAGAGAATTTTATGTCTTAAATCCCAAAAAATAATTATTTATGTCTGACAACTGGAGCGTAATTAAACAAGACGTTAGCACTTACAGGGCTTATGTAGCGGGTTTACCAAAAGCTGCGGCGGATACAGCCTCGTATTGCTTTTTGTTAACCAAAGAAGAAATTGACCGCCTGCTTTCGCTAAGGGGCAACGATGGCACACCTTTAGATGGCGTGCGCATTTATTTGGCAGGGAAAAAAATTGAAGGCCATTTGGTACCTACTGTGCATGTTGTTGCCGTAGAAAAAGACGGCGAAGTGTACAACGACTTTAATGTACCCAAAGAAATGCCGGCAACTACACAAGCACCGGGCATGTTCGGGGCTTCTGCACCGGGTACCGGATCAACTGGAAACTTACCTCCTTGCCCTAACTTTTGTAGCGGCAAAAACATACTTAACAGTTAAGAAAACATGTTTAAAGTATTAATATATTCAGACTTTTATATGCCGACTTTAGCCCTCATTGTCTGCATGGCTTTGTGGAAGCAAATTCTTAAAAGCGAATGGGTAATATTTTTATATTGTTTATTAAATACACTGTTATTTAGCACGGCGGATATATTGTCAATCAGGCATACCAACAACATGCCGTTTTACCACATCAACAGCCTTATTGAACTGTGGCTTATATCCTTTTATATTCTAAAAAAAGTAACGGGCAAAAACTTCTCGACAATTTTTTGGGGGATAAATATCGCCTATACGGCCTTTTTTATCTTCAATGTTTTTGCGTTGGAGCCACCGACTGTATTTAATAGCAATTCTGCGGGCCTGGAAAGCCTCATTCTATTATTTCTAAGCATGTATTACTTATTGGCCCTTTCAAAAAGCGATGAGATTTTACATTTTCAAGTGTTGCCTTCCTTTTGGATAATTAGTGGCTTTCTTATTTATAACGCCGTAAGCATTTTGGTGCTGCTGTCGTATAAATATTTTACCTATATCAATTTACCAAAAGACGGAGATAATTTATGGGGTGTATTATCTGTTGCAATAATTGTTAAGTTTGTACTAATTTCAACAGGATTACTATGCCACAAGAAACGACAAACTACACATTTACCTTTCTTATTGTAGGCATTGTAGTGATATTTTTCTTCGTAATTTTTTTCTATTTGTTTATCATACAATTGCACCGGCGCAGGATTTTGCACCAAAAAGAGGTTGTAGACCTTAAAGTACAATACGAGCAAACCATTTTGCAAAGCCAATTAGAGATACAAGAGCAGACCTTTAGAAACATTAGCCAGGAAATTCATGACAATATTGGCCAGGTGCTTAGCCTGGCCAAACTAAACCTTAACACAATAGAGCCTAGTGCGGTAGGCGGCGGCACCATTGCACTGACCGAAGAACTGCTAGGCAAAGCCATTGCCGACTTGAGGGACCTTAGCCGTAGTTTAAATAGCGAAAAAATTACTGATATTGGCATTTGCCGTGCCCTTAAGCACGAGCTGGGCATCATTGAGCGGGTAGCCAAAATAAAAACTGTTTTTAATTGCGCCGATGAAGATATACAGCTGGGTAGTGAACAAACCATTATTGCCTTTAGGATGATGCAGGAGATATTGAATAATATTTTAAAGCATGCGAAGGCCACCCTAATAACCGCCACTATTACAACGGATGAAAAATACACCGCCATAACAATTACAGACAATGGCCAAGGATTTGATGTTGCCAAGCTGAACACAGCAGAAACTGGCATTGGTCTCAAAAGCATACAACAGCGTTGTAAGCTGATGGACGCCACCTGCCAAATAGATGCAGCCCCCGGCAAAGGCACCTTGATTAAGATTGTAATTAAGAACCATTTTAACAAAAACCTATGACCAAAGTAGCCCTGGTGGATGACCATGCCTTGTTAAGAAACGGCCTGGCATCCGTCATTAATAATGCCGAAGGTTACCAAGTTGTTTTTGAGGCAGACAACGGCAAGCACTTTATTGAGCTTTTAAAAACCTGCCCCCAGCCCGACATACTGCTACTAGATATTACCATGCCCGAGATGGATGGCTTTGAAACTGCCCAATGGATAAAAATCCATGCGCCCCAAATTAAGATTCTGGTGTTGAGTATGATGGACGATGATAAATCAATCATCCGCATGCTTAAGTACGGCGCGAAGGGGTATATACTTAAGGATAGCAAGCCAGATGTATTAAGATCGGCCCTGCGAGACATTAGTGAAAAGGGGTTCTTTTTTAATGAACTTGTGAGCGGACGGCTGGTACACCTTGCCAACCAAGCCTCTGGTGACAGGTTTACCGAACCCGAATTGAGTGAAAAAGAAACTGATTTTTTAAAATTGTGCTGCACCGAAAAATCGTATAAAGAAATAGCCGATGCTATGAACATAACCCCACGGGCGGTAGAGGCCTTGCGCAGTAATATGTTTGAGAAGTTACAAACCCTATCACGGGTTGGGTTGGTTATGTATGCCATCCGCAATGGGATTGCCAAAATTTAACAATTATCGGCAGGGGTATTTGAATAGTAGCTGCTGAAAATGCCGCCAGTATTTCAACCGCATTTTACAACACCAAAATAACACCGCGGCCTAAATAGTATGCAAGTTTACGCAGGTAGTAAAAAGGCCGCTGTATCGCGTGTGTTACATGCCCTTAGCCTAATAGTCAATTTCCAACCGCAACTTATCTTTTAACTCTTTCAAAAGCGGGTACTGCTGGGCAATGCGTTCAAAACGCTGCTTACTATTTAATAACAAGTTGGCTGGTATTTCTTCCTTCTCCCCTTCCTCTACCACAATCTTAAACGAGATACTACGGTTGTTAAAGGCTTCCTGAATATGGGGTGCCAACATCATTTTTTCCTGTTCAACAAATTTTTGTTGGGTAAGTGCATACACGGTGATGGTAAAAAAGTTATCCGTGTCAATCTGCAACTTAGCCGTTCTAAAGGTGATGGTGGCGGAATGCTTTTGTTGCTCCTCCAGCTTGTCGGCATATTGCATCCAAAGCCGGTGCAGTTTTTCCTCATGTAAAGCTTCCGCCTCTTTTACTTCCTCAATCACATAGTCGTCACCATATTTTTCCTGCAAAGCGGCCAGTAGGTTCTTCTTGGTGCCACCGCTGGTTTTGGGTACGGCGGCCGGAGTGGCAACACCCACGCTGGATGCATGGCTGGTGGTTTTAACGGCTGCCGCAGGTACGGTTGCAACGGCAGGTTTATTATTAGTGGCATAGCTAACAGCACCCTGCGCCGTTGGTTGTTCTTGCACAAAAAGCTTTGCGCCGGTGGCACTGTCGTTTGCAACGTTTCCGTTAGGGGCAGCGGCAGCCTTGTTGGCCGCTACCTGTATAGATGGTACGGGCTTTATTTTGTAGGCAACGGGGCCGTCAACCCGTTTTTTTTTTACCACGTTGCCATTGTCCATCGCCAAATCAATCGCCTGCTGCAAAAAGTTTAGCTTAATTAAGGCAAGCTCCACATGCAACCGCTTGTTACGGGCCATTTTATAATTAATCTCGGCCTCGTTCAATATATTTAAGGCACTAACAAGGTAAGCAGTGCTTACTTTGCTGGCCGTTTGGGTATATTTATCCTGCATACCTTCCACCACATCCAATAAAGCGGCAGCCCGTGCATCTTTGCAAACCAATATATTGCGCATAAATTCTGCCACGCCATTTAACACTAGGTCGCCTTCAAAGCCCTTCCGGTTAATTTCATCGTACAGCAACATGCCGCCCGCCATGTCCAATTTCAATAAACAATCGAGCAGTCTAAAATAATAGTCATGGTCTAATATGTTCAGGTGCTCCAGCGTGTTTTGGTAAGTAACCTCACCGTTGGTAAAGCTTACTATTTTGTCGAGTATGCTCAAGGAGTCGCGCATACAGCCCTCGCTCTTTTGGGCAATTACCTGTAGTGCAGCCTTTTCCGCTTTAATATCTTCCTTGGTTACAATTTCCTGCAGGTGCATTACCGTATCGTTGTTGGTAATGCGCTTAAAGTCAAATATCTGGCAGCGGGAAAGTATAGTGGGCAGTATTTTATGCTTTTCTGTGGTGGCCAATATAAAAATGGCGTAGGGGGGTGGTTCTTCCAGCGTTTTTAAAAAAGCATTAAACGCGCTGGCACTCAGCATGTGTACCTCATCCACTATATACACTTTGTAACGGCCTGCCTGGGGTGCAAAACGAACCTGCTCCACAAGCGAGCGTATATCATCCACCGAGTTATTGCTGGCAGCATCCAGCTCGTGAATATTTAGCGATGCCCCCTCATTAAACGACCGGCAGCTGTTGCAGGTATTGCAGGCTTCGCCATCGGGCTGTAGGTTTTCGCAGTTGATTGTTTTAGCCAATATACGGGCACAAGTGGTTTTACCCACACCACGCGGACCACAAAATAAAAAAGCATGCGCCAGCTGGTTGTTTTTAATGGCGTTTTTTAACGTGGTGGTAATATGTGCCTGCCCCACAACCGTATCAAATGTTTGGGGGCGGTATTTGCGTGCTGAAACAATAAATTTATCCATAGCCGGTTGCAAGATAGGGAGAATTTTTCGGCGCGGAGATGGGATGTGGAAAATGAGTGGGGAGTTTAAGATCGTAAACCTGCCCATTTGTTAAAGGAATGTTTTAACTGC
>Ga0007810_1000252_pt1 | contig 16103 bp, 21 predicted proteins | sample CryBogCBE15Jun09_FD_71193 | JGI IMG/M metagenome (GOLD analysis project Ga0007810, IMG submission 71193) | Freshwater microbial communities from Crystal Bog, Wisconsin, USA - CBE15Jun09 | ecosystem: Environmental > Aquatic > Freshwater > Lake | place: Crystal Bog, Wisconsin, USA | collected...
TTCCAACTTCTCATTGATGCTACAGGAAGTGTGGAAATTGTGCGCTAGTGGAACCACGAAATCAACCACGAAATCACAAAAATGAAAAAAAATAAAAAATCCAAACAAATCCATTCCTACCATGTTGTCTACTAAGCCCCAAATTCATGGCTTCGACTTGAACTTACCTTGTATGTGCGATTCCGTGATTAATAAGGCTCTCAAGCAAATCAAAAAGATTCGAAAACAGCATACGTATTACCGGATTGATATCATTTGTCCTGAGAGCAACGTCAAGTTCTTTATTGCTCATATGCCAGATCTAGATGACGATAATGTTCCGGTAGGACATCAATACATGTTTCACCCGGAGGCTGATGAAGAGAAATGCATGTTGATATTGCGTCGCATTCCATTATAACAAGACAGGTACGTTAGAAAAATTATTTTTTATATTGGTCCACTATAAAAAATGGGTGCTGTTGCATCGTTCGCGAAAGAGGTCGGAAGGATGGCTTTAAAGGGAGCCATCAGCGCTACAGTAGGAGCCATTCCTATCGTAGGTTCACACGCCGCTGACTGGATTAATAGCAAGTTCGCTCGAGGAGGGAAGATGATGAAGTTTGCGGATGGAGGTATCGTGGCCAAACTCGAGGATAAGGGGTTCAAGACGAAAGAGGTCAACACCCCGGCCCAGCTTATCGCCGCCATCAAAAAGTTCCCAGAGGCTGCGTCGAAAGCTGGCTTGTCTGTCGCGATGGTCAAGGACGCAGTGGCGGAACATGGAGCGGGTAATACGATGTCCAAGGAAGCTCAGCCTGAGCTCCAGCCTGAAGAACCGATGGTCGCCAATTCTAAGCGTGGTGGTCGCCGTCGTCATCACCATCATGAGGGACATGTGGAGGAGTTGTCGGTTCCAAAAGAGCACAAGAAGAGACACCACAAGAGGAGACACCACGAGAGGAGGGAGGAAGAAGCTCATTATTCGCACGGGGGGTCGGTGGCGGCACTCCCTTGGTCGAACTTGGACCGTCTTGCGGTTCAGGCACATGCACACGGAGGCTTGTTGCGGCATCATGACACTGGATTACACATTGGTCTTCGTCAAGGTGATGGGGAGCAATCGTACATTCAACTTCATCACGGTCGCTGAGTCGACGTATATACGTGGCCACTTGGGGTTGGTAGACGCAGTACCGTTTGAACATGGCATGGAATTGTTCGTCGGAAGGAGCGACATAATCTTCGTCGCGTATCATTTTATATATATACAAGATTTTTTTTAATCTTATATAACTCGCGTAAACCAAACCGTTTATAAACTTATGGATACACGAGTCTATATAACACATGTATAAACCAAACCGTTTATAAACCATAGCATACATGGGTTTATAGTAGATATCCACGTATTATAGGCTAATTTAATGTATATAAAATTTTATATACATGATTTAATCGTATGATATTATGGTTTATGTATTTGAAATGGTATACGAATTGGTTTATAGGTGATATGGTTTACCCTCTGTGGATATAGACTTGTGTATTCATAGGTTTATAAACCATTGGTTTGCACACAATCTTTTCTTATAAATATTTTGAGTGTCAAACAAAAATGAAAAAAAAATTGATTTGAATCGTTACATACTTCAACATGAATCATTTGGACAATTCTTGCCCCATCTGTTATCTCAAGTATGGTGATCAAGAGGACGGGAGCTTCTTGTGTAAAGATGGGATTGACAATAGTGATTATGAATCCCCTTGCAAGCACTACATCTGTGTAACGTGTTGTCGTAAGATGTGTAAGGTGGCTAGTGAGGCTAAGGACGAGGTACGATGTCCTCTCTGTCGTGAGGATTGGACTCAATGGATATTTAACGATCGTGATTATGATGAGGACGAGGATGAGGAGGACGAGGATTATGATGAGGACGAGGACGAGGAGGAGTCATGATGTATTGTTACAATACGTCATTTATAAAACGATTTGGTTTACACACAAGATTTATAAAAAAAAATTAAAATCTTGTCTATGAATAAAATGAGCGTCATACAATCGATCTTTAAGCACAACCGTCCTGACCTGTCCGCTGGAACCCTTCGAACCTACTCCTCCATTGTGCGCAACCTCGCCAAGCAAATGGAAGTCAACCTTCACCAACCCAAAGACGTCATTAGTCACGCGGAGGCCATCCTCGACCACTTGAAGAACGTCGAACCAAAATCGCGCAAGACTCGCCTCGCGTGTCTCATTGTGTTTATCGACAAGGATACTTCCAAAGAGGGCGAAGACGCCATTAAGGCGTTCCGAGAACTAATGACGGACGATGCTAAAGTCTCTGCGGCTCAAATCGATGAGCAAAAGCTGACCGACCGTCAAAAGGAAGGTATGATGACATGGGATGAAGTCATGCATCTATATAACGCTCTCGGGAAGGAAGTCCAGCCCTTGTTCAAACGCGCGACCTTGGATAAGTACCAATTCCAAAAATGTCAAATGTACGTCCTTCTCTCCTGTCTCACCCTCATCCCTCCTCGCCGTTCGCTCGACTATGCGGAATTCAAAATCAGAGAGGCTGACCCCGAGGCTGACAATTTTATGAAGATTGAAAAGAAGAAGGGGTTCTTTGTATTTAATGTCTACAAGACAGCGCGCAAGTACAAGACGCAACAAGAAGAGATTCCTACCAAGCTGGTGACCATCATAAAGAACTGGACCAAGGTCAACCCCCACAACTACCTCTTGATGAACTCGAAACAAACGGGAAAGATTAACTCGACTCAGATTACCAACATGCTTCACGATTTTTTCAAGAAGCCTACCAGCACGAGTCTACTTCGTCATATCTACTTGAGCGACAAGTATAAGAACGTACCTGCCTTGAAAGATATGAAAGAGACAGCTGCGGCCATGGGCCATTCAGTTCAAGAAGCGTTGAACTATGTCAAGAAGTAGAGTATCAATGAAAGACACTATGACGAACCTTCCCACCATGACGTTTGGATGGCATTGCTTCTTCTTCATGAAGAGTGTTCATGGAAGCACGCGCAGCCGAAGAAGCTCGTTTCGTAAGGGAGATGGCTTCACCGTGGGCGGAACTCTTTGCTTGACTCGGTGAGTAGAATTCCTCGTCACGTGCAATAGATGGAGAACGCGCACGTCGTGCAATAGATGGAGACCTATAACGCGACCGACCTCGAACCGGAGTCGAGATATCAGCAAAGCCATACGCTGGACTCGGAGGTATGGTCGCGTGGACTACACTACCAATACCCAGTTGACGAGCCATCTCTGTATTGCGAGACGGAGCAGCTTGACCTCTTAAGGGGAAAAAGTCAGCGGGTTTGGCTGCGGTGGTTTGACGGTCCACGGGAGCGGGTATGTTGTCACGTCCAGTGACCTTGAAATAATTCACACTTGCTTTCGCGTAATCTTCCAACGGCGGAGGGCTATACTCTTGTTTTACCAACGATTCAGGTGCATTGGAAAAGACCCCTCCTTGATGTTCACCAAACGGGGTGGGGATGGCCCGCTGAGCTTTACTCGATACGGGTTCAATTCCGGACCGGTTCTCGTTTTGAGCAAACGTGGGGACTCCGACCGTGTTAGGTCGTTCGACTTTCACAGGGTCAGTGGGAATTCGGTCCACCGAGGCTGAAAAAGAACGAGGTGCCGACATACGGAAATAGCTCGTTGAATTGGGAACTGCATACTGGGAGTCTCGCAACGCCTTTGGAGCGTTCGCCATGATACGACGTGGAGCCTGAAACTGCTTCCGCTTGTTCATCTTCTCGTACGCTCCCCCGATGTTAATCTTGATGATGTTCTGGTTGGTGATGGGCTTGGAGTGGCTTTTACGCGTCGACTTGCGTTTGGCGCGACGTCGCTTCCCGCCCTTCTTCATCCCGTGTTCCAGATCATAGAACGGATAGATGTCCGGTTTGACGTAATGTTGGGCCTTTAGCATTTTACTCAATACGAAAGAAATTAGTTTTTTTACTTTACATACGCGATGGGGTCGAACTTTCGATAGAATTTGGCGGGATGGTGATACAGGTTGATATGAAGGAAACTATACTCTTCTTTGGTCGCGTACTCATACAGGGCTCGCAACGCCTCTTCATCCATGCTCATTTCTTCTATGAAAGAAGAGAGTTCTTTCTTATTGTCCGAACGAAAGATGCTGATTAAGTCGAGGTTTGACCGAATCAAGGTCGGTAAGAACGTATTCCATTTTTGCAAAAGGTAGATGTTTGTGATGTTCCGATGTCGGTTCTGGGTAGCCAGCTCATTTATCATCCGGTTTTGTTTGGACTTGAGGAGATGGATGCAATCGTCGTACACAATGCAGTACGCTGGGCTTCCTTTTTTTTTATCCGTCTTCCATTGCTTCTTATGCTCATCAATCTTCCCCAGTATGTTGTCCAGGACCTCGGGCGACAGCGTATCGTAGTACTGGTCCCCGATGTCTTCAATCAGGTCGGACACCTTCGGGTCGTTCTTTGCCGTGGGACTGATGAAAAAGATAAGGTTAAAGTGTTTGTACCACGGACTCTCTTTCTTAAGAAGTAGGTTTAGAAGAAGACTTGTTTTCCCCATCCCCTTCTTTGCGAAAATACCATAGTTGCACGGCTTCATGGGCAGTGGGGTATTCTCTTTGCATATCTGGTTATCGAACGGGACCAACGCCTTGGTGAGTTCACTCATTTCTTACTCTCCCTCAAGATTTAATTTCTTGCGATATAAAACTAATTTTTGTAACTGTCTCTCCTTCTCTTGTAACAACTTTTCCCGTTCCTCGTCCACCGTCAAGGCATCGGGTTTCACCGAGAGCGGGAGGAACGCCGTTCTCGCTTCATAGTCGGGACGCAGGACCTCTCGTATCGTAAACGAAAACGACCATGGAATCAACTGGAGATTGATGGGGGTGTAACTGAGATTGTCCGTCAAGTAGAAGTTGATGGTCTGGATTGAATTGTCAACAATGTATATCGGCTCTGATGCCTGGAAGAAATTAACCCAGGTCGATTGACTCGTCGTGATCGGGACCTTGTAGACTATGTCGGACACGTCATCCTTCAGTACGATGAACTCACGATTACGAAACTGTTTCAAGCTGGACCGAACCAAGAGATAATTGACGGGGTTCAGGACGCACGGCTGGGTACTGCTCCCCACGACGGGTCCGATGGCCGACATCCCGACTTGGGTGGGTGTGATCGTATTAATTCCAAAAAAACCGGCTGTCAGTGGGTTCGGGCTGGATTGGAAGTTGAGACTGATGGCACACGAAGCCGGTCCCGTGAGTCCAAACGACATGTACCCTGTGTTGGGGTTGTAAGTGAACACGAATACAGGCGTGAACGGGAAGTGGGAGGGTGACTGGGCTGCAATGGTAAGCTGCGTGCTGAGTTCTGTCAGCAAGGTATAAGGTGTGTAGTTCCCCTGCGTCAAGGTGATGTTGGTCGTCCACCCGTTTGATCCGTTTTGAAACGTACAGTTGATGACGTTCAGCGAGTTTGTGGAATTGACTTGATAGAACGTGAACGGGATTTGGACCGAATTAAAGATGATTTGGAATTGGCCGCCACGGGCAAGCAGGTTGATGACCTGGCTGAAATTTAAATTCAGATTTGTGTTTGACCCCGTACTTCGCTGGGATGAATTGACGTGGAACGTATACGTCATCACCTCTCGTTCGGTGTAATTATTTGGCATCCGGCTCGTTACCTGAAGTCGAGATTTTTTTTTCTTCCTTGCTCAATAAAACAGGTTCAAACGGAGTGACACAACGGTATTGTTCATACCCTTCGATTTCCTCCTCGAGTTTAAGGCACGACAATATCTTATCCTTGTTCAGCGCTTCTCCCGCCTCCTTGAGACTCGCTCCGGCATAATATCTCATGTTTATCCCAGCGCCCGACATTTTATATAAACCAAGATTTAAATAAAAAATAAAAAAAACTATGGGCGGTTCCGTCCGCCCACACCGGCACTACGTGAATATTACTTTGTACGATTTTGATAGATAATTATCAAAATTAAGACCACTATGAATTGTCGTGAGGGGGCGAAACCCCTCTATTTCCCCAACGGTAATCGAATCCCGTGTTTCAAAAGGTACGTCTCCACCTGCTTGGCGTGGGCCTTGTTCACCACGAGCTCGTTCGGCATCACCACCGTCTTCCCCAGCTGAGTCATGCGATGCTGTTTCTGACCTGTGATAAGTCCGTGGTAGCCATCCATGATACCCGATTTCATTACCGGAACTGGAACCACCAGCGAACCATACTCCAACCAACTCGAGATGGTATCGTCTTTCTTGTTCTTGATTCGAGGGTCGTCCTTGATGATTCCTCCAGCCGACAAGTTTCGCGGGCGACTATTAAAGATACTGACACGTTGACCATGCCCATTATAGTAATGCATTTTTAATATTGAAAAGATAATAAAATCATGCCCTACAAAATCATCGCCCATGGAAACGCTTACCAAGTTATCAACGCGGATACCGGGATTGTCCACGCTAAACACACCACGCTAAATAAAGCTAAGGCTCAAGTCCGCCTGTTGCTCGCGCGCGAACGCCCTCCGAAGCACCTCCATTAAATGTGGATCGGATTCATGAGGCGGCTCTGGAAATCTCCTCTGCAACTTGCGGACACGCTTCATCTCCATCATCTCATCATCCTCCCTGTTCTCACGCACCCATTTCATGATGCGGTACATTTGGGCTTCATCCGCAGTTTTCTCCTCCTGTGTCATCTCACAAGCGGGCTTGATGGATTTATGGTACCGTGTCTGGTTGCGTTTCAAGACCTTGTCGTAAAACTCGGGGTCAGTTTCCTTTTTCTTATGATAGTAGGTCCTGTTCTTGGTCTTGATACGCTCCCGGTTCTTTTCATAATGGTTCTGATTCGACATCTCTAGGATTACACGATATTTTAATTTATAATTATAAAATTCATCTAGAATAAGAAACAATGTCGCTCGACGGCATCACGAGCACGTTTATACCCTACAGTGTCAACGGGCTTCAAACCATCGATGCTTCCGTCATCTATGATAACGGTGTTCAACTCCAGCCTAGCACCTACGTCACCTACACGGGCTCCACTGCTCAAGTCGACCTCAACAATCAAAACCTCGTAGATGTCAATACGTTCTCTTCCCTCAATGCAAACGTCGGGTCTGCGTACGCCCTCTACGCCTACAACGTATCGGCTGGTACACCCACCCAGGCTACCATCATCCTCACCAACCCCCCTCAAAACCCGTTCGCGGTAGGCAACACGGTCACTATCGTCGGTTCGAGCATCTCAGCCCTCAATCTCTCGTACACGGTCAATTCAAACAATACCGCGGGTGGAACGTTTGTTGTGAATAACGCTGCTGGTTTGGGGGCCGGAAATAACTATCCTACCAACGCGACCATGTACTTGAACGGGACGGGGACTTTCAATACGGTAACGAGCAACATCAGTGGAACGGAAACAGTGTCAACTCTAGCCGTGACGGTGAAAGCCACAGCACCCACCCCTGTCACAACGGACAATTCGACCAATGTCGCTACCACGGCCTACGTCCAGGCTCAAGGGTATGTGAGCTTGAGTAACGCGATCGAGCGCACGGGTCAGTCGACCAACTGTTCACCACAAATCCTCCTGTCAGGGGGAGGCGCATTTCAAATCGAGAGCGCGGCGGGAGGGACCTACTTCGCTGTGACAGCGGGAACGACACAATCCAATCAAGCTGTGGTGATCTCTAACGGCACTGGACCTCCTTCGTTAGGCGTTCAAGGAACGAACGATGCACTTACGCTATACCCAGGAACAACTACAACATACCCTTATGCGATCGGTATTGATGCATACACGATGTGGTTCAATTCAGGTGGTCCTTACAATGGAGGGACGACTGGTTATAAATGGTACAATGCGGGTGTTCTCCATATGACCTTAGCAGGCAACGGGTACCTAGGGCTGGGAGGGTTCAATCCAAGTTCTTACGCACTGGGCATCACGGACACGAACGAGAAAATCGTCCAAGTGTCACGGTCGGGTGGTGCGGCAGGTTATGGGGCTGTAACAGTGTACTGCATCAACGGTATTGAATACGGGAAAATGGGAGGAGGCTGGAAAACGGGAACATCCTCGGTGACTACAGGGTTCGTTTACTTTGACGCTATCAGGTCAGGTTCCTTTCCTTCGTCGGGAAGCTCTTCCAATGCTCTCTTTTACGCTGATTGGTCTAGCGGAGCAGGGTTCAATGTGAATTTGGGGATTGGGACTACAACACCAAGTGCTCAACTGACTCTTGCTGGAGGTGCCACTAGTGCTGTATTCCAAATTGATAACGGTAATTGGTTTACTGCAAAGAACGCTTCAGGTGTTGCTGAAAACTATTTATGGCCACGATGGGTCGACAATATTATGTATTTGAACTTTGGTTCAGGTGGGTTTAATATTCGAAACAATTCAAGCGCACAGGTCATGTGGATGTCTAATAGCGGGTACGTAGGTATAGGAACAACTTCTCCAGCGTACAATCTTGATATTGCAGGTCAATGTCGCGTCGCGAACGGTGATTCGTCCTACTACATATCGGGTCCCAACTCTAGCGGTGTTTATCTCTATACTGGGTCATCCGCGACGACTTCAAAGAACGCATCTCTTGTTTCTCAAGTGATTACCACGAACGGGAACCTCCATATAGACTGCTCGCAGGATGGTTCCCGTGCTATCTATCTCAATTATTTCAACGCTGCTGCAAGCGCAGGTGGAGGAATCCAAGGCTGGGGTCCATGGACTCACAACGGGTATATTAACCAAAACGCAAATTACGGAAACATCGTTTGCGCATACAACGGTGTTATTGCCATCCAAGGACAATTCCAAATGTTCTTATATCAATACCAAGGGGCTTGGGGTGGTGGATGGTCGGCAGGTTCGTTCTCTAAAGCGTCCTCACAAAGCGCGATTCGTGTTACGGGACAATGCTCGTATTATGTGAGTGCATATTCGTTTGTGTACATTACAATGCGACTTTATTCGACCGGGACAGGGTCGTATTACTATTATTACACCGCTGCGGCTACAAACGTGACTAATAACCATACAACATTCCCTCTTACGTTCTTAGCCACCGGAGTTCCTTCTGGAACCATTTCCGTTTATTTCTATCTTTCGGGTGGCTCTTTTGTCACTGATACGAATGACACGATATATTCTATCATTGAAGTATTTCCTAATTAAAATGTCTACTAAGCATTAAAATGGACATCCCCCCGTGTCCGAACAATAGCAATGCTCCATTACCCGACCCGGTAACCATTAAAATGGACATCTCCAACCCTGTACACCCGTGTCCGAACAATAGCAATGCTCCATTACCTGACCCGGTAACCATTAAAGATGACCCTATGTTGGGTCATCATGGCCAGTCATTTGCTGTATGTGACCTTCCTGTAGAAGAACGAATCAAGTATCTTCAACACAACCAAGACCCTAATCATCCTCATTGGACCCAAACCGATTTTACGTGCAATTGTCAGGAGAAGGCGAAGGCAAAGGAAGCTGAAATCGCACAACAAGCGTTGACCATTGCTTCACTCAATACAACCTCTACACAACAAGCGTTGACCATTGCTTCACTTCAATCAACATCCTCCAAACAAGCCAAGACGATGTCGGACCAAGCCAAGACGATTTCGGACCAAGCCAAGACGATGTCGGACCAAGCCAAGACGATGTCGGACCAAGCCAAGACCATCGGAGGGATGAACACGACCGTGGCTCAACAACAGGCCAATATCGACACGTTGACAGCACACGTCACCACGCTGACCAACACACTGAACGACCTGATGAAAAAATTAAATCTCGCATAAGATTAAAATGTCTATCAATCTACCTGCTGTTATTGGAGCTGTGAGCAGTGCTATCAACGCTCCTCCTCTAGCCACCCCTCTCATCAACGACGACCCTTCCCAGTCCAAACCCGTCATCATCTGTCACACGCGAGACATTGACGCGGACGTCATGAGCATGCTCGCTCGCTATGGCCCCGTCGAAAGCTACGATAACGACATTCACGCCAATGTTGACCCGGCGGGTCTTCCGTTCGCCTACCTGTTTGTCGACCTGCGCGAGAAACAAGATCGTCTGTGGTTTCAAAAATTCATCATGGGGAATAATAGCTACCATCTCGTATTGTACCGCTTTTGTTTCGAGAACGACCTCAACATCAGCTTCGAAAGTGAGTTCGATGAGTTTCCGCCGAAACAGGCCACGAAACCCCTGTACGATAAACTGTTGTGTTCACCGCCCCTCAAACAACCCTCTGCGTGCCTGTCTTTTTTAGCCGCATCTGTTCGCTGCGCTCAACCCTGAAACGGTCTTGGCTTTCCTGGTTGTACAATATCGTCGTACAGGTTGCAACGAACACTCTTACTCAAATACTAACTTACCTCAAGGTGACTCCAGTCATCATCACTATGGTTGGTGTCATATTGTAATTTTTTTTAATCTTTAGTCATTAAAAAATGGAAGATGAACGTGTCTCAAACCACTTCCTCGGTGGTGTACTCAAACGCATCACCGACTGGTTTCTTCCCAAGCTACCCAAAGCCTTTCGCAAATTCCTCGAAGCCCACAAGAACGAGAAACTCGAATCTCTTGTCATCTATCGCGCGCCTCTGGACCATGTATCGAACGGATTCCTCAACCTCCTCACAGCAGGCGACTGGAACGCCATCAAGGCCAAATCGTCTATCGACCAACTGTTCCACGTCTACGCCATCATCAACGACAAGTATATTTACGAAAAGACCGCTCTTCCGCAGTTCAAGATGGCGACCCATAACGATATCTACCGCGAGGAGGCCGACAATGTCACTGTTCCCATCCACCACTCCATCACCCTAGGCCAATTCTGCGACCGCGCAGCGTTAAAGATGGGGGACAGGTTCTTTTCCTATGATGGGTTCACCAACAACTGCCAAGACTTTCTTCTCGGCTCACTCCAGGGCAATCACCTCCAACGACCCGACATCGTCTCCTTCTTCAAGCAAGACATCAAGAAGCTGGTCGAGAACGTCCCCGAATGGTCCCGGTATCTCGGTAAGGAAACAACAGACCTCGCCGGGGCGGGTGAACGCATCTATTCGGAAATCGTGGATAAGCACGGCGGAGTGCGTCGACGCACACACAACATGGAACATGGGAGGAGACATTGGATGTGAAAAATTAATCTTTACTCATGATAAACATGGCTCATCCAAACAAGTACCAAACGATAGACGACCTTATCGAAGAATGGGACCGATCCGTCCATCTAGCCACCGTTCGATACGAGGGAATTCATGGCCCACTCATGGAACACATCCGCATGAAGGATGTGGACGGGTTCTCTGTCCCTTCCCAAGGGCATGGGACTTTTTTTAATTTACTCAAAGACTTGTGGAACAGTTTTAAGGAGAAACATGGTGAACTAATCAAAAAGTTCCTAGATGAAATGCATCCTTCCAACAATCCTGACCCTAAACAGCCTTCCAATAAAAAACACGGTGGAATCGTTGTCTACAAGCAACACAACATGCATCATGGTCGCAAACGCTTCATGTGAAAAATTAATATCTCGTCTAATGTCAAATGTTCCCCAAGGGTTCGGCAGAGCACAAAGAGCACGAACACATGGTTCGCATGGCCATGCACTACGACCTCAAACACAAGTTAGACCGCGCGGAAAAAGTCAATAACTTCACCAACCCTTACCCCAAGGGCTCGCATGAGCACAAAGAGCATGAGAACATGTTGCGTACGGCCATGCACGCCGACCTCAAGCGCAAACACAACTCGCACAAATCGAACGAGGCTTGTTGTGGCATCATGAAACACGGGGGTAAACGACACTTTTTCTAAATCGTATAAAGTAATATTCACGTAGTGCCGGTGTGGGCGGACGGAACCGCCCTATATTAATTTTTTATAAAAATGAAATTTTATAAAAAAAAAAGAGGGAATCACCTTAATCACCTTAAAATGTCTTGCTCAGAACAACAAGCCTACGAATCTATGATTTTTTTGTTCTATGTAAAGGTGTTTGGACTGGTAAAATCCTCTATCACCAGTGAAATGGGTGATGATTTTGATACACACTGTGTAAACGAAGAGGGATGGGACAATATAGAACAGGTATATGAATTTGCAGAAATGGTTAAAGGTATGTCAAAGAAAGAACGAACCAAGTTCATGGGTAAATGTCCCTCTCGTTTTTTGAAAAAGTTTGTTGTAAATGAATTGAAATAATTAATTTGTTATTCCGAATAACGAATTGTGTTTTACACGTACCTTGGTTAGACGGCCTCCTCCTCCGAAGACTAGGTTAACGCGTGCTTAAATGCGATATAAGCAGCCTTCCGTTCACTGTACCTTTGTCGATTGCGCTCCAGGATTTTTTGGCGTTCGGTTTCATCCTGGTACTTGGTTCGCTGAATCAGCTTATTACGCTCCTTCAAGTCTTCCTTATTTTGCTGGTAGTACATCTTGTTATAATCCGCAGTTCGTCCCATTTTATCATATATAAAAGATTATATTTAAATCTTTTTATACATAGGGGGGTTTTTCCCTTGATTCTTCGTCCATGTTTCGAGCAAAATCCACATGAGCCCGTTGCGATAACGTACGTCGTTCCGTACTTGTTCTTTCATGTTAATGGGGGCGAGTCGGTGGACTAGGTTTATAACCTCCTCCAAGGCTTTCTCATGTTGCTGGTAGTACTTCTTGTTATCCCGCGTTCGTTCCATTTTATTATATATAAAGATTATATTTAAGCCGGTATATTTCCATCCCCTCTCAACTCGTCGACAATCCAGACCCATCAAGACAAACCTCCGAAGACGGGTGAGGAGTGAGGGGTGAGGAGTGGTTTTGACTACTCCGTAATTATTGCAATATTTTTTTTTATTTTCAAAATTAAATTTTTTTCACGATTTTTTTCAAAAAAAATATTTTTTTTGTGTTTTCCCAACGAGTTCAAAACCCACTCCTCACTCCTCACTCCTCACCTCTCTCCACTCCTCTATTCTATTCTATTGTACCTTATATTCTACTTGGAAATTGAAGTAAATAAGAACGGGCGTAGTTTTCTAGAATGGTGATATCAATCAATTTACGGTACCGTGTCTTGTATTGATACATCGATGCTTTATCAATCTGCTTTTGACGGAAGTCGGGGTTAACCGCGTACTCATTCTTTAACCATTTTTGAATTAGCTTGTACGAATGCTCTGAATAGGTTCGTCCCATTCTTTTCTGTTTATTACAATGGCTTTAGACAATATTTTATTATTATTATTATTTAATTAAAATCGCTCCTGCTCAGGGGGAGCGATTTTAGATAGGGGAGCGAATTTGTTTATAAAAATGAAACAAAAATTTTTTTTTAATCTAAAGACATTACAATAAACAAAGATGGAATACGTCGACCGGATTGACATGCGCAAGTTGGAATGGTGTATCGAGAACGCGGATAAGGTGAACTTGGGTAAGTCCTACGTGAAGGGTCATCTGATTGGTGGAGACGGTCAGGTGGACTTATTGCGCAAATACCACAAGAGGGCTCTCATGTTCGAGGGTGAAGTTCCGGTATCTTATTATCAAATCGACGATGACGGACGACGCTTCTCCCGTGATTTTAGCTTGACCAACATGGCTCGACCCATCCGTCACACCATCACCCGGGGTTGTATCGATATCGACATGAAGAACGCGCATCCGTGCATCTTATTGTGGCTGTGCAAACACCACGGAATCCAATGCGATTTGATTGAGATGTATGTCAACCAGCGTGACAAGATGATTGGTGAATTGAAAGAGGGACGTGGTTTGTCTCGTGATGGAGCCAAGAAAATGTTGCTCCGTGCCATCAATCGTGATGACGGTCTGTTTCAACAAACCGAAGACGACCCTGATTGGTTATACGACTACCATCAACAATGCAAGAAGATTACCGAGGCTCTATCCAAGTTCTACCCGCAGTATTTGGCTCAAGCCGATAAATCCAAGAAGCGTAAGGACCAGTCTGCGTGGAACATGAAGGGGTCTGCCTTGAATCGCCTCCTGTGTCACCACGAGAACGAGCTTCTTTCCATGGTAGAAAAGACAGTGGTGAAACACAACGGAAAGGTATGTAATCTCGCTTATGATGGTTGCATGATTGAGGATACGTTCTCCCCCGATGAAATTGTCGAGCTGTTTAAAGATATCGAAACCGAGGTTCAAATCACCTACCCAAATATGGTCTTTAAGATGGACGTCAAGGAGATGAATGAGGGTTTCCTGGTACCGGATAACTTTATCACCAAAAAGGAACGGAAGGTTATCGCAGACAAGGAAAAAGAACGTCGACGTGTGAATCGTCTTATCGACAAGGAGGTCGGGGAAGAAGATGAGACGGAAGATTATCTTGAATGGAAATATGTTTTTGAACAGAAACACTGTAAAATTAAAGAACCTACGGCCATTCTCTACAAGACCTCGTTAGACCAATACGAATTCCTAAGCCCGATGGACCTGAAACAACGATACTCGCATATGGGTATCCAGTTTGTCCGGTTTATCGACCGTTGGTGGTACGACCCCGAGATGCGTGTCTACACTCGTGCCGACATCTTTTCCCCCAGTGAGGAATGTCCCAAGGATGTATTTAACCTATGGAAACCGTACCCTTTTGAAGGTCGGGAAGTCGACATGACGACCGAGACCATGGAGATGGCGTACCTTGTTTTACATCATTTGTTTATCGTATGTGGTAACGAAGAACAGGTGCACGAGTATCTATTGGATTGGATTGCCCAAACATTCCAATACCCCCACGTTAAGACTACGATGCCCACATTTGCCTCTGAAGAAGGTGCTGGTAAAAACACAGTCGCCATCCTTTTGGAAAAGCTCATGGCGAAACGCTCCGTCTTGGTCACCTCGAAAGCCGATGAGGTGTTTGGGAAATTCAACGGGTCTCTCGCCCATTGTATGGTCGTTGTCCTGAACGAACTTAGCGCAGTTGAATTGCGTCAGTACGACGGTGTCATTAAAGACCTCATCACGGATTCGTCCGTGTCCATTCAGGGTAAAGGGAAGGAGAACTACCCCTTGCGCTCCATGCATCGGTTCATCAATTTTACCAACAAGGATTACAACCCCATTCAAACCAGCGATGGGGACCGTCGTAAACTGATTGTACGGTGTTCGGACGAGAAAATCGGTGACGGGGTGTACTTTACCCGCTTGTACACCTGCCTCGAAAACGAAGACGTCTTGACGTGGTTGTTCCAGTTCTTTATGAATCGAAATATACAAGAGTTCAACTCAACCAAAGGTAGAAACATACCCAAGACCGAATACCAAATGGAAATCGCACATAGCAACTCGGACGTGGTATCCGATTGGCTTGAATATGTCATCGAAGAATATCATGAAAACCGACAAGAAACCGAACTCCGGTGGTCCGCACAAGATCAACTCAGCTCCTTTCGTGAGTACTGTAGCAACCACGGGGTCAAGCTCGACATAGATTCGAGGAAGTTGGGGTGTCGACTCTCCCTCCTCGTCAAGAAGAGGGGTATCTTGGGTATCTCAAACAAACATTCCAAATTTGGAGAACGACGTCACTTTGACTTTTCTATTATTATTCCTTCAATTTCCAAGTAGAATATAAGGTACAAAAAAGAAGAGAATAGAGGAGTGGGGAGAGGTGAGGGGTGAGGAGTGAGGAGTGGGTTTTGAACTCGCTGGGAAAACACAAAAAAAAATATTTTTTTCAAAAAAAATCGTGAAAAAAATTTAATTTTGAAAATAAAAAAAAATATTGCAATAATTACGGAGTAGTCAAAACCACTCCTCACTCCTCACTCCTCACCCGTCTTCGGAGGTTTGTATTCCTTCGTGTAAAATCACAATTTGTTATTCGAATAACAAATTAAAATCTCATGAGTAGGTATGATGGCCTCCTACTACCCGAAAAGCAAGGGAGACAAATGGTTAACCCCGCCGAAGCTCTATGCTGAACTCGATGCTGAGTTCCACTTCAACCACGACCCGTGCCCAATCGATTGGAA
>Ga0007810_1000253_pt1 | contig 16099 bp, 14 predicted proteins | sample CryBogCBE15Jun09_FD_71193 | JGI IMG/M metagenome (GOLD analysis project Ga0007810, IMG submission 71193) | Freshwater microbial communities from Crystal Bog, Wisconsin, USA - CBE15Jun09 | ecosystem: Environmental > Aquatic > Freshwater > Lake | place: Crystal Bog, Wisconsin, USA | collected...
TTCCGGAAGACACGTAGCTTCACTGCTTACAACTGGGGCGTGATGTACCATGGCTTCAAGCCCCGGCAAGCCAAAGCCTTCACTCAAGCTTGGGAACACATAGGCCTTACAGCCTCTATAAAGCCACTTAAGCTGGCCTTCAGTGACGTAGCCGGTAAATATTACTGAATCAGCTATTCCGAGTCTTTCTGCTTGTTCTAGGAAACTCTCGTAGACCGCATCTTTACGACCCGCTAAAACAAGTAGTAAATCAGGATTAGATTTCTTAAGAATTGCAAATGCTTCAAGCAACCGACCAAGATTTTTATGTGGCTGGGGGCGGCCGACGTAGAAGATAAAGGGCTTTGATTGGAGTGATTTTATGGGTTCAATGGCTTCACGAATTTCTTCAGCCGCCTCATAAGTAACCACTATCTTGGATTCTTTTATTTTAGAAAACTGGACAACATCTTTTTTAACAAATTCTGTTGGCGTAATAATAGCCTTAGAAGATCTCGGCACATACCAGTTTACGAACTTATATACTTGTTGTTTGAAGAAATAGATTACATTATTTTTTGCAGGATTTGTAAATCTGGTAGTAGTAAGATCATGCATGGTAGTTACGTGTTTTCCAAAATAGAGAAGGGGTTGTTGCACCATAGCGAAGTGAACAAGATCGACGTGTAGTTTTTTTAGAAAATGCCGATAACCAATTTGTTCAGAAAAAGTGAATTCTTTATATGGACAAGCAATTGACGAAAAATTTGGATTAGTTGGTTTCCATTTGTCTATATCTTGGGGGCGAAGTAGTACCAGATAGGTGTTTACTTTGTCTATTTCCTGAAGATAATGAAGAAGTCTCTCGACATAGCGTCCAGTGCTAGAAGTGAGTTCACGTGCATCTATTGCTATCTTTGTCATAATCCTCATAAGTGTAACGTATCTTGAAGGCTATTTTAAAACTTTAGGCTCAAAACCCTTAAACTCAAAAAGATTATACAAAATAAAGTTCTAAAAATGTGTCTAAGTATCCTTTGATAAGAAATATAAATATTTTGTTATTTGATTGTAGCCTAATTTACTTCACACTTTAGGTGGTCTGCCATGATATAGGATTGAATCAATATAGCTAATGGATACTTTTCGTTTTCTTTGAATTTTTATTCTTTGCAATATTTTTTTAGGAGTGAACAAGATACTTACAATCCATCCCTTTGCAAAAGCAACAAAACCCCCTTTTATTAGTCGAGCTGCAAACATTCGATAATACCAGTAGACGGCCAAAGGAAGATATTTAAAATACAAATAACCAGGCATATTTTTTGTGTAAACATACCAGAAGTTCTTTGCTGTCTGATAAGTTGCAAAACCGTTTATTTTAGAGCTAGTGCCTCCAATATGATGATAGGCAACTGCTTTTGGAGCATAGAATATTTTCCAGCCAGCAAGCTGAGCCCTGAAGCTAATATCTACATCTTCAAAATATGCAAAATAATCTTCGTCAAACAAACCAATTTCTCTCAGCATTTTTACGCTATATAAGCTGGCGCCTCCGCTTGCTCCAAAAATTGTAGTGTCATTGTCGAACTGATTAGTGTCTTTTTTTCCGCGACCCCTTGGAAAGGGAAGGCCAAATATGGAGTAAAAATCACCAGTACTGTCTATTTCTTCAGATTTTATTTTCTTAAATTTGCAAGCAACTATTCCTGCTTCATCTTTTTTAGCTACAGCGAGAAGTTCTTTTAGCCAGTTCTTGTCGGCAATTGCATCATTGTTGAATAGCACTAAGGAATCGCATTTAAGTTCAAGGGCTCTTCTGATTCCACTATTTACTCCACCTGCGAAACCAAGATTCTTTTTGTTCACTACCAGCTCCACCTCGGGGTAGCAATTCTTTAGATATTCCAAAGAGCCATCTGTCGAGGCATTCTCCACCACAATAATCGTACAATTAATGGATTGGCCCAGTAAAGAGTCCAAGCAGGCACCTAGGATTTCTTTGCCGTTCCAGTTTGGCACTATTACTGCTGTGTTTTTCATCGACTTAAGTCCATCCTTAAACTATAATAACTTATAACAAGATGATTCGATATATATCCAAAGAAAATAAAGCGCTAGTTAGAGAACTTGTGCGGACAGACTTTAAGCTGCGCTATCAGGGTTCGGTGCTGGGCTATGCCTGGTCTCTTCTAAGGCCATTGCTACTTTTCATAATCTTATACATTGTTTTTGTAAAATTTTTAAAACTCGGATCCAGTATTCCACACTATCCTGTCTATCTATTGCTTGGAATAGTTATTTGGAACTTTTTCCTTGAGATGACCACACAAAGCCTTGGTTCAATTGTTGGCAGAGGAGACCTCATCCGAAAAATTCGAATACCTCGCTGGATTATTATATTTTCTAGTAGTTTATCTTCCGTCATCAACCTCCTACTCAACATGGTCGTAATAATAATTTTCATGATTTTGAACCACGTTGATTTGCTCGCGACCACCCTTTGGTTGCCAGTGATTTTGCTGGAAGTTTATGTGTTTGCTCTTGGTCTTTCGCTATTTCTATCGGCTATGTTTGTAAAATTTAGGGATGTAGGCTATATATGGGAAGTCATATTACAGGCCGGATTTTATTTAACCCCAATTCTATACCCGCTAGCACTTATCCCTAACGTAACTTTTCAAAAAATAATCCTACTAAACCCAATGGCCCAAGCAATCCAAGACGCAAGGTGGAGCTCAATAACTCACGAAACTCTAATCCCAAGCACATTATTTCAGGGTGGCTGGTATATGTATATTCCTTTTGTCATAGTAATGGCGTCACTTGCGGGAGGATTGCTGTATTTTCGTAAAGAGTCAAAGTATTTTGCGGAGAATATTTAAATGGGCGACAGCATAGCAATAAAAGTAGACAGAGTTAATAAATCATTTAAGTTGCCCCACGAAAAAGTCAGTTCTATCAAAAGTGCAGTCGTTAATTTTTATAAAAGAAAAAGAACTTTTGAGAAACAAGAAGTCTTAAAAAACATCTCATTCGAAATCAAAAAAGGAGAGTTTTTTGGAATAGTTGGTCGCAACGGAAGCGGAAAAAGCACGCTTCTAAAACTCTTAGCAGGAATTTACACACCCGACTCAGGACAGATACACATTAATGGTAAGCTAACTCCGTTTATCGAACTCGGAGTAGGATTCAGCCCAGAGCTAACCGGCAGAGAAAACATTTTTCTGAATGGTGCCCTTCTTGGTTTTAGTCGACGCGAAATGAACGCCAAGTACGAGGATATAGTTAAATTTGCCGAGTTAGAACCCTTCATGGATCAGAAGTTGAAAAATTATTCCTCTGGCATGCAAGTTCGCCTAGCTTTCTCTATAGCAATTCGGGCCAACACAGACATATTAATACTCGATGAGGTTTTAGCTGTTGGTGATGCTTCTTTCCAGCAGAAATGCTATGACTATTTCAATGAACTCAAGAAACAGCGCAAAACTGTCGTACTTGTAACTCATGACATGTCGGCTGTTTCACGCTTTTGTGACCGAGCTCTTTACATAGCAAAAGGGAAAGAGGAATTTATCGGCTCTACTCGAGAGGTGGCTGAAATGTACCTAGAGGCGAACTATAATACTCCAGCAAGTGAAGTACAGAGAGAAGCAGCCGTAGAGCCGAGAGCAACGATAAAGAAAGTTGATTTTGTTAAGACGAAATTGGAAATCGGTGAAAAGCTTAAAGCTAGGATTGCCTTTGAAAACCCAACTGCTTTACCTATTCACTTCGGTTTTCAACTGTTCGGCAGGGACGGTAGTTATTGCTTCGGTTCAAATACATACATCAGTGGTTTGCAACCTACTACTAAGAAAAAGGGCACACTAGAATTTACTGCCACAGTAAAACTTGTTCCAGGAGTGTACTTTGTTACTGTGGCAACCATGGATGAGTTTGCTACCACTGCCTTGGATTATCGAACAAACGTTGGGCAAATTGTAGTTAACAAAACGACTGAGGTCGGTGGGATCGCGTACCTTGACCATAGCTGGGAGCTTCTATAGTGTCGCGGTATTCAAAAGACAAAAAAAGCCTAATCATTAAATGCAGTGGATTGATAGGAGCCTGCAAAGGCTATCAGCCGATTGAAGTTAAATCTAGCCTAAAATATAATTTACAAAGGCGTAATTACACAAAATGAAGAGAGCTTTACTATATGTGCATTTTAATAAATATGACGAGCTTGCGGAGCATGTAGTATACCAGCTGCGACAGCTGAAGCCACTTTTTAACAAAGTAATTTTTATAACCAACAGCTCTATCTCAAAAGTTGACTCGAAACGCCTCGAAGGGCTTTATGATGATTTTTTGCAGCGTAAAAACAAAGGTTTTGATTTTGCAGCTTGGCGGGATGGAATGAAGCAGCTTGGCTGGCTGGAGCTTGGTGAATTCGATAACGTCACGCTCATGAATGACACATGCTTCGGTCCAGTCTATCCATTGGGGCCAATATACGAAAGAATGGAAAAAAATGGTGCTGATTTCTGGGCAATTACAAACCATGCTGCCACAAAACACGGGATGCCTGGAACCAATGGTCCCGTGCCCCGTCATAACCAAAGTTATCTAGGAGTATTTACTAGTAATGTTGTTAAGTCACAGATATTTCAAGATTTTTGGAATGAAGTGCAGGATTTCAAAGACGTCACCAAGGTAATACAAAAATATGAAACACAACTTACTGGAATTTTGGAAAAAACATCATTTGCAAACGGAGTTCTTTTCGATGCTGCAAAAAATTTTAGTCAAAACAACTTAAAAGTAAAGGAGAATCATAGCGAGTTGCACCCAGATATATTGCTTACTAAGGGAGTGCCGTTTATAAAGATCAAAGCCTTCACACACAACAACGACAATTTATATGCAAATAACTTGTTATCGCTCACAAATCAACTTACAAAATATGATACAAAGCTCATCGAAGATTATTTTGAACAAATGTTTGTGCCAAATGTATCTATTGCTGTCGGGGATAAAATCATAAACCATATTAATGATACACATATTCCGGAAAGGGTAGCAGTGCATATTCACGCATTTTATCCAGATGTTTTAGAAAAATATTTACTTCGTTTAAGTCGCTGGGATTTTAAATATGACCTGTTCCTAACAGTTGACAGTGAGAATAAAAAAAATGAAATAGTTAAGTTAATGCAGAAATATAAAACTACTGCAAAAAAGATTGTGGTCACAGGCGATAAGGGGCGCGATGTGATTCCATGGTTGAGACTCACACAGGATTTAAAGAACTACGACATTGTGGGCCATTTCCATACAAAAAAAACAGCAACTGTAAACAGTTATATAGGCGAGAAGTGGCTAGATGAACTTTTGTCTCAACTATTTGATGCACCGATTGCTCGTAACATACTGTCAAACTTTGCATCAAATAAGAAACTTGGTGTCGTTGTTCCCGATATGCCAAATATTTTCGCCTATTTGGGTGGTACAGTATTTTTCAACGAAAGGAAAATCAAACCAATTGTCAATGATTTGTGGATTAAAATGGATATGAGCAAAGAGCTGGACTTGCAAGATCATGAAACATTCGTCATGCCTTATGGAACGATGTTTTGGTATCGCCCCGAAGCCTTACGCAAACTAGGTACTCTGCAACTAACCGATTCAATAATTCCGTCAGAGCCCCTACAGCATGACTTTACAGTATTACACGCATTGGAGCGCCTCATTGTATATGTAGCATGGGGTGCCGGATATCAGTATAGGATTGCTCCTAGTCACGAATACACTTCACGTTTTTTTGATAATTCTGCCTATAATCTTACATTCGCAGGTCATTTTAGTTCACATGGACTGAACCCTTTAATAGCTTGGATCAAACAGAGAATAATGTATGTATATCATAAATCCCCTGCGCTCATACGAATTTTTGTCAAAAGAGTTTATAGGAAATTACGATGAACAAGCTAAAACACTGGTTTAATAAAACAGAAAACGTATTTTTAGTAATTGCCGGATTATTTGGGCTCATTTCAATCGTTATGAACCCAATCTTGGTGGTACCAGACGAATCAACACACTTAGCTTTCAGCTACAGCATGTTTTCCTGCAATGCACATGTGCCTAACTTCGTGCATACCGCCGAAGATCATATTATTGTAGCAAATGATATTAAGCAGCATAAATACTTACAAGACTTCACAAATAGGCTTAACTTGGACGGAAACTGCTTCGCAATAAACATTAATGACAAGAAATCCGATGTAGTATTTGGAGATAAGCAGCTGGTAGATGGCAGTGTCGTTAGGCACTTTGCTAATTTTCCGGCCGCCATTGGAATTTTAATCGGCAGAGCATTATGGCCAACTATTGGAGGCATGGTTCTTCTGGGCAGGATCACAAATTTTGCAATGTTCATGACTGCAGTATATTTCATAATAAAAAGAGTGAAGTTCGGCAAATTAGTATTTTTGTTTTTAGCAATTACTCCGATGATGATCCATCAAATGGCATCGCTATCTTACGACGTATTTAATTTAGTAACTATTTTTGCCTTCGTGGCCTTTTGTATTAATTTAGCAGTCCAAAAAAGTAAACCTTCTAAAAAACAGTACACATATGTTGCCGGCTTGGCTCTGATGCTCCTTTTTTCCAAGCCCAACAATCTATTGATGATGCCGCTTTTACTTGGAATAATAGCAGGGAAATATCAGCATCCTCACCTTCAAAAAATTACAAATTTTGTTAACTCAATAAAAAAGCGCTGGGGTATTGCCAAATATCGCATATTGGCAAGTAGTACTATACTCGTTTTAGCTGTATTTATAATTGCTGTGCTTCGAGAGGCAATCAATGTCCACAGGCTAAAAGATACAATCCTAAGCACATTGTTATATCCAAATATTAACGGTCAGATAGATCCTATAGCGACAACAGGAGTAGTTGGTAATTTTGGCTGGCTTGCGTATCGGTTTCCAGAGTGGATTGTTATCCTCTGGTTTATAGTTTTAACAATTATTTTACTTGCAGATAAAGTGCCAAAAATAAGCAAAAGAATTTCCGGCTTGGCGTTTGCTGTATTCTTGCTTGTATGTGCAAGTGTGTTCGGTGCCCTTGGTTATGCGCAGTATATTCATGGCAGTAATGTGTTACTAGGTATTCAAGGACGATATTTTACGCCCCTACTATCGTTGCTTATTTTAGTGTTTGCCGGCATACAAAACGACATTAGGTTGGATGTGGACTTTAAAAAACTTAAGACTTTGACTGTGTTGTTTTCCCTCAGTTTACTGTTGATCTATTTATATCAAACTAAAACGTACTACTATAACTAACAATGGCATTCTCTTTTAAAGCTCATTTACCAAAGACCACACACGGTCTTTTTCTTTTAATAGCAATACCCGTGTTGATTACGATTATAATCGCTAATCCACCCATGCAAGGTTCAGATGAAAATTCACACTTAATTCGTGCGTATCAATTGAGCCACGGAAAACTTTATCCTGAGCGACATAACAGAGACAAGCTTCCCCTAGAATTTGAGCAATTTATTGAGAAAAACTTTCCTGGTTCTGAGCATCGTTATCCATTTGGCAGAGGCGGTATGGCTATAGTCACTAAAGAATCTAAAGAAGTCCCGAAGATATGGACGGACGTTAATACTATGGGGTACCCCCCTATCGTATATTTACCTTCAGCGATAGGATTTAAGCTAGCCAGCTTATTTTATGTGCCGATAGGGTTTTCGGTATGGATTGCTAAACTTTTTCAGGCAAGTATGTATGTTGGATTTATCTATATTGCTTTACGCTTTGCTAAAGCTGCAAGCTTCAGATGGATAATATTTGTTGTAGCTCTTCTCCCCACGTCGCTATACACTGCTGCGACTATTAATGGTGACGCATACACTAACAGCGTAACTTTACTATTTTTATCAATAGTTTTTTCGTTTATGCTGAACAAAAAAGGAATTAAAATAGACCGAAGGCACCTTATTCTGTTTCTTATTTCAACGATTTTAATTAGTTTTACAAAGACAGTCTATCTAATATTTTTGCCATTAATATTTTTTGTGCCAGGAGCCATCTTTCTGTCTCAACAAAAAAAAGCCCTATTTTTTAAAATATTATTGCTTTTTGTTTGCCTACTAATAGGCCTATGTATTTATAAAATAGGGTTAACTGCCAGTTATAATCCATTCTCAACGATTCCGGCATATTCGAATGCCTCCCCCTCTAAACAAGTGCAATATATGAAAAAAAGACCAATATATACAATTACTACCTTCGCCGAAGATTCCATCAACAACTTCGGAAATCGTGTATCAAGCATGGCCAATGGTTTCGGGGAATTGATTGCTCTCAAAAGTCAGATTGATACTAGTTTTTTTGCTACTTTTTTTGCAGTCTTAGCTATAATCGCTGCATCTTCAAGCTCTGAAAAAATGAAGATTAAAAGTAAAATATTAGTTGTGGGAGCAATTTTATCTTTGTTATATTGCGGCATCATATTAGCTATATGGCTAGGCAATACGGTTGGCACCACATCCATACAGGGTGTTCAAGGACGTTATTTTATTCCAATTATTTTTCCTCTTGCAGTTTTGCTTCCCAAAATTAAATACTTTAAGCCGAATCTGGAGAAACTGATTTTGGTACTGATTTTGTTGACTATATCATTCTATATGGTTGAGTATTTGGATAAAATTATCACTTCTTGTGTCTATGTAGCTCAACACCATCCACTGGGATTAATGTAGCCATGAAACGAGATTTTATCTGGAATACATTGGGTTCCCTTGTCGGAGGATTTACTTTTTTTATTTTGACGGTCTTCATTACGCACTTAAACGGTATTTATGCGTCTGGCTCATTTGGCTTTGCATTTAGTATTGTGGCAATATTTTCTACCATTGCATATTATGGCGGTCGCAACTATCAAGTAACTGACGTAAAAGGAGAATTCGAAACCGGAGATTATGTAAAGCTTCGCCTAGGAATGTCATTAATTGCAGCGCTAGCGCTTGTGATATTTATTGCTGCAAATAAATTTAATACCGCCATGACACTACTTATCATAGTATTAATGGGATATAGACTCTTGGATGCATTTTCCGATGTATTATACGGTGTACTACAAATCCATGATCGCTTGCACAAAGCAGGTAAATCGAATTTCATAAAGTCGCTGTTGTCAATTGCTGGATTCATAGCAGTAGACTACGAAACACACAGTATTCTGCTATCGAGTCTCGTATTTATAGTGGTATTTATAGCAGGAATTTTCCTTCTCGACATCAGGAACATACATAAAATAAATCACGTAAAAATAAAATTTTTTGGAAACTGGAACATAAAACAAATTGCATTAAAGTTACTGCCATTTGCCCTAGTAGTATTTATTCCTATTGTCACTATAAACTTAACTAAATACTTTATGCAGTTGTGGCACCCTGTTGACCAAGGTTACTTTAATATCCTTATCATGCCTCTATTTTTCTTGACTTTACTTGTTTACTTTGTGGTGGCTCCATTTTTGACTAGAATGGCACGAACACTCCAGGAGCGAAGATACGGGGTTTTCAAAAAGAATATCAAACAGATATCCCTGTTCATTGTAGGTCTCGGAACAGCACTTTTGCCCATAACCTACTTTTTGGGACCAACGGTGCTAAAGCTAGTTTTTGGTATAGACTTTAAACGGTTCGCTACACAGCTAACCCTCATAGTGATAAGTGGTATTTTGTATACACTTGCAATATTTTATACTGATATATTACTAATAATGCGCAAAGTAAAGACTGAGCTTGCTATTTTACTAGCAATACTAGTTGTTAATATTGCCCTCAGCATATTTTTTATAGCAAAGTATGCTATAAATGGAGCCATAACCGTATCAATAGTAACCAATGCGCTTTGGTTGCTTGCATTCTGGCTGGTCTACCACATAACCCTTAGAAAGAAAATGCGAAAATGAAATCGACCAAGCCTCAAAAACTACCAATAACACTTGTGATGTGTGTTTATAACGAAGAAAAAAATATCGAAAAAGCACTTAAGTCGACGGCCAACTACGTATCCGAGATTGTAGTGGTGCACGATGGCCCTTGCAGTGATAAAACCGGCGATATTGTAAAGAGGTATGGCGGTATATTCGTTGAGACCAAGAAAAACAAAGGAGCATCTGAGTTTATTCGTATACAGTCTTACGAGCTTGCTAGGCAAAAATATATTTTGCAACTCGACGCAGATGAATATTTGAGCTCGGATCTACAGAGTATTTTGAGTGAGGCCGTAACGACCGACGCAGATTTTATAACTGTCAACTGGGCGCGTTATCGACACGGTAAACGCATAAGAACTTTGGTGCGTCGGCCGTTTCTATTCAAAAAAGAAAAGGTGTATTTTATTGAATGCCCTCATGAGGCGGTGCGTCCAAAAGAAGGCGCTACCTTGAAGCACTACAATTTGGATTTATACAATGACGCTGACGACATATATAAAAACCAAAAAATGTTAGACAAGGCGCAGATAGTAAAACAAACCAAATGGTTGCCCGGCCATGCGGCAGCACTACTTAGGTACACTCAAATGGCAAGATACAATACCGATACTCACAGCTACAAAGGGACGCTGCTAAATAAGCTCATGGCTTCAAAGTACTACTGGTTTCATGGCTATGTCACAGTTCCCCTACTATTTGTGGTCAGTAATGTTCTGGCAGTTGTAAAATTTGGTACCAATCCGATTGTTTTATTCTCTGAACTTCCACTTTATTTGAGGTATTATAGAGATTTGACGCGCGAAATAAGTAGATTAAGAATAGAAGGGCAATAGAATAAACCTGTGGCAAAGAAAGACACAAAAAGTAAGGACTATGCAAAGAGACTTCAGACTCTTAGCGGGGCAAAGTGGAAGCAAATTCTAGATGTTCAGCTCCCGTATAGGTGGAATTTAAAACGCCTTGATTTGGGTAGAACACTTGATGTTGGCTGTGGTATCGGTCGAAATTTAGGTAATCTATCAAGTGATAGCGTCGGAGTTGATCATAACACTCATTCGGTCGAAATAGCAAAACAAGCAGGGTTCAATGCGGTAACTGTTCAAGAGTTCATGAAAAACAAAAAAAAATATGGTAAAGGTGGCTTTGACAGCATGTTGCTTGCCCATGTTTTAGAACACCTTACTACTCAAGATGGCATATCCATAATTAAAGAGTATTTGCCATATGTCAGTGACAAGGTTGTTGTGATTTGTCCTCAAGAAAAAGGCTTCAAAACCGATGAAACACACATTAATTACCTTAATCATAAAGATATTGAACAAATTCTTGAAAAATCTGGCCTGACCGTGACTAAGTCTTACTCATTCCCACTGCATAGATTACTTGGTAACAAAACGTTTACTTACAATGAAACCATTGTTGTCGGTGCAAAAACAGCTAAGATATGAGTTTATTAGCTCTTGAGGTGAGTCGAAACCTGCTAGCGCGGGCTGCTTTTTTCCAGCCCATAGAGGCAAAGATTTTATTAAAATGACCATAGACTCGTGCTTCTTCATTGAAACGCTTACCGCTAGATTTCTCAAGACTTGATACAGACTTTGCGAAACGACGATATTGAAATGAAAGTATATTGTCAAAGTAAAGTGAACCTTTATCTATGATAACGCTCAACTCAAGAAATACATCTTGGGTGACACCATAGTTTTGATTAAACCCATATGTTTGAATGGTGCTAGTTTTCCAAAGAATGGATGGGAAATAGAGCCAGTTTCCGTGGCAAAGTGAAGCCGCCAGTTTCTCACCCTTATATATTCCTGCTTTCTTGGGCTGTAATAGCCTCTTCACTCGGTCACCTACTGGTAAATACGTTGCTCCATGTTCATCGATAACTTCGACCTTTGGTTGATACATATCTGCATCCCCAATCATTTGCAGCGCTCGTTCAATGTAATGAGGTAGCATTTTGTCGTCGTAGCCTAGTAATATGCAGTGGGGTGCGCTTGCTTTATGAGTCAAGAAATTAAAGTTTTCTGTAACCCCAAGATTCACTCTATGGCGGATGTATGTGATGCGCTTGTCAGCTAAATTTTTAAAGTATAAAGCAGGCTCGTCTGATGGATAGCAGTCATCTGCCACAATAAGTCGCCAATCCTTCTCTGTTTGTGCAAGCACAGACTCTACGGCTTGTTTTAGTAGCTCTACATCACCCCAAAAGGGTATCAGAATATCAACTTTTGCCATTGCGAGAGGAAAGGCTTATTGAAATTTCTTGATGTAGATCGCGAATGGTGCGTTCATTTTGTTCGATCTTGCGTCGGAAGTTATTGATGATATACACAAGATATACGATAGCGGTGGTTTGTAGGATATCTAGTAAACTTAAGCCTTTTGAGTAAAGCAGGGGTTTGTCATTCACAAGATTGTAAACAGGGAATGACGCAAGCAGAAGCGTACTTATTAGGATCCATAGCATAAATTGCTGAACAAAACGCGGCTTACTAATGCGTTTCATCTTGTATTGAGTAAAGATGTTCAGTAGCGCCATCAGGACGGTTGGTGCGGTAAGTAGAAGGAGTAGGGCGTATCTCATTCAAACATCTCCACTATACGCCGCCGCACTAGCGACTTTACAATGTTAACCGCATTCCAGTTGCTTTGACCTTTAGACTTTGAGTAGTCAGTATATATAGCTTGAATCGGGTGCTCGGCTATGTTAAGATTGGCTTTTTTTGCTCGCCAAAGCATTTCGCTGCAGAAATCGTAACCGGTTGATTTCCATTCTAATATATCTATTGCTTTCTGACTAAAGATACGGAGACCGCTCTGCGAATCAGTAACATTAATACCAAAAAGTAAGTATGTTATAAGCGTCAAACCCCTGTTGCCCAGAATCTTCACCTTGCTCATACCTTTTTTGTTAATCAAGCGTGAGCCAATAAGCAAATCAGCGTCTATTCTTATAGCTTGCTCTAAGCAGGAAAGGGCATCGCTTGCCTTATGTTGGCCGTCGCCATCCAGGGTTATTACCCAATTTGCTTTATGTAGTTCTGCATATCGTAAACCAGTACTTGTAGCCCCACCAGCTCCTTGATTTATGAGGTGGTTGATAACAGTTGCCTTTTGAGCATTCTCAGCTGTTTTGTCTGTGGATTGATCATTGACGACAACTACCTCACAAAAATATTTTGTACCGCGAAACGTTTCTTTAATGTCGTCCACGACATTACCTATCACAAGTTCTTCGTTATAAGCCGGAACAACTACGCAAATCTTCATTTTTTAATTATACTATACTGCTACGCGACCTTCTCTTTGGCCGTAAGTAATAAAGTGCATATAGTAAGCGGGCAGGTTATTGCCAAAGGCTTTCTGTAGGTCTGGATATCTATTTTTATATATGAATACATTAAAGGTTGTGCTGGCCTGTCTACCTTCTTTCATACCAAATGTGACAAAATGTTGCAAAGCGGCATTATCGTCGGAGCCAAACGCATTTTTGATATCGCTGTAAGTTGATGTATAGGTACTAAAATTATATACAGCCGAGTAATCAACTCCGTTTAGTACGCTAGTGCCCACAAAAGCGTCTGTGTTAGCGATGCGGCCTTCGCGCTGTCCATTTACTAAATAGTGCATATAGTATGCATTAAGAGTATTGCCAAAAGCGGCACGCAAATCAGGGTATCTATCTCGGTAATAGTTTACATTGAAGTTGGGACTAGCCACGCGACCCTCATTCATCCCAGTATTAACAAAATGTAGAAGTGCGCCAGTATCATCATTCTTGCTGCCAAAAACTTTCTGAAGATCTGAGTATGACGACATATAGGTAGAATAATTATAGATACTCGCATAATTAACGCCATTATATGAGGTAACGGTGTTAAAGGTGGGCGTACCAGTGGCCACGCGACCCTCACGCTGCCCAAAGTTTATGTAATGTAGATAGTATGACACTAAGTTCGTTCCGTATACCCATCGTAAATCCTGATAGTTTTGACGATACGTTTGCACGTTGAAGTTTGCGCTAGCCTGCCGGCCTTCATTCATGCCGTATGCAATGAAATGATTAAAACCACAAGTCCGGTCATTGTTACAGGCTGTTGCAACATCCGTGTTGTTTGTGAAATAGAATGAAGAATCAAAGACAGCAGAATAGCTAATGCCGTTATAGGTATTGCTATAGATTGAATCTATGCCAAAAAAGTTTTGAAAAATTTGATCGAAGCTCTGCAAGAATGGCGTGTAGCTGTAGAGTGAAGCAGTAGCTCCGTTATATAGTGTCACCGTATTACCATCGTTAAGCGTTACCGTACCGCTATATGTAGTGGCCGTGCCTCCTTGTACCCTGGGGCGTGTTCCTGCGGTCATGAAGCCATAATAAATAACAGAATTATCACCGTCCCAGCTGAGATTTCCGTCCCCTTCGGATCTATATCTTGCGAATGAAAGTTGCCAGGCGCCATGGTTAACCTGGGCAGCAAAGCCAATATTTTTTGCTTGTGCAACGCATGTTTGATTAGCGCCGTTAGCTAAGTCAGGTGGTAAGCCGTTAGGATATGTCGCAGAGTTGATTACGTCACTGTATGTATAAGGATATGTCGCAGTTCCAGGGCAATTGTAGCCCATCGATGACCAAAATTTCCAATTAGCACAACCTTGGCTTCCATCTACGAGTTGCTCTTCTTTCTGAAGAGTCGTAAGTATTACTTGGGGGTTAACCTGCCATAATGTTGATGAATCTTTGATAATTTGAGCTGCAGACACAAAAGAGCCGTAAGAGAAATAGCTAAGCGGGTCCGGGGCGCTATAACTGCTTAGACAACTATTAGGAAATTGATTCAGAAATGACTGAATTTGAGCGGTCGTCATGCTATTTGTGTTATCGAAAACGTAATTATCTAATAAATTATTGTTATCCGCTTTTGCCGATCCTGTTGCGATTAAAAATAAATTAAAAAATGAAAAAGTAAAAATAATTAAGTAAAATAAACCTCTTAGCTTTATTCTACTCATTTTGTAACCTCTAGAAATTCTTTATGTGAAACTGCGGATTTTGAGTTTTGAGTCACGACGGCCTCTATTGTCCATTGCCCTGGAGTTAACCCAATGCTGGCTGCATTCCATTCAAAAATAACAATTCCTGTATCACCTGTATTTTGAGCAGTTAAATTTTTAACAACAGAAGCCTTAGTCATTCTTATGGTGCAGGTAGCATTTGTGATAGTTTGACATATTGATTCTAGACCAGGCCCGCTTGTAAGAGAAACAACCTGAACATTTAAAAGCTGGCCAGAAGGCGATTGAATAGGGGATGTTTGACTGTTATTAGATTGAGTTTGATTATTTGAATTTGCGGCAGAACTATACTGCTTACTAGTATTCGAATTTACTACTTGTTTTGATTTTGATGAAGTTATATCTGATGATCTAAAAATTTTAAAACTTAAATAAACTAAAATAATTAAAAATACTATTAATAATATAAGCTTTAAATAATATAAATTGTTTTTTTTTGTTTTTTTATTCTTCTTCATTATTTTGCGACTAGGTTAACAATTTAATTTTAACATAAAAAATAGACTTAGTTATTGAGTCGCTCCAGAAGATATTTCCCATAACCACTTTTTATTAAATTTTGCGCTAATTTAGCTAACTGCGAATTATCAATGAAACCCTCATTCCAGGCAATCTCTTCTATGCATCCAATTTTAAGTCCCTGGCGCTCTTCTATTACTTGGACAAACTGTGCAGCCTGATTCATACTCTCAAATGTTCCCGTATCAAGCCATGCAGTTCCCCTGTCCAAGAGACAAACCTTTAATTTATTTATGTTTAAATAGGCGTTATGGATTTCGGTTATTTCAATTTCACCTCTTTCACTGGGCTTAACGTCTTTGGCAATTTTAGAAACATCATTATCAAAAAAATATAATCCAGGAATAGCGAAGTTACTTTTTGGCTTTTTTGGCTTCTCCTCGATACTAATTACTTCATCTTTTGAATTAAACTCTACCACCCCGTATCTTTCAGGATCAGAAACTTGGTATCCGAAAACCACTCCTCCTTCTACGTCGGTGTACTGTTTTAATTTTTCCCCCATTTCTGT
>Ga0007810_1000259_pt1 | contig 15868 bp, 16 predicted proteins | sample CryBogCBE15Jun09_FD_71193 | JGI IMG/M metagenome (GOLD analysis project Ga0007810, IMG submission 71193) | Freshwater microbial communities from Crystal Bog, Wisconsin, USA - CBE15Jun09 | ecosystem: Environmental > Aquatic > Freshwater > Lake | place: Crystal Bog, Wisconsin, USA | collected...
TGGTAGATGTGTTCATGTGCGGCAAAATACAACCATAGGACATAAAAGGGAAGGTGAACGTGCGCCAATGATTGGTGATAATGTTGATATTGGTGCCCACGCTTTAATAATAGGGGATATTTCGATTGGTGATAACTGTGTAATTGGAGCAGGGACTTTTGTGAATAAAAATATACCTGCCCGAAGTATTGTGTATGGCAACCCATTCGTTATAAAAAAACAATCTGTAAATGAAGAATAAATACAAAATTATTAGTTTGTACAAAGATTTTTCAAGAATTGGAGGTGCGGAGAAGGTTGCCGTGCAAGTACATAAATTATTAAGGCATGAGTATAATAATTGTTACCTTATGTCTTCGACACGCTATAAAGACGTTAATGAGTTGTATAAAATTAATGCTTCGGAATACATGCAGCTTAATATATTTACCATTTTTAAGTTAAGAAACCTAATGGTAATTTCTCACCATCGAAAAAATACTACAATTTTTGTAATATTGAATAGTATCTTTAGGTTAAATATAACTCTTATTCATGTTGCACACAATGAATTTTTCGACTTAAAGTATATTTCTTTTTACCCCCGTAAAATAATTGCTGTATCTAATAGGGTTAAAAATAATTTGGTTTCTTATTACAAGGTTAATTGTGAAAACATTTCAGTTATCTATAATGGGGTTACTGATAAATTTATGAGTGGGATTCAGGGTGCTGTGAACCTTCATCTGAAAAAGACAAATGAGATTAAAATTTTATATGGTGCCAGAATAACAGATGTAAAAGGCCAAATTAGGTTAGTAAATAATCTAAAAGGCAAGATACCGGCAAACATCAAAATAGATTTCGCGGGTAGGGGTGATGAGGAAGAGGGTTTGGCGAAGTTGGTTGCGGGGGATATTAACTTTAGTTATATCGGGCATATAGATTTTGAAAAACATCTTTATAAATATGATTACGTTATGCTATTTTCTGCTAACGAAGGGTTGCCTTTGAGTTTAATCGAAGCCTGTTGTTTTGGCTTACCCATAATATGCAATAATGTAGGGGGCAACACGGAAATAGTAGATGATTTTGAAAATGGTTTTGTTGTAAACGGTTATGATGGGTTGACTAAACTACTAAACGGAGGAGTTCCGAACAGTCAAAGTGATATTTATTCTAAGATGGCAAGATACTCAAGGAAGGTATATGAGAGGAAATTTCGGGAGGAAGCAATGTTGCGGAATTATTCGGAGTATATTAGTAGATGTTTAGTATGATGTATGTTGCATGCCGATTTTTTTGGGTGATTAAATTTTAATTGTTAATAGTAAGATGTCAAACTATGAAAAAAAATGTTTTTCCGATTTTGTTAGTTTTCATTTCGGTTTGTAGTTTTAAGAAGAGTAATTGCCAAGATTTACCTGTCATATCTAAATTTGATCACTTCCAAAATGAGGAGATTATTGGTGTTAAGTCGTTCGTTAGTCAACGCGAATTTGATAGATACTGGAATTATCTTTATCCATGGGGTTCTGATCATAATGGTTCCGCAAGGATGTATAGAAGTAATGTATCATTGGAGAAGGGTGGAATTCTAAGAATTTCAGCTGTTAAAATACCATCCGCAGAGGGTAATAGTAAATCAAAGCCATTTTCAGAAATTCACTATCATTCTGGGGCCATTTTTGCAAAAAAACCAATTGAAATAAATGACAAATATCCCCAATATGTTATAAGCGGATATTTTAAGTTACCTATTGTAAAAGGTACATGGCCTGCCTTCTGGTTAACTGCAGTGAAAGGATGGCCTCCTGAGATAGACATTTTGGAGTACAAGGGTAGTAAAAAGTCTTTTCAGAACACTTTTAACTATCCAAATAAAGTTAAAACCAAAAATGTGTCGGTTGATGATATTGATAAAGTTTGGCATCAATATAAAGCTATTATTAAAAAATTATTTTATACAGATGTGCTAGTTGAATATTATATAGATGATAAGCTTGTTGATATCCACAAAGGAATAGACTATGTTGGTAAGCCAATGTGGTTGATTATTAATTTGCAAATGGAGGGTGGAGATGGGCCGGACATACCACCATACTCTGGGAGTGGAATGCCTGGACCTGATGGGGTTACAAATTATTATATTAAAGATGTTTTGGTAACTAGAAAGGTAGCGGAAAAAGGCATTGTGCATTAGGTGGAGGATAACAATGTTTTTTAAAATTTTTGGATTCTTTTGATCAATTTTTTTTGGAATTGAACTTATACAAATGGCAATTTTGTTTCGGGTTATCTTGGTACTATCGACAGTTTATGTTACTTGACAGCGTAAACACGTTTGCTGCTAATAATTTGTCTGTTGATATTTTGAATTTTAAATCGTTTTTTAGTTGTTCGAAAAATATGCTATTTGCGTTTATTTCTTTGGCTAAAGCTGATCTATAACTAACAATTATTTAACAGCTACATGGAGGAATTGATAAATTTCCAGTTACCGGCTCAATTTGAAAACAGTTAATTTTTGCCCAATCATAGCTTTATGGTCGTTAAATTTGGTGAACAGGATTCAGGAGTCAATTAGATGATAACATTATTAATGAAGATTTTCCATTTGTTGTTCGCCATGGCAGGTGATATTTAATAGTAGACAATGTGGATCTATTGTTTCAGACTCGACTGCTTGTTCGGCTTGATTAATATTAGCGCTTTGGTTTAGTTTTAAATGCAAAATCAAAGTTTCACCACTGCACTTCAGAATGGTTGAGAAAGTAGAATTTTTTTCGAAAATTTCTATATTCATCGCTAGTGATACTTTGCGTGGCTGTTTGTTTCGTTAATATTAGCGGCTTTCGAGATTTAGAAAGACGACAAAATCGAAAATTAGCTGTCATTTGTTAGTATAAACCATTGAATTGTTTCATAAAAGCGATGAGAGGTGGTTTAACGGCTGAAACCTGTGGTTGAATTAATATGAATTTTGGCGCTGGAATACTTTTTAATGAACTTTCAATTTATGAAATCAAAGGTTCAGATTCTTAACATTGGTTTAGACAATTTAAGCGATAGGCACTTATTGGAAGTGCTGAAAAAGGGCTTTGTATTAACCCCAAATATAGATCATTTGGTAAGGTTGCAAAAGGATTTTGAATTTTACCAAATTTATCAATCAGCTGATTGGATAATTTGTGATAGTCAAATATTGAGTTTTTGTTCAAGATTTCTGCCTGGACCTACGTTAACGGCCATACCCGGAAGTTCTTTTTTCACCGAGTTTTGTTTGTATCATAAACACAATGAAAATATTAGAATATTTTTAATGGGTAGCGCTCTTGGTGTGGCAGAAATGGCTAAAATTAAAATAAATGAACGAATCGGAAGAAGTATTGTTGTAGGTGCGTGCTCACCGTCTTTTGGATTTGAGAGTAATGTTGCGGAGTGTAATCAATTAGTTGGGCAAATAAATAGTTCCAAAGCAAATGTGTTGGTTGTTGGAGTGGGTTCGCCCAAACAGGAAAAATGGATCTATAATTATAAACATAAGCTAGGAAACATTGATATTTTTCTGCCATTGGGAGCTACAATTGATTTTGAAGCCGGATTTAAAAAAAGGGCACCTAAGGTGGTGCAAAAGGCAGGCTTTGAGTGGTTATTTCGAATTTTTCAGGAGCCAAGGCGATTGTCTAGAAGATATTTTATTGACGACCTGCCTTTTTTTTCCTATTTTCTCAAGCAGATTTTAGGTAAATATAAAAACCCTTTTAACGAAAGTGAATTTCATTAAGAGTAATGTAATTTTATTAATATTTTTTTTTGCAGGGCATTTTTGTCATTTGTTTAAGCATTATTTTTATGTGAATTGGTTTTACGAGACGACTCAGATCCGTCACATGGACCGTAGCGGATTTGGTAATTTCAAATAAATAAGCTATTTATTTGGAAATTTTTTTTCCAACAGTGTTGAATCCAATAAATTGGACACTTTGGGTGAAAAAAGGTCACAATAATCAACATAATATCTTGAGTTTTCTATAGAATTTATATTTTGCTCTTTGGAATAGTAATTTTATATTAATAAAATAGGTTTGTATTACTTTGGATAACTCATAGAACTATTGGTAATTTTGACGGTTGTTTTTATAGTTAAACATGTAAAATAATTAATACTTTTATGTTGTTTTAGGATGCAACATTGGTCGGAAAATAGACAATTGTTATGCGCTACATGGATCCGATTTTATGGTTGCTTAAGTCTATATTAAAGCGTAATGAAAAAACACGATTTTTTGGAAATATTAAGCTATAACCTTTTTACCGCTGATGTTGATGACATAGGTATTGACTCGGGCTGTGTAATAAATGCCCTTAATCAATATTCCTTTGTAATGGCCGAAAAGGATGCAAAGTTTAAACAGGCTTTGCACGAATCGGATGTATTGATACCCGATGGTATTGGTATAGTGGCCGCGGCGCGCTTACTAAAAGGGGCACGGATAAAAAAGATAGCAGGTGCAGATATTCATTCGCATTTGCTTAAGAAGTTGAATGAAATAAATGGTAACTGTTTTTACTTAGGTTCATCCTATGAAACCCTGATTAACATCAAAAAGCGTTTAGCCAAAGAATATCCCGCAATCAATATGCGCTTTTATTCACCTCCTTTCAAGGCCAAATTTACGGAGGAGGACAATTTGATTATGGTGAATGAGATTAATGAATTTAAGCCTGATGTTCTTTTTATTGGTATGACGGCCCCTAAACAAGAAAAATGGTCGTTTGAAAATAAGGGAAAGCTTAATGTGAAGATTATTTGTTCTATTGGTGCTGTTTTTGATTTTTACGGAGGTAATGTTAAGCGCCCAGGTGAATTTTGGATTAAGATGGGATTAGAGTGGTTTATCAGGTTGTTAAACGAGCCAATACATCTTTGGAAGCGTTATATTTATTACGGCCCTGTTTTTGTATACCGTATCATTAATGAGAAGATAAAAATTTCCCGGCAAAGAACAAAATAACCTCCGTAAAAGCATTCTGCAGTCGCAAAATATACCCAGCTTGGTGGGTTACTGTACTTACAATAAAACGTTATTTTGCAATAGTTTGCTGTCAATCAGTTGCTGAACCATAGGCACCTGTAAAGCCTTTTCTAGTGCGTCTGCATGCCTTAAATGGTGCATATCGCTTGATATAAAATCAACCATACCGTTTTCGGCCAGTTCCTCAGCTGCTTTTTTTACCTGCTTGCCATAATAACCCGTAAGTGAAATGGTGTTGAGTTGCAATTTACACCCGTAGTTTTTAATACCTTTTAAATCATCCAATTTTAGATAGGTATATCTTTCGGGGTGTGCTAGTATAGGTTTGTAGCCTAAATCTCGCATACGTTTAATTTGTGGCAGCAAATTTGGCGGTGCACCAATAAATGGCAGTTCAAACAATACATATTTTTGGCCCATTGTCATAAGTTGGCCGTTGTTGATAAGTGTTTCGAATGTTTCGTCAAAATAATGCTCAGCCGCGGCGGCTATATCGATGGTCATATTTTCAGTAGCCAAAGCCTCTCTTAAAATTGCCAGTGACGCATTAATTGTTTCGGCATTATTTTTATAATAATCTGCCATAATATGCGGTGTGGCAATAATTTTAGTAATGCCCAGTTCCAGCATCTTTTTTATCAAAATAATTGAGTCAGCTGGTGTTTGCGCTCCGTCGTCAATACCTGGTAAAACATGTGAATGCATGTCTACTGTAATGGGTGCATAGTTGGTGACAGTTATGGCCGATATTTTTTCTTTTTTCTTGAAAAAGCTAAACATATTTTTAAAATAATTTTACGGAAGCAGCGCTTACACCCGCCTTTTGACGTTATGCTCCAATGGTATCAGCTGGCTGTTGAAAAAATTTACAAGATATTGTCCATCTTTGGTCAAAAATACTGTTTTACTTACATTGTTTGGGCTTTTGGATACATAATTTATAGTGGTCTTTAATGATGTTATGGCAGTGCTATGCAATTTAAGGTTTATAGCCGCGAGCAAATGTAAAATTGATGGCTAACTAGGATGTTTTTCTATTTAATGCCTTATTTCTGTTTACTGTTAGTTATTTTGAGATGGTTTGCTGAAAAACACGTTTAAATTGCTAACCGAAATGCGTAATGGTTTGGCGAAAAAAAGATATTGGTTTTTAGTGCTGGCGGTTTTATTGGGCCATTTAGTTAAGGGTTTAAAACAAGGTGGTTACTGGCTAAGGGGGGCAGGTAAAACAAAATGAATTTGGCAATAATTATGCGGATGGTTTTTTTTGGTGATTTACACAATCCTCAAATAGTAGCCAAGGTAATTACGGGTGATATACTTGAAATATATCAAGCCGCTGCCGATAGGGGTGGCGTTGGCTTTGTATTTACCGGCTCCAACTGTTTCATAATATTTTTGGTTCGCAGGGCACTTGAACCGGCGGGCGTGAAAAGGCAACTTCGGCAGTTTGCCGAAAAGTTGCTGAGGCTAAGTGTGGTGGCGTAATTGATATTTAAAACCATTGCAGCAAGTGCTGGTGATGGCACCAAAGGTTGAAGAAAGCATGGGGTGGATGTTTTGGGTAATTTTCTTCGCGCCTTTGAACAGTAGATGCTGTTGAGTGACGTAGACTAACCCACAGGTTATTATTTTTTGAATTGAAAATTTGGGGTTAAAATCGATTTTCGAAATATTTATCAGCCCAGTATTTAACAAAAAACTGCATAAAAAAACCTGCTTGTAATAAGCAGGTTCTTTATAAGTAGGTTCAATTTTACTATTTTTTTCCAGGTACTGCAGGTGCAGTGGTTGGCGCAGCAGCAGGATTATTAGGAACCGCAGCTGGTGTACTAACGCTAGGTAATGATTTTGGGTCAATTTTTGTTGTTGGCCCACCCTTTAAGAAAGCTGTTGAAATAATACACAATACGCCAATTACAGCAGAAAATATCCACGTACCCTTTTCCAAAACGTCGGTGGTTTGTTTTACACCCATCAATTGGTTGCTAAAACCACCGATGGAACCAGATAAACCACCACCTTTAGGGTTTTGAATTAAAACCACTAAGCCAAGTATAAAACAGGCAATAACGATCAATATAAAAAATACCAGTGACATATTAATTTGTTTTTAAATGCTCAATTTGGGTTGCAAAATAAGTTGATTTAGCCGGATATAAAAAACTTAATTTTTCATATACCTCAATGGCCTTTTCGTGCATGCCTTGTTTTACCAATACCTCGGCCATGGTTTCGGTAACTACTTCATCGGCTTGGTTGGATCCTGCGGCAATATTTTTTACCTTGTGTTCAGCTGCTTCGTCAATGCCGAGGTCTGTTGGCTGGGGTGCAATGCGTTTCATCTGCTTAAGCCAGTCGGTAAATTTTTTCACCTTCACGCTCAGGTGGTCCTGGGCTTGCTGTTCTTGTGTTAGTTTAATGCCCTGCGATGCAAAATAGTCAACCGTGTGGTAAGGCTCGCTTTCTATTGGCACCGGGGTATCTTTCTCAATAGGCTTGTTAAAATCGGCCAACTGTTCTTGCAACAGGGTGTTTATCCGGTCGTTGTTAAACGGCTGGGCCTGCGTTTGCATTTCTTCGTCGGTTTCGGCCAAACCATTGTCCTCGCCATTTTCGGCTGTGTTGTCAAACACAAATTTTGGCTGGGCCGTAAATGCTTCCGTCACCACAGCTAAGGGCGTTGGGGTGGCAGCTATAGCAATATTGGCCTCAAGTGGTGCCGGCGTTTCTTCTATGTGGCCAACGGTAGGTATTGCTTCATCTGCATCGGTGCTTGTTGCCTGTAAGCTGTTCGCCGCGTTGGGGCCAAAGTCTTCCAACAAACCTAGCGTTACTTCCTCCGCTGCCGCGGGCGCAGTTTCCACCGCAGGGGTTTCGCCCAGTGTTTCGTTTGCATCGGCATTTTTGGTAATGGCATCTTGTCCTGGTAGTTCAGTTGGTGAGGCTAAAATGTCTATCTGTATAGACTCGTGTTGTATTTCCTGCTCGGGTTCAATGGCCCCCGTTTCGGCTTCCACTTTGTATGGGTAAGTACGGTCGTTTGACGCTAGAAAGGTTTCGCCCTGAATCAACGTTTCCTCGTTTAGCTTAAAATGAAACCAAAAAGGGTCGGCGAAATACAGCACTGCATTTTGCGCGTGTTTTTCAACACCCTCAGCACCGTCGCGAAGCATTTTTTTTACGAGCAGGTATTTTGCCACGCCAAACGCCGGGTATTTGGCAGTGATAGCCTTTAGTTCGCTTAAATAGGTAACATCGTCCGGATGTTTTCCAGAAAGTGCCTTTAAGATGCTATTTTCAGTTGTTTGGCTCATGTATTAATTGGCGGGTGAATGTACAATTCTATTACCAACCAGAAAAAATGCGGTTAAACATTTCATCACTTAAGTTTTTAAGAATATCAGGCAGCAGTTGGTTTTCTGCCTGGCTAAGCGTGAGGCTGGCCGAAAAATCAAAATCGCGGCTGATGGAATAATCGTGTGATTCGCCTTTAACCGTGTTGTTCAGCGTCATGGTAACCCCCACCGTTAGCCGGTTAGTGGTTGCCTGGCTGGTACCTATGCCCGATGTGCTTACCGTGTAGTTGCTGATGTAAGAGTTGATGATATAATCTGCATTGTCTGTGTTAACCAGTGTGGCCTTGCGTACATAGCTTTGTACGGTTTGCTTAAACTGGTCGGTAAGTTTGGGTGACAGTTGCGGGTTAATAATGCTTGCCCGGTTTTCAATATAATTTATCTTGATCGTTTTTATCGTGTCTGGTATGCTTACGTCCCTAAACGTATATATACCGCAAGAGGAAAGCATGGTGCAAAAAACAAGCAAAATGCCGGCAATGGTTATTTTTTTACCGTTTTTACCAAACAGGTGGTTCATACAAAAATGTTTTATTCGTTAATATCGTATTCTTTCAGTTTGCGGTACAGCGTCCGCTCGCTTATTCCAAGGTCGGCCGCAGCATCCTTACGTTTGCCTTTGTGCTTTTTTAGGGCTTTTTCAATCAGCTCTTTTTCCTTATCCATAATATTCAGCGATTCTTCCACCTCCTCGTGCTGGTGTATTTCGTCGTGGGTATGGTCAATAATTACCGGTTGGCCGTGGCCTACAGAAGGTGCTTGCTGTAATATGTTTGGCTGCATAACCGTGGGTACATCGTACAGTTGTTTTGGATCTCCTCCGTTCAACGGGTGGTCATTCAACAGCGATTCGTGCGTGTACCTTGCCGCAGAACCCGCCAGTGATGGGTTTTGTAAAATTTCAAGAAACATTTTTTTAAGCTCCGTCACGTCCTTCTTCATGTCAAAAAACAGCTTGTACAATATTTCCCGCTCATTGGCAAACTCACTGCTTTGCGGTGTGTGGCCAGCCGGCACCGGCAGCCGGTTTTGTACGCCTTTTTCAGGCAAAAATTTACGCAGCTCGTTACCGTTTACCATAGGCTGCGTGCTTAACACCGATATTTGTTCCGCAATATTCTTCAATTCCCGCACATTGCCGGGCCAGGGGTAGTTAATTAACAGCGTTTTTGCTTCATCGTCTAATTGCACGGGGTTGGTTTTGTACCGCTCGGCAAAGTCAATCACAAATTTCCTGAACAGCAGGTTAATGTCTTCCTTGCGGTCGCGCAGGGCAGGCACGCGGATGGGCACGGTGCTTAGGCGGTAATACAAATCCTGCCTAAACCGGCCGTTTAGTGTAAAATCAACCAACTCCCGGTTGGTGGCGGCTATTACCCGCACATCGGTTTTTTGCACTTTTGAGGAACCTACACGTATAAACTCGCCGGTTTCCAGTACGCGTAGTAATCTAGCCTGTGTGCCCAGCGGCATCTCGCCAATTTCATCCAAAAAGATGGTGCCACCACTTACAGTTTCAAAATAGCCTTTGCGGCTGTCGACCGCACCGGTAAAAGCGCCTTTTTCGTGGCCGAACAATTCTGAGTCTATCGTTCCCTCGGGTATCGCCCCGCAGTTGACCGCTATGAATGAGTTGTGTTTGCGGGATGACAGCGCATGTATAATTTGTGAAAACACCTCCTTACCAACACCGCTCTCGCCCACTATTAACACGCTAAGGTCGGTGGATGCTACCTGTACCGCCACGTTTAGCGCATGGTTTAATGCCTGTGAGTTGCCTATAATGCCAAACCTGTTTTTAATTGACTGAATTTCCATGCTGCACTTAATTTTTTAGAATAATTTCCACTGCTTCCTTCACCAATGGCTGCTGCTCTTTTTATCTTAACCCGCCACCGCGCCGTGTAAGCCTAGCCATATACCACTATTTGACTGTTGGCGGGTGTGGTTGGTATAATTGTTTGCTATCCCCATGCCTCTTTCAACGTGTTTCTAAAAACGGCATTCAATTTGTCGTACCCCAGCTCATGCTTACCTTCATAATCTTTTAAATACTGCTCAAAATGCTCCATCCTGTTTTGCATAAACTCGTCAATAATGGGTATCCTCGCAGCTTTGTCCAATTCCTCGCCGCTCATTTTTAATGCCTGTAAATCTTGTATCTCGTGTTTCAATTGCACATCCAATATTTCTGCTTCCACCAATGTGTTAAATTCCACCGGGGCCATTTCACCGGTGCGTTCTATCCAACAGCATGCCAGCAAGGGCCTTAATATGTAAAAATATTTTTTAAGCCGTACCTCCTCCTCTTTAAAGTAGGCCTCGTAATTGCGCCGGGCCATGTTAAAGTAGTGGTATAAGCAGCTTTTGGGGTTAAAATATTCCAGCGCCAACAACCGTAGCTGTAATGCGGTACCCAATTGCTCGGTATAAACAATCGGGCTGCGCAACCACTCCAGCAGGGGCGGATTAGACTTTTTGAATAATAAAAGTGCCTTCCTTAATTCCCAGCCTGCCAAGTCAATATCGTTGGGCAGTATGCATTCAATATTGTCTTTTTTTTCTTCTATTGATAAATACCAGTCGTAATCGTATACATATATAAACCGTACATCGCAGTCATTGTTGCTTGAAGCAAAGCCCCAAGCACGGCTGCCAGATTCAACCGTGTACAAAATTTTAATGTTGTGGTTCTGCTCAAGTGATAGTATTTCTTGCTGTATTGCTGCAGTCATTGTATTTCTGGTAACCAGTTATTTCGGTTATTGCGGCACCTGTGCATTATCGCAGGGCTGTTAGGTTGGTTTGTTTTCCACTATGTCGCCCAAAAGAGTTGCCTGTGTGCTGCTATGTACGCTAACCCAAACATAATCGCCTTTTTGTAGGTGGTGTTCGCCTTTTGCAAAAACAATTACCTTGTTTTGTGAATTACGCCCCATCCAGTCGTTGCTGCTGCGTTTACTTTCGCCTTCTATCAACACCTTAAATGTTTGGCCAATGTCGCGTTTATTGCTTTCCACAGAAAGCCTGCCCTGGAGGTCAACAATCTCCTGTAGCCTGCGCTTTTTTACGTCAAGCGGTACATCGTCTGTATACCTGCGTGCGGCCAGCGTACCAGGCCTTTCGCTGTAAAAAAACATGTAGCTGTAATCGTAACCACTGTACCGCATAATTGAAAGGGTGTCGGCATGGTCGTCTTCTGTTTCGGTGCAAAAGCCGGCTATAATATCGCTGCTAATGCCACAGTCGGGCATTATTTGTTTAATCTGGTCAATTTTGGCCATATACCATTCCCGGCTGTAGGTGCGGTTCATCAATTGCAAAATCCGGCTGCTGCCGCTCTGCACCGGCAGGTGTATGCATTTGCAAATGTTTTCGTACCGGGCCATGGTATGCAGTACATCTTCCGTAATGTCCTTGGGGTGCGAGGTGCTGAAGCGTATCCGCAGCAGCGGGCTTACCAGGGCCACCATTTCCAAGAGGTTCGCAAAGGTTACCACATTGCCAACTTGCCCATTGCCAACAAGCGAGGTCTTCGCTTGAATGTCATTTTGCCCCCCTTCAGGGGATGGGTGCGTCGTCTGCGGTACCCAGTAATAACTGTCTACATTTTGGCCCAGCAGGGTAACTTCCCTAAACCCCCTGTCAAAAAGGTCTTTTGCCTCTGCCACGATGGAGTATGCGTCGCGGCTGCGTTCCCTGCCCCGGGTAAAAGGCACCACACAAAAACTGCACATGTTGTTGCAGCCCCGCATGATGGAGATAAATGCGGTTACGCCATTGCTTTCCAGCCTCACGGGGGCTATATCGGCATAGGTTTCGTCCCTGCTCAGTTGAACATTAACGCTTTTTTGGCCTGTTTCGGCCTCCTCAATCAAGGCGGGTAGGGTTCGGTAGGCATCCGGCCCTACCACCATGTCAACCAGCTTTTCCTCTTCCAATAATTTAAACTTCAGCCGCTCGGCCATACAGCCCAATATGCCTACCAACATGCCGGGTTTGGCCTCCTTCGCCTTCCTAAACTCCGTAAGGCGTTTGCGTATGGTAAGCTCGGCTTTTTCGCGGATGCTGCAGGTATTTAGCAACACCAGGTCGGCTTCGTCGGCGTTGCGGGTGGCGCCAAAGCCTTCACCTTGTAAAATGGAAGCAACAATCTCGCTGTCGCTAAAATTCATTTGGCAGCCGTAGCTTTCTATGTAAAATTTTTTGGCGTAAATAGTAACATCCTTTGCAAATGGCGCAAATGCCTCCCCCTGCCTTGCCTCGTCATGCGCCTTGCTTATGGTTTCTAACAATTCCATCCGGTAAAAACAGTTTAGTGTGCAAAAATAGATAAAATTTATATAGTGTCAGTTTGGCAGTTTGTTAACAACGTTTTTGCCGCATGGGGGTATATATTTGCGCACCACAGTTACCAGGGAGGCACATGAATAAACGAGCATTATTATTTATCATTTTTGTTGCTACCGGCATTATTTCCTTCTCACAGGACATACCTGTGAGGCAGTTGCCTACGGAGGTTTTTAGGACGATTACAAAGGCCCAAGACACTAGTAAATGGACATGGAAAAGGGGCGGTGCTTTTAATTTTAATATGGCCGAGGGTAGCCAAAGTAACTGGGCCGCTGGTGGGGATAATTTCTCGTTAGCCCTAACCTCGCACTTTAACTACTATTTATACTATCAACATAAAAACCAAACCTGGGACAATAACCTTGATTATAACCTAGGTTATATACAAACATCCAGTTCGGGTGCCCGGAAAAATGATGACAGGCTCGACTATTTATCCAAGTTTGGGTTTAGTGTAGATACGCCAAGCAACAAACTGTATATATCCAGCCTTTTTAATTTGCGTACCCAGTTTTTTGCCGGCTATAATTATAACGGCTCGCAGGGCTCTTTGTCGTCTACCATTTTGTCTCCTGGATACCTGCTGCTATCCATTGGTATGGACTACAAGCCTGTGAAGAGTTTTTCGCTGTTCCTTTCTCCAATCACCAACCGTACAACACTGGTACTTGACCCATCCCTTGCCAAACAGGGCCTTTTTGGCTTGGATAGCGGTAAACATGTGTTAAACCAATTTGGTGCCTTTGCCTCTATGGACTATACCAAGCCCATCGGGAAAAACATTAACTATAAAGGTCGTGTAGACTTGTTTAGTGACTATGCTAACCACCCACAAAATGTTGACTTGTACCTGACCAATTATTTTACGTTTAAAATTAACAGGTACCTCTCTGCCAACTACACACTCAATTTAATTTACGATGACAATGTACGCCGGTTTGGCCCTAACGGTACCAGCCCGGCCCTGCAAGTTCAAAGCCAGTTTGGGCTTGGCTTTACCTTGCCAATGGCAGTTATAAAACGTGCATAGAGGTACTACCCTTTGTATCGCGCAAAGACACAAAGCCCCTAACCTAAAGAATATTGCTTAAAAAACGGTATCAGCCTTCATCAGGCATTAGCCATTAAAATGGTACCCCCTTAAAAAGTCTGCTACGGGCATTCGTTTTTTTCCCTCTAGCTGTAGGTCGAGTATGTTTATAAAGCCGTTTGCACAGGCAAATTGTATAAAGGTTTTGCCATCGCTTTGCACTGTGCCGTAAGCAATATTGTGGGCGGTAATTTGCTTGCTGCTTCGGTACACTTTAAGCATTTTACCATCCAAATAGGTAAAGGCGGCGGGGTACGGGGATAGGCCCCTTATTAGGTTATGAATTTGCTCAGCCGTGTTTTGCCAGTTTATTTTACAGGTTTCAGTAAATAGTTTAGGGGCATGCCGCAGCTCGTTTGGGTGTGTGGCGGCAAGTGCGTCTTGGGCTTTCTCCGCCAAATGGCCTTCGGCCAAGCCTTGAATTGTTTTGGCTAGTAGCGCCGCACCTATGGTTTTCATCTTGTCGTGCAGCTCGCCGGCTGTTTCGTTCTCGCCGATGGCTATTTTTTCCTGCAGCAATATATTGCCGGTATCAATCGCATGTTGCAACTTAAAGGTGGTAACGCCGGTTTCTCGCTCGCCATTTATAATGGCCCAGTTAATGGGGGCGGCACCGCGGTATTGCGGCAGCAGGCTGCCATGTAGGTTTATGGTGCCCATTGGTGGCATATTCCAAACAATTTCTGGCAGCATGCGAAAAGCAACCACCACCTGCACGTCTGCCTGTAGTGTTGCCAGTTCGGCTATAAAGTCTGGGCTTTTTAGCTTTTCGGGTTGTAAAATATGCAGGCCTTTTTCAGCCGCATATTTTTTTACTGCGCTCTCTTGCATTTTCATACCCCGCCCAGCGGGTTTGTCGGGGGCGGTAACAACACCCGCAATGGTAAAGCCAGCCTGTACCAAAGCATCCAGCGAGGCAACGGCAAATTCGGGCGTGCCCAAAAAAACAATACGCAGGTTATTTGTTGTTTGCATGCCGCAAAAGTAAGCGTATGGGTTAAATAAAAGGTTACGCGCTGGGTGCGCTCTATTCAAAATCCGCGTACAGCAAATACTTCTTCCTAATTTTCTTAAAGGCCGCCAGTTTTGGTTGCCAGCTTTTGCGTAGGTCCGCTTCTGTGGCACCAGCCTTTATTTGTTCCATTAAGGTACCGTTGCCGCTAAGTATTTTAAAGTAGTAGTCGTGTGGCGGTGTGCCTTTGGTTTGCACAAAAAAGCTGTCTTTGTTCTTAAAAAGGCTGTAGGCTTGCAGCAACCAATGTAGGTCAATTTCGGCGGGTGCTTTTAGGCCGCTTATGTTCCAGCCATAGCAAAGCCTACCTTTTAGCTTAGGGTCCTTAGCACCCGCGGTAACATGGGGGGTAAACGCAAACAAGGTGTCGGGCAGGGATGGGTGGCCAAATATTTCGAAAGGTTGGTCGGTGCCGCGCCCTTCTGATAAAATGGTGCCTTCAAACAAACAGGTGGATGGGTACCAGTATACCGCACCCATGGATGAAAGGTTGGGCGAGGGCATTACGGGCAACACATACCGGCTTTTGTGGGTATAGTTTTTGCACCGTATAACAAACAGTTTAAAATTGGTGTTTTTTTCCTCAAAGCCCAACAGTTGGCTCATGGTTATCTGGTTGCTTTTTTCTTTCCGTATCACACGCCAGGGCAGCCATTCCTCACCCAACAACATTTGGGCGTATTCTCCCTCCGTCATGCCATATACAATGGGTATGGGCTGCATACCCACAAAGCTTTTGTAATTGCTGTCAAGCACCGGGCCATCCACATAAAACCCGTTGGGGTTGGGCCGGTCAAGTATCACCAAGGGCAGGTTGTTTTGTATGGCGCTTTCCAAAAAATATTGTAGGGAGGATATATAGGTGTAAAACCTTGTGCCAACATCCTGAATGTCAAACAACAAGATGTCTAAGTCTGCCAGGTCGGCTGGGCTCGGTTTTGTTTTGGCGCCGTACAGCGATACCACCTGTATGCCAGTCAGCGAGTCGGTAAAGGTGCCTACCCGTTCGCCTGCATCGGCCGTACCCCTAAAACCG
>Ga0007810_1000263_pt1 | contig 15821 bp, 13 predicted proteins | sample CryBogCBE15Jun09_FD_71193 | JGI IMG/M metagenome (GOLD analysis project Ga0007810, IMG submission 71193) | Freshwater microbial communities from Crystal Bog, Wisconsin, USA - CBE15Jun09 | ecosystem: Environmental > Aquatic > Freshwater > Lake | place: Crystal Bog, Wisconsin, USA | collected...
TCACCTTGCATGAGCAAAGTTGGCGCGGTGATCTTGTCGGCGATCGTTGAGGGCGATGATGCGAGTAATAGCTTCTCATCGGCAGCGGTCGGAACCCCGGTCGCTACTGCATCCTTAAATGCGGCACACCATTGCGGCGCAAAGGTTCCACATTCTCCCCCAAAGGCATTGGGTAAGGATGCGAGCGCAAAAAATGTGCCTGCCCAAAACTTCTTATATGGACCATAACTTGGATCATTGGAGTTCTGCGGGAAGAGATCCTGGCTCAAGTTATTCCAGGTGATATTTGCGGCAACTGCATCAATACGCTGGTCGTAACCTGCGGTCATCAGTGAGATAGCTCCGCCATAAGAGTCGCCCGCAATACCAACGAGCGGGTCGCCCTTCTTCTGCTGAATAACCTCAGACCTATTGCCCAAGTAATCGATCAGCTTTGAAACATCGGCAACTTCACCGGTTGGCGAATCCATCGAAATTTCGCCTGTTGATTTTCCAAAACCACGCGCAGTCCAGGCGAGAACGACATAACCATGTTCGGCAAGGGATTTTGCCTGCGCTGCGACCGACCCTTTATCGCCGGTAAACCCATGGGCGAGTAGGACTGCTGGTGCTGGCAGCTTTGCTGGCAAGTAGAGAGAGGTATCGAGGGTGATTGAACCGGCACCGTTGATTCTCTGCTCTGTCACAGTAATTGTGGTGGCAGCCTGCGCCATTGCTGGGAGCGAGAGTGCGGATACCGCGAGTACAAAGGCCATGGCTATCAATCGCTTCACTCCCCCACGCTATCGGCCACTCCAGCGAGATGCCATGTGAAATCCTCGATAGAGTCTCGGTATGAAGTCATTGCGCATCCTCATTGCTCTCTTGATGATCCCTTCAACAGTGGTAGCCCTCGATTCGGCTCGAGCAGTCACATCTACCCAAGCCTTTACCGCAACGATGAGCAAGGGCTATCAGCCAACTGCCGCAAATGGCGGAACTGACGACTATCACTGCTTCGTGATTGATCCCCATGTCACAACAAATTCGATCATCACATCAGTGACCTTTAAGCCACAACAAAAATTGATCGTTCACCACATGATCCTCTTCCAGGTGACCGGCAAGGATCGAGCATCTGCGTTAGCGCTCGATAACAATGGTGCAGGATGGTCCTGTTTCGGTGGAACTGGAATGGGTTCATCATTCTCTTCATTCCTAACAACACCTTGGCTATCGTCGTGGGCGCCAGGTCGCAACACTGATGTGATGCCGGCAGGTTATGGAACATCGATTGCTAAGGGCGATCTCCTGGTTGTTCAAATCCACTACAACTTGCTCGCGATCGATTTTGGTGGAGTTCCAAAGGATCGCTCAAGTGTTGTACTCAATACCGTGCCGGCTTCTGGTTCAAATCTCAAGCCGCTCTTCGCCGATCTCTTTCCAGCACCCGTCGAACTGGCATGCCCTGCAGGAGTGACTGGTGATCTCTGCGATCGTGGAAAATCACTGATCGATCTTGCACGCAGAACTAGTAATGCTAGTGCGCTAGAAGCAGCTGGTCTCAATCTCATCTGCGGTCAGAGTGCATTCAACCCAACACCCAATAACACATCCACCTGTGATCGAAAGATCAGTCAGAATGAGGTCGTCATTAAGGCAACCCCTCATATGCACTTACTTGGCAGATCGATGAAGTTAATCCTCAATCCTGGAACGCCGGGCGAGAAGGTCTTACTCGATCGTCCGCAATACAACTTTGATGATCAATCGCCAACGGTCTTGAGCAAGCCAGTTGCTCTCAAAGTTGGAGATACCGTTCGCGTTCAATGCACCTTCGACCCAACTCTCCGTGCGGTCCTGCCACAATTGAAGAAAGCAGCTCCGCGCTACGTCACCTGGGGTGAAGGCTCATCCGATGAGATGTGCTTGGGTGTCCTTGGGGTCTCCCACAACTAGTAAACTCACGCTCGCTGGTTGATTCATCATCAGGGGCGGTAGCTCAGTTGGTTAGAGCCCGGAACTCATAATTCCGTCGTCGTCGGTTCGAGCCCGACCCGCCCCACCATTCTTACAATCTCGAAGTCACTAGTGAGAGAAGCTCTTCTCTTCGAGGGTCGATCAATTCAAAGTGTCCCACTCCTACAACTTCTTGGTAATCAATCACGGGATATCTCGCCACAAACTCTTGAGATAGTTCAACTGGCACTCGGCTATCTAACTCACCATGAACCACCGTTACCGGCACGCGATATTCGGTGACCGATGCTGGATCAAGGTGAAGATAACGGGAGGGATCACCACCCAGGAATTCGCGGATCGCACCATCATCGAGATTGCGGATATCCCCCGCGACCAAGTCACTCACTGGGGCGAGCGCCACAATCTTCTTTACAGATGGATGAGCAGCTGCGACCAACGCAAGTTGCCCACCAGCCGAGTGGCCAATGAGTGAACACTCACCTACCTGATCCAATGCAAGAAAAAGATCATGGAGATAGTTATGGGCCGCACCAGGAGTACGGCGATATTCAAGAAGATAGGTATCAAAACCCAACTGAGATAGCTTCAGTGCATATGGTCGAAGGTGCGAGCGATCGAATTGTGGTCGCCAATAGCCGCCGTGAATCAAAAGTACTTTCGTGGAATTAATTTTATGAGATCGGAATACCTCGATCACTTGATCGGCATGGTCTCCGTAAGAAATGACCTCGGAAGATGGCGAAGCCGTGAGCTCGAATATAGAACGATCCTCACTCACGGCTTCTGATTAACCTTCGGAAATTACTGGAGATCGAAGCGATCGAGCTCCATCACCTTTGTCCAAGCAGCGACGAAGTCCTTCACGAACTTCTTCTGCGCATCATCACTGGCATAGACTTCTGAGATCGCACGAAGTTGGGAGTGTGAACCGAAGAGCAGATCAACGCGCGTTCCACTCCAAGCCACCTTTCCAGTCTTGCGATCATGTGCTTCAAAGTGATCAGTTCCACCCTTTGGCGCCCATGCATATCGAATATCAAGAATATTCTTGAAGTAATCGTTAGTGAGAACTCCTGCCTTCTTGGTGAATGAACCGTTGAGAACACGGAGGCCACCAACAAGCACTGTCATCTCAGGTGCCGTCAGCGTCAGTAGTGATGCCCGATCCAAGAGGAGTTGCTCCGCAGGAATAGTGTGCGCCTTGTTGAGGTAGTTGCGGAAGCCATCATGCGTTGGCTCAAGTACTGCAAAGGAGACCACATCGGTCTGCGCCTGAGTTGCATCAGTGCGACCAGGTGTAAATGGCACCTTTGTCGCCACACCTGCTTGCTTCGCGGCCTTTTCGATTGCGGCAACGCCTCCGAGAACAATGAGATCGGCAAGTGAGACCTCGCGTGAGTTCTTCTTGTTGACCTTCTTCTGAACTCCCTCAAGAACCTTGAGAACCTTTGCGAGCTCCTTCGGATTATTTACTTCCCAACTGCGCTGTGGCTCAAGGCGAATACGTGCGCCATTTGCACCACCACGCTTATCGCTTCCGCGGAATGTTGCAGCCGATGCCCAAGCAGTATTAACAAGCTGGGCAATAGTTAGCCCTGACTTGAGAATCTCTGACTTGATCGATTCGATGGTCTTAGAGCCAACAACCTGCTTTGGTGCTGCCGGAAGTGGATCCTGCCAAATGAGAACTTCAGATGGGACATCCTTGCCGAGGTAACGAACTGCTGGACCCATATCGCGATGCGTTAACTTGAACCAGGCACGAGCAAAGGCATCAGCGAACTTATCTGGGTTCGCAAGGAAATCGCGTGAGATCTTTTCATAAGCGGGATCTGTGCGAAGCGCGAGATCAGTTGTCTGCATCACTGGTGGATGAGATTTCTTTGGATCATGAGCATCCGGAACAGTGTTTGAACCTGCTCCCCCAACTGGAATCCATTGCTTTGCACCTGCTGGGCTCGTGGTCTGCTCCCATTCATATGCGAAGAGCGTCTTGAGATACGACATATCCCACTTTGTTGGCGTTGCATTCCATGCGCCTTCAAGTCCACTCGTAATGGTGTCGCCACCCTTACCTGTGCCATATGAGTTCTTCCAGCCGAGGCCCATCTCTTCAATTGCAGCGCCTTCTGGTTCAGCACCGACATACTTTGATGGATCAGCGGCGCCATGCGCCTTACCGAATGTGTGACCTCCAGCAACGAGTGCCACCGTCTCTTCATCATTCATCGCCATGCGACCAAAAGTTTCACGGATATCGCGAGCAGAGAGAAGCGGATCTGGATTTCCATCTGGGCCTTCAGGATTGACGTAGATCAATCCCATTTGCACTGCAGCTAGTGGATTCTCTAATTCGCGATCGCCGCTGTAACGATTGTTAGTAAGCCACTCATTCTCCTTGCCCCAGTACGTCTCATCTGGTTCCCATACATCTGCGCGACCGCCACCGAAACCGAAGGTCTTGAATCCCATCGACTCAAGTGCGACATTGCCCGCAAGAATCATCAGATCGGCCCAAGAGATCTTCTTTCCATATTTCTGCTTGATTGGCCAGAGAAGACGACGGGCCTTATCGAGATTGCCATTATCAGGCCAGCTATTAAGCGGAGCGAAGCGCTGCATTCCCGCACCGCCACCACCACGACCATCGAAGGTGCGATATGTGCCCGCGCTATGCCAAGCCATGCGAATAAAGAACGGACCGTAATGTCCATAATCTGCTGGCCACCACTCTTGGGAATCTGTCATTAAAGCGGTGAGATCCTTCTTCAGCGCCTTGAAGTTGAGGCTCTCGAACTCCTTCGCATAATCAAAATCTGGATCCATCGGATCAGCGAGAGGTGAGTTGTATTGGAGCACCTTCAGATTGAGCTGGTTTGGCCACCAATCTTGGTTGGAGATCTGTTCGTGGGTGGCGTTAACGCCTGGGAAGGGGCACTTTGCTTCGTTATCCATGCGGCAACTCTATCGAGAATTGAACCCGACTTCATCGCGAGCCTGCCTTATCCTTCTGACCATGAGCAATCGCGGCGAGATCTCGTTGGACTCCCTCAAATCTGAGTGGAATCGCGTCCTCGATCTCCTTTTAGATGCCGATCGAATCGCCTGGCTCGCCTTCTTCGATGCCCGGCTCGTCTCACTCGATGGAAACCGGCTCCTCATCAGCTTTGCCGATGTCACAAAGTTGGGCGGGGAACATAATTTCAGCGCAGCTCGCAATCCTAAATATCTCGCCCTTCTTACTGGTGCGATTCATCAGGTCTATGGAATCGATGTTGAGGTCATCGAAGAGTGAAACGCACTCTTCTTGCTCTTCTCTTATCGGTATCACTTCTCGCCGATGCAACATGGGCTGTGGCCCCTGCGAAGATTGTTCAAGCAGGACCAGGGGCGCGCATCGCTGGTATAGATATCAGCCACTGGCAGCATCCGAAAGATGCTCCGATCGATTTCACGCAGATGTACTCGGCCGGTATTCGCTTTGTCATGATCAAGGGTGCTGATGCGCAGACTGCCGCCGATGAAATGGCACTGAAATTTTTGATCCCTGATCGTAAGGCGGCACAACGAGCGTTGCTCTATACGGGTTTCTATTACTACGCCTATCTACCTGACAGCACTGATTCCGCTTTCATTATTAAAGATGCACAAGCACAAGCTCAAAAAGTTGTCTGGCGAATTGGTCAGATTGGCGGTTATAACCGAAGGGATCTGCCAGTTGCACTCGATCTTGAAAATAATTGTCAGCGCACCAATGGTCGCGGCACCTGTCTCAAATATATGGCTCGGACCAATGTCACTTTATGGGCGAAGACCTGGTTGCAAACTGTCACAGAGAAGACCGGTAGAAAACCAATTTTCTACTCATATCCACAGTTTTTAGAATCAGCGATGGTCGGTGATCCCGCGCTCCGCCAGTATCCACTCTGGATGGCCCGTTACTCACTCGACCCAGCCCTCACCACATCTCAACCGAATGCGAAGGGCGTTGGATGTTTCGCGCACCCTTGGAGCAATGCCAATTGCACTGCGCAATGGCAATTCTGGCAGTACACATCATGTGGAATTGCAGGAAAATATGGAGTTCCCGGTACTCGCGTTGATCTCAATGTCTTCGCTGGCACCACATCAAAGTTCCTTGCTCTCATTCGTGGCACATGGACTCCCGAACCAGCCGACTCACTTCCGCAGAATGAACCGACAACTATGCAACTTGTGAGCCAGAGTTCGCAATCAACCAATGAACCCTTTATCGCCACGATCGATGTGCTACGACCTGATGGAACTCCGGTTGTCACCGGTACCGTCCGATTCAAATCTCTTGATGACTCGCTAACGATCGGCACTCAAACCTCCGTTCGCGCCGCTACCGGAAGATGGACTGTCACTGTCAATGGACTCGTCGCCGGAAATTACCTTGGGATACTTCAGTACTCAGATCCATCGGGGACGCATGCAGGTAATACCTTCCCAGTTCAATTCCAAGTTACTCAAGGAACTACTCCGCCATCACCTACTGCGTCTCCGGCCCCAACCAAGACGAAGGCACCAGCAGTCGATACATGCGCAGGTCAGATAAGAAATTAACGCTCTCAAGTAGAGTGTGGCTATGAGCAGAGTTCTTGTCACTGGCGGTGCTGGATATATCGGTGGCACGACTGTCGCCCTCCTTCTACAGCGTGGCTTTGAGGTCACCGTCTTAGATGATTGCAGCACCGGCCATGCTGACTCAGTTCCGACAGGGGCAACTTTCTATCAAGGTTCGATCCTCGATGGTGAAGTCGTGCGAAAAGCGCTCACTGGTTGCGATGCAGTTATTCACTTTGCGGCAAAATCACTCGTCGGTGAATCAGTTGAGAAGCCAGATCTCTATCGCAATAACAATATTGGTGGAAGCCAGGTCCTCTTCGATGAGATGGATGGCGCCGGGATTACTCGCATCGTTGTCTCATCATCAGCTGCGACATATGGCGATTCAAAGGTTCAGCCCATTCTCGAGACCCACAAAGCCCATCCAACTAACCCTTATGGTGAGACAAAGCTCGCCGTCGATAATTTACTCACCGACCTTTGCGCTGAAGAGAACTTTGCAGCAATTAGTCTGCGCTACTTCAATGTCGCGGGTGCGATGAAGGTCGATTCTGGTTGGTTGACTGAACGCCACAACCCAGAGACCCATCTCATTCCGAATGTCCTCAAGGCAACTGCAGATAAGCCACTAAAAATCTTTGGAACCGATTGGGATACAAAGGATGGAACCTGTATCCGAGATTATGTCCACGTTGTTGATCTGGCTGATGCTCATCTTCGCGCACTTGATGCGCTCAAGGCAGGTGCTCACGAGATCATCAATCTCGGAAGCGGTGGCGGCTATTCCGTACGAGAAGTCGTAACTACTTCAAGCAAGGTAGTGGGTTATGAGATTCCAGCAGTTGAAGTTGATCGCAGAGCTGGCGATCCTGCGGTTTTAATTGCAAGTATTGAGAAGGCAAAGTCGATGCTCGGCTGGGAGCCAACGCGAGATCTTGAATCGATGATCTCTGACGCGTATGAGAGCCTTAAAGCGGTTTAACAGAGAGTACTTCTACTCCACCGATCTGATTAAGAACGCTGAGCAGATCTGTCGTATCTGAACCAGGAATGGCCACAACGATCTCGTCATAACCGCGACCTGCTTCATTTTTGAGAACTTGAAGTCCTCGAATATCGCCACCGGCAAAGCCAATAGCTGATGCAACTGCGCCAAGTGAACCTGGGCGGTCTGGAAGTGAGATCTCGAGTTTGAATTGAGCCATAGGAGAAACCTACCTGATCGAGATTACGTAAAAGTTACAGTTAAATTTGGACGACGTTAGCGCCAGAGATCTGCACATTGATCTTGGGTAGCGGGATTGGAGCTGGGCCAGCGAGCACAGCACCGGATGTCGCATCGAACTTTGCGCCATGGCATGGGCAGTTCATCGAATGAGAGAGCGCATCATAGGCAACGGTGCACCCTTGATGGGTACAGAGCGCGCTATAGGCGAAGACGCCAGCCTTTGTGCGGAAGAGGATTGCCGGGTTTCCATCATTTGCAGTAAATGGCATGGACGAGCCGACCGGAAAATCTGCAAGCTTGACGATGGCAGCGCCCGCCTTCTGCTTCGGACGGAATGATCCGCCAGCGAGGGAGGCGATGACTGCGCCAGCTGCAACACCCATCATGCCAACGACTTCACGGCGATCTCGAAGATTTGGAATGACATCACCAATAAGAGATGAGCGTCCGCGCGATCCAGATCGAGCATGAGCGCGCCATAAGAAGAAGAGTGCGAGCCATGATGCTGCAAAGGCAAGATCGCTACCTAAGAAGTAAGGGTGAACGTGATACGTCACCGAGAGCCACAAGATGATTGAGACAGAGAAGCCACCAATAATTGCCAACTCCATCGCAACGCCAGTGAGAACTGCGATTCCGATCGCGAACTCGGAGAGCATGACGAACCAGGCGAAGAGGCTCGCATGTTCGAGCATGTGGCGGAGTGCAAAGGTGAGTGGTGAGTGGCCGATATAACTGGTGAGCTGACCACTGAAAGAGTTCGGTCCAGATTTTGAGAGAAATGCGCCATCGCTCGCCTTAGCCCAGCCACCATAAACCCAAGTGCCACCGAGCCAGAGGCGAAGGATTGTGATTCCAAGAGGCTGATTACGCCAGGATGCGAGACCGATCTTCTTTGATGCCATAGTGGTATTTAACCGCATCACACTGCGAAAAGCTGGCTCCCCCGACAGGCCTCGATCCTGTGACATCTCGATTAACAGTCGAGTGCTCTACCAACTGAGCTACAGGGGATTGAACACGGGAATGATACTAAAGCCCCTCTCCGATCGCCAACTCCTTCTGGGTTCGGCGCTGGGCTTCCAGGGCGACAAGCCGGGTAAAGGCTTCGGTGTACTCGGCCTCATTTTCGACGGGATTAAGGCGCTGCAGGCTCGATTTCATCTCTGCGATCTCACGACTGATTGCTACCTCACGCAACCGGGCAAAGATCGATTGGATATATCGCTCAGAGATTTCGCCATCGGTTCGAATCGGTTCAACGGTAAGTTCTGTGATTAAAGATCGAAGCTCTGGATCTTCAGTGCGATCGAGTAGATCAGAGAGATTCTGATCGCTTGATTCATCTATGCGACTTCGCAGAAGAGCGTATGGACCATATGAAAATGCGCTGCTCTCAAGATCTACCCACGAGCTCGCCATCTCTGGAACTTGCAACTTCACCTTGAGTACTTCGCGCTCCAACATCAAGATTGGATCTTTGAGGTTTATTGAACTTTGAACTGGCGCTGCAACCTGTGTCGATGAGCGATTGCCGCTGCTCTTCTTCACGGCGGTCGTTACAACATCGACCTCCATGCCGAGCCATGCAGAAACAGATCGAACATATTCTGGGCGCAGCGATGCATCTTTAATCTTGCCAATCAACGGTGCGACTTGATTGAGTGCGCTCACTCGACCTTCAGGAGTCTTCGTGTCATACCCTGCGATCACTGACTTCATCGCAAATTCAAAGAGTGGCACACGACGCGCGATCAGATCGCGCACCGCTTCATCTCCCCCACTCTGGCGGAGTTCACATGGATCCATGCCATTCGCAGCTACTGCCACAAAGGTTTGTGCGACGAACTTCTGGTCATCATCGAAGGCTCGAAGTGCCGCCTTCTGTCCAGCCGCATCGCCATCAAAGGTGAAGATCACTTCACCACGAAAGGCATCATCATCCATCAAGAGTCGTCGAATAATACGGATGTGGTCATCACCAAAGGCGGTGCCACATGTGGCGACGGCAGTGGTCACACCTGCAAGGTGAGCAGCCATGACATCGGTGTAGCCCTCAACAATCACAACTTGGCGCTTCTTAGCGATCTCTTTCTTCGCCATATCAAGGCCATAAAGGAGTTGTGACTTCTTATAAATAGGTGTCTCAGATGTGTTGAGGTATTTCGGACCCTGGTCTTTATCGTCTCCAGCTAATTTACGTGCGCCAAAGCCCACAACATCGCCAGATATATCTTTCACTGGCCAAATGAGACGGTTGCGATAACGATCGATGTAATTTCCGCGTGAGCCCTCTTTAATGAGGCCTGCGGTATTGAGTTCAACTTCACTATAACCAAGTCCCTTTAAATGTTTATAGAGCGCATCCCACTCATCAGGGGCATATCCGACGCCGAAGAGTTCAGCTGCCGCCTTATCAAAGCCACGACCGGTGAGAAATTCGCGACCAACCTGGGCCGGTCCTGGCTTACCAAGTTCCTCTTGATAGAACTTTGCAGCAGCACCATTCGCCGCAACCAAACGGGAACGATTAATGCCAGGGGTTGAAGGTCCACTGGAGTCGTATGTCAGTTGGTAGCCAATACGTTCAGCTAATCGTTCAACAGTCTCGGTAAAGGTGAGGTGCTCTAACTTCATTAAGAAGGCAATGACATCGCCACCGGTCTGGCAACCGAAGCAATGGAAATATCCCTTGGATGGCGTTACGTGAAAGGAAGGTGACTTCTCATCATGGAAAGGACAGAGGCCCTTCTTCTGTCCACCACCGGCGCCTTTGAGTTGGACATAATCACCTACAACATCATCGATATGGCTGTGCTCGCGAACATATGCGACATCTTCATCGCGAATTCGGCCTGCCATATCTCTATCCTATCTTGGGATTCTTTACCTCTGAGAGAGTTTGGCGTGGAGGGCATACGCTCCAGGGTCAGTCAGCGAGGCGATTTGGTCAATTGCGACGCGAAGTCGTTCCTTCTCGTTGCCAGCTCTGCGCCAATCTTCAATAAAGAAGCTTTCCAGCGCGCTCTCGCCGCCTGCCAGAACCATCTCCACAAGTTCTTTAATCAAAATTTGCTGTTCTGCATAGCGCTTCTGTGAACTTTCAGCGCCAATGACATAGTGGCCAGCCATCGCCTTAAGGAGTGCGACCTCAACTCGTTGCTCTCGAGGAACCACGAGGTTGGAGTTATAACGGGTCAGATTTCCATCACCGTATTGATCGCGAGTCGCTGACTCTGCCGCCAATGCAAAGCGTCCAATAAGTTGAGAGGCGAGATCCTTCAACCGAGCAAGATTCCGATGTGAACCGTCATAGTGAAGTGGCCAGCATGAAAGCGATTGCAACTTGAGGAGCGCGCTCTGAGCTTCTTCCTCAGTGATATCCGGAAGATAGCCACTCTTTGCCATAGTGAAGAGTTGTGAGATATCCCGTTGTAGTCCCTCAAGCTTTACCTGTCCGGAGACGATCGCATCTTCGAGATCATGCACTGAGTAAGCAACATCATCAGACCAATCCATGATCTGCGCTTCCATCGATTGCCGACCTTCTGGAGCTCCGCGGCGAATCCAATGGAAGATTTCTAGATCATCGTCGTAGACACCAAATTTTCTGGTATTTATAGCACGCGGCCAGGGATACTTCGTTGCCGCATCAAGTGATGCTCGTGTCAGATTAAGTCCGACCGAATTTCCGCTCTCATCGACTGTCTTTGCTTCTAGTCGAATAAGTAATCGAAGCGATTGAGCATTTCCTTCAAAGCCACCCGCAGCACCGGAGAGTTCATTGAGAGCATCTTCACCGTTGTGGCCAAAAGGTGGATGGCCTAAATCGTGGGCAAGACATGCACCCTCCATGAGATCTGGATCGGCGCCAAGCGCTTCGCCTAGTTCTCGTCCAACCTGTGCACACTCAAGTGAGTGAGAGAGTCTGGTGCGCGGAAAATCAGATGCCCAAGGGACTTCTACTTGAGTCTTTGCAGCTAGTCGGCGGAGTGCAAATGAGTGGATGATGCGGGCGCGGTCGCGAGCGAATTCCGTTCGCCCACCGCGCTTTGCTGGTTCATCGAGGAAGCGCTCTCGATCGGAAGCGGTGTAACCGCTATGTTCATTAGCTGCGCGAAGGACCATGGTGGATCAACTCTACTTCTTCACCTGGTCGGTGAGATGAATTCCAAATTGCCCAACGCTCTTGTAAGCGAGAAATGCGCCGGTTTCGCGCACGATATATCGCCAGCCTGCGCTCTTTACCGATGCTGGCCCCGTTGTTGTTGGTGCACATGAGGCTGAGATTCCCAGATCCTTCGCTTCGGCCTCAGCTCGGTAGCAATGGTAAGGATCGGTCACGATAATAATCGAAGCGTATTTGTGAGCATGCAGATAATTCACATATGCAACGGTACTGCTCAAAGTATCTCGGCCAACTGGAATCGATGCGAGCACGCTCTTTGCGACCCGATCTTGCAACAGCGTGATCTTGCTCGCGCCAGCTTCGGTGTAGTTATCGCCCTTCGCATTTCCACCGACGGTAATGATTTTTCTCGCGAGACCTTGATGGAAAACTTCTGCCGCCTTATCGATGCGAGCTTGGAGGATATCGGAGGGAACTCCGTTGTATTGAGCGGCACCTAAAATAACAATCGCATCACTCTTAACGGGCTTTGCTTGATGCCCTTCATTCCAGATGGAATACATAAAATATCCAGGCACAATGATCGCAAGTAAGAGGAGAAAGGTGAAGAGCCTGCGGATAATTCGAAAGAGGAAGATCATCCGCCCGAGACCGAATCATCAATCGTGATCGCCGGAATCTCATCTGGATCATTTAACCAACCATCAGGAAGTGTTGGTGTGCGGCCATGCGACTTTCGACCACGTGGTCCCTCTGAGACTTGAGTTGGATATGGCTGATCATCGAGTTGGCCAAGGAGATATTCCAATTCGCCCAACGATGCCACCATTCCGAGTGAAGCACGAATCTCGCGAGGAACAGTAAAGCCCTTGAGATACCAGGCCATATGTTTACGAAGATCTCGCATCGCGCGACCTTCAGCTTCAAAGAACTCTACGAGCAGGTGTCCATGACGAATCATCACATCGCGTACTTCAAAGAGCGTTGGCTCAGATTTAGTGGAGTCACCATTCATCGCACGGACAAGATCAGCAAATAACCATGGTCGACCGAGGCAGCCACGTCCTACAACGACGCCGGCGCAACCAGTCTCTGCCATCATGCGGGCGCCGTCATCACCGGTCCAGATATCACCATTACCCAAGACTGGAACTCCCGTGGGTTTTAAGTGTTCAACCAGAGTGGCGATCTTCGACCAATCTGCCTCACCGTCATACATCTGCTCAGCAGTGCGCGCATGTAATGCAACCCACGCGACTCCTGCTCGAGCTGCCGCCATCGCCGCATCTAAATAGGTGTGATGATCGCTATCAATTCCTACGCGCATCTTCACTGTGACTGGCACACCATAAGGCTTGGCGGCATCCACAGATGCTTGAACAATATTTTCAAAGAGTCGACGCTTGTAAGGAAGCGCTGCTCCCCCACCGCGACGAGTCACCTTTGGCACCGGGCAACCAAAGTTGAGATCAATGTGATCGGCCAAGTTCTCTTCCATCAACATAGTGATTGCTTTACCGACGACGTTGGGATCAACCGCATAGAGCTGGACTGATCGAGGAGACTCACCTTTACCTGGGGTAATGAGTCGCAACGTCTCTGGGTGTCGCTCGATCAGCGCACGCGCAGTCACCATCTCGGAAACAAAGAGACCGGCGCCTTGTTCACGACAGAGCGTTCTAAAGGCAGAGTTGGTAATTCCCGCCATAGGGGCAAGCACGACTGGTGTTTCTAACACCACCTCGTTATTTGCAAATCCCCCATTTGCGATGGGTAAGCGAAGTGGTGCAGATTGAGTTAGCACCCGAGCAAGCGCGGTGCGAGCCACGCCTGAACATTGTCGATTCCGATTCGCTCCTGTGCCATTGTGTCACGATCTCGAATTGTGACCGCATTATCTTCGAGCGTCTCAAAGTCGATCGTGATGCAATAAGGCGTACCGATCTCATCCTGGCGGCGATAGCGGCGACCGATAGCACCGGCATCATCGAAATCAACGTTCCAGTTTTGGCGTAACTGCGCTGCCAGATCGCGCGCCTTAGGCGATAGATCAGCATTACGTGAAAGCGGAAGAACGGCGGCCTTAATTGGAGCAAGACGATGATCAAGCTTCATCACAGCACGCTTCTCCATCTCGCCCTTTGAATTTGGCGCTTCATCTTCAGTGAAGGCATCCATCATGAAGGTCAATGTGCAGCGATCTACACCTGCTGCAGGCTCAATAACGTAAGGAACCCAACGTTCATTCTTCTCTTGATCAAACCATGAGAGATCCTTGCCAGATGCTGCACCATGAGCTTTAAGGTCAAAGTCGGTACGGCTGGCAATACCTTCGAGTTCGCCCCACTCAGTTCCATTGAATTCAAATTTATATTCAATATCGACGGTGCGCTTTGAATAATGTGAGAGCTTCTCTTTTGGATGCTCGAAGAGGCGAAGGCGATCTGGGTTAATGCCGAGATTCTTATACCAATCTAAACGAGTATCAATCCAATATTGATGCCACTCTTCATCAGTTCCAGGAACGACGAAGAACTCCATCTCCATCTGTTCAAATTCACGAGTACGGAAGATGAAATTTCCAGGTGTGATCTCGTTTCGGAATGACTTTCCGATCTGACCGATACCAAAAGGTGGCTTCTTACGTGAAGTCTGCGCCACGTTGTCGAAGTTAATAAAGATTCCCTGCGCAGTCTCAGGGCGAAGATAAGCAAGTCCACTTTCATCTTCGACTGCACCAAGATAGGTCTTGAGCAAGCCAGAGAATTGCTTTGGTTGTGTGAACTTTCCCTTGTTGCCGCAATTTGGGCAATTTACTTCGTCCATGCTTGATGCCAGGCGGCCATTCTTCGCTTCAAATGCTTCTTCGAGATGATCGGCGCGATAGCGCTTATGGCACTCAGTACATTCAGTGAGCGGATCGGTAAAAGTCTCTACGTGGCCAGATGCTTCCCAGACTTCGCGAGCCAAGATCACACATGAATCGAGGCCAACAACATCTTCGCGACCCTGAACCATTGAGCGCCACCATTGACGCTTCACATTGTTCTTGAGTTCGACTCCGAGTGGGCCGTAATCCCATGAGGCGCGCAATCCGCCATAAATCTCTGATGATGGATATACGAATCCACGGCGCTTAGCCAAACTAACAATTGTCTCTAAACGATCTGCGGCCATTGATTTTCTCCTCCGGCTGGCTGTCGGCTTGTACTGATCTTGCGGGCTGCAAGGCTGCCAATTTTACCTGTAATCCACCCGTAGAATCGCCAGATGAGTAGTGATCTCTACAAGGGCAGTCGGAAAGTTGGAGCGCTCAAAGCGCTCTGGCAGAACACCCGCGATTTCCCCAAGGACCTTTCATTCTCAGCCTTTATCTCCGGATTCCTCGTTGTGCTCGTCGCCGCCACTGGCCCGATTGTGATCATGCTCCAAGCCGCTGATTCCGGCCACTTCACCAAAGAGCAGACTGCTACCTGGATCTGTTCCTCATGGGCGATGTCTGGACTCTTTGGACTTTATCTCTCACTCCGATATCGGATGCCGATGATCGGTTCAACGTCGACCGCAGCGATTGTTCTCTTGGTAACTAGTTTAAAGAGCCACTCCATTGAAGAAGCGGTCGCCTCTTACATCGTCGTTGCCGTGCTCTTTATTATCGTCGGTGCGCTGAAATTGATGCCGAAGATTATGAAGGCGATTCCGCATCAACTTGTGATGGCGATGCTCGCTGGTGTGCTCTTCAGTTTTGGATTGAATATTTTTGTTAACTTCACCATCGAGCCTTGGTTGATCTCGGCTATGGTGCTTGCTTATTTCCTTGCGCGTATTTTCAAACTTCGAGCCCCCGTTATTCCTGTGCTCGCAGTGGGCACTCTCCTCTCCGTTCTTACTCACAAGGCGCATTTCCACCCA
>Ga0007810_1000265_pt1 | contig 15751 bp, 13 predicted proteins | sample CryBogCBE15Jun09_FD_71193 | JGI IMG/M metagenome (GOLD analysis project Ga0007810, IMG submission 71193) | Freshwater microbial communities from Crystal Bog, Wisconsin, USA - CBE15Jun09 | ecosystem: Environmental > Aquatic > Freshwater > Lake | place: Crystal Bog, Wisconsin, USA | collected...
CTGATGTAACAAGCCTTTCACCAGTCCATTCTAGTTCGTTCATATATTTTTCTAATTATTATATAGTTGTAATAGAACCCTAAGACAATGTTGCCCTCGCAATGCGAGATAGCTCAACCAAATATTAATCTGTTGGTGACTTAAAATTGGGGTTCAGCTAAACGCAAATAGGTTATTGTTTTTCTAAATAAAGATTAAACGCGGCGTTTATGGGATGATGGCGACACCCCCCTTTTTATTTTATTTATCCTTTTTCGTCGATGGTCTTGTAAGCCTGGTTGGTGTTTTGCACACGCTACGGATATTTATAACCAGCATTAGACTGTGGGGTATAGGGAGATTAATATCCTGTGATGCCTGTTTATCTATCTAGTTATTTTATCGACTGGTTTAACGCTTGTGTTTGTTTTTTGGCTATCAAGGCTACAATTCGGGGATATACAGTAGGATATATACTTCCGATTTTAGGTGGCCTGCCTCATTTTATCAATAAATCCCTGTATATTATCGCTTTGTAACAGTGCTACGTGTTCTTCTATTTCGGCGATGGGTAAGTCCCACCATTTTATTTGCTCCAACTGCTCAATTACGTCTGCTGAAAACCTATATTTTATGTGTTTGGCCGGTACGCCTGCCACAATACCGTATGCAGGCACATTTTTTGTAACCAAAGAGTTAGCCCCAATAACGGCACCATTGCCAATGGTAACACCCGATAGTATGGTAACGTTGGTGGCTATCCAAACATCGTTGCCAATTACAATGTCGCCTTTTGTATCTGGGTGCCCCTGTATGTGCCTGTGCTTGTTGAATATGGCATTAAAAGGGTAGGTGGTAACCCAATCAGTACGGTGCTCGCTGCCAAGTATTATTTTAACATCGCTACCAATAGAGCAAAACTTGCCAATGCTTAATTTTGTGGGCTTGGTGGCAATATCGTCGTAATCGTCAAAGTCAAAAATTTTAGGAAACCCATACGTGTACTCACCTATATCGTATTTTTTATACTGTTGCTTTTGGTTGGTAAAAACATCGTCCCTAAAATAGGGGCTTGCCGTAGGCGCCGGCTTGCCCTTGCCGGACAGTTTTTTTATAATACGTTTTAGGTTCACTTGGGTGTTATATTAACCTTAGGTAATGTATGGTAGCCAAAATTGGTATTCCAGCGGGAAAGCAGCATAGAATCTTCCTTGTCATTAAAAAGTTTAAACGACGGCTCTTCTAATACGGTATCAAAAAACTCCCATGTTTTTTCGGTGGCAAGGGCAAATGCCGCTTTATAGTCTCCTGGTACCAAATTGTGGCTCGGTATGCTTATGGTAAACCTATTGTTGCCGGGTACAAGCGTTAATGCATTTTCAATAATCGTATTGGCGATAGACTCGTTAAATAGGTTATGGATGCCAATGCCCAGCGCCACATTTTTTACATGCTGGTTTGACTGTATGTTTATCTCAAAAATTATCGGCTCGTTAAAAATATAACCCAATTCAGATGCAGTTATTTCTGCAAAATACACATTTTTACTGCCGGGGTTATTGTTGGTATAGCTGCAGCTTCGGCTGGTGAGGGTTAAATATCTTTCAACCGCACTGGTTGTGTCGCCGGTATAAGTCACTTTTCCGTTTGCCAGCACAACGCACCTATTGGTAAGGTTTAAAACAGCATCCATATTGTGGCTAACAAACAATATGGTGCGGCCTTGTTTCTCGCTCACATCCTTCATCTTACCCAGGCATTTTTTTTGGAATTCTGCATCGCCAACAGCAAGTACTTCGTCTACAATCAATATTTCTGGCTCTAGGTGTGCTGCTACGGCAAAAGCAAGCCGCACATACATACCACTGCTGTAGCGTTTTACGGGTGTGTCAATATAGCGTTCAACACCGGCAAAATCTACCATTTCATCAAACTTTGAAGTTATTTCTTTTTTGGTCATGCCCAAAATGGCACCATTGAGGTAAATATTATCCCTGCCTGAAAGGTCTGGGTGAAAACCGGTGCCAACTTCCAGCAACGAAGCAATACGCCCCTTAATTTTTATCTGTCCTTTAGTGGGCGATGTTACTTTGGACAGAATTTTTAACATGGTTGACTTGCCCGCCCCGTTGCGGCCGATTATCCCTAGCACTTCCCCATGGTTTACTTCAAAATTAATATCCTGCAGCGCCCAAACATATTCGCTGCTGCCTTTGGTAGTGCGGTCGTTCTCTTGGCCAATTTTAAGATAGGGGTCTTCTTTACCCCTTACGGTATGCCACCACCTATTAAAATCGTGGGCGAGGCTCTTCCTGCCTACCTGCCCAAGGCGGTATTGCTTTGAAATGTTTTCAACCTTTATTGCAAGATCACTCATAGTAATTATTGAATGGGCTGGTTACAGTAATCATTTATTTACAACAAATAACAGCAAGCGGGGGTGTATGCTATTTTAACCCTGTTTAACATACACCCGTAAATTTTAGCAACAGTTGGCCCAACAATAAACCAACTATTACCAAGTAGAACTGTGCTTATTTTTTACAACGTGGTCTTTTTGGGCAATGGTCGCTTGCGGCTGTATTTACCCCTACACAGTATCCATAAATGTACGCTCTACCCGGCTAAATATCACCATGCCTGCAAACACTGTTACTAGCATAAATGCGCAGCTGTATAATAGCCAGCCAACACTAACATCGCCAAACCCTAATACGGAATACCTAAAGGTTTCTATCAAGCTAGAAAGTGGGTTAGCCAATATTATTGATTGGTATTTGGGGTGCTTGTCAGCAACAAATTTAAGCGAGTAAATAACGGGTGTAACGTACATAAGCAATTGCACCCCAAAGTTTATAAGCACAGTAAAATCCCTATATTTTGTGGTTAGCGATGAAGCTATTATACCCCCGCCAAAGCCAACGCCGGCCATAATTAGTACAACAAAAGGCAACAAAAGAAAATTAATGCCTATGTGGAAAGAGTAGTTTTTGAAGAGTACAAAATATAAAATTACTACAAACAACAAACCAAGCTGGATGCCAAATTTTATGATGTTTGAAAAAACTACCGAAAGGGGCAGCACCAGCCTTGGAAAATAAACCTTGCCAAAAATGGCGGCATTGCTAACAAACGTGGTTGATGTTGCAGTGAAACACGATGAAAAGTAATTCCATATAGAAATGCCACACATATAAAAAATAGGTGCCGGAACGGGGTCGGTTTTAATACCGCCCAGTTTATTAAAAACAAAAAAGAAGATTAGCGTAGTAAATGCCGGCTGTATTACATACCAAACCGGCCCCAATACCGTTTGCTTGTATTGGGCTGCTAAATCGCGCTTTACAAATAGCACCAACAAGTCGCGGTAACGCCAAACTTCGTTAAGCCGTAAGTCAAATAATTTTGTTCTTGGGGTAATTATTTCACTCCATTGGTTATCGTTGGCAGGTATTTCGCTCATATTTTTTATTTAACGCCAGTACTAATAAATGTCTGCAAAAGTTTTTTGTTTTTGGGTTTTCCAAAAACGATCCGAAGCGATGATTTCAGCAAACTGTACATCGCTTTTGCCCGACCCAAAAAGTTGTTTGGCCGTTAATTTTTGGGACAATGCCTTTTGTATGGCCGCGGAAATAGCCTCTTTTTCATAGCCAGTGTGTATCAAGTCGGGGTCATTGCTGCGCTTGTTTTGCCGGGTACCCACATTAATAGTTGGTACGCCATAATAGGGAGCCTCCCGTATGCCTGCGCTGGAATTGCCAATAATAAACTGGGCGTTGCGTATCAGTGTTAAAAACGACTCAAATCTTATGGAAGGAAAAACTTTGTACCTGCTGCTGTTTTGGAATTTACGTACATGGTGCATGATAAGCTCCGAACCTTTGTCGTTGTTGGGGTATATTACAATGTAGTTAAGCCCCGATGTTTCCAGCGTTTCAAAATAGTTCTCGGCATTTTGCAGCAGGTTGTCAATTTCAGTGGTTACTGGGTGAAAAAGCGACAACGCATATTCCCCAAAAGGAATATCGTAATGCATTTTAACGCTGGCTAAGCTTGGCAGGCCTTCCGAAAGCATTACGTCCATATCGGGCGACCCAATGATGTGTATGTTTTCGTCAATCTCGCCCATTTGGGTAAGCCTTTTTTTAGCGTCTTCGTTGGCTACAAAATGTGTGTGGCTTAGTTTTGACACGGCATGCCTTATCAGCTCATCCACCGTGCCCGATAGTTCGCCACCTTCAATATGGGCTACCAATATGTTGTTTAGCGCGCCAACCGATGCACCTGCAAGTGCCTCAATACGGTCTCCATGCACTACAATTAAATGGGGTTTTATTAAATGCACATAACTTGCAAAGCCTTCAATGGTGCGCCCGAGTGTCATGTCCATCATCGACTCACTGTCGTGGTTTATGTACTTAAATATGTTGGGGTAGTTGTATTGCTCAATTTCTTTTACCGTAAAGCCGTATTTTTCGTCCATATGCATGCCCGTGGCAAAAATGTGAACTTCAAATTGCCCATGCTTGTTTAATATCTCAATAAGCGATTTTAGCTTACCAAAATCGGCCCTGGTACCGGTAAGAAACACTATCTTTTTTTTCATTGTGCCAAATCCTCCCAAGTAATTTGTGCATCTTCCTCCAAATTGGCCTTGGCGGTTTTACCTATAATGCTGTTAAAGTGTTCAGCCAATATGCCGCCCTTGCCGGGGCGTTTCACCCAAATATTGTCAATGGTAAAAGCCTCCCCTTTTGCAATGGGCTTAATGGTGCAAATGGTGGCAAATGCAAAATCTATAGTCACTTGTTCTTCTAAAGCAGGCCCCTTATGCCCACCCCGTTGAAGTGCAATAATCTTGCTACCTTCTATTAATTCGTTGCAAGCCCGTGTGTCCATGCTGCAAATTATATCCGGGCCTGGCCTGTCCATAGTATCTGTAAAATGGCGCTCCAAAATCGAGGCGCCCAAGGCAACTGCCCCAAAACAGGCATGGTTGCTTAAAGTGTGGTCAGAAAGGCCGATGACTGCACCGGGAAAATGCTGCTCCAATTCAACCATTGCGCCCAACCTAACCAAGTGGTTGGGGGTAGGGTACAGGTTTGTGGTGTGCAGCAGGGCATATTGTACTTGGTGTTTTTGAAAAACTTGCACTGCTTTGGCCACACTTTCAAGCGTGTTCATGCCAGTGCTTAAAATAATGGGCTTGCCAAATGATGCTATATGTTCCAGCAAAGGGTAGTTGTTGCACTCCCCGCTGCCAATTTTATATGCTGGCACATCCCATTTATGCAACCTGTTGGCCGCTGCTCGGCTAAAGGGGGTGCTTATAAAAATCATGCCTTTGCTTTCAACATAGTTTTTTAGCGCTAACTCCTCCTCCTCATTTAATGCACAACGGCGCATTATTTCGTAAATGCTGATGTCTGCATTGCCGGGTATTACTTTTTTGGCGGCGCCGCTCATTTCATCTTCCACTATATGGGTTTGGTGCTTAATTAATTCGGCACCAGCCAAAGCTGCCGCATCAACCATTTGCTTGGCGGTTTCCAAGCTGCCTTCATGGTTAATCCCAATTTCGGCTATCACTAGGGGAGGGTAATCGTACCCAATTTTTCTTCCGGCAATTTCAATAAATGGCTTAACCATGGGGTGTTATTTTTTTGGCAAACTTTCTTTTTTAGCAATCAGGTTATAAACGCCCTCAAAAAACTGCTGTCGTAATAACGGCATCATTTTGTAGTTGTGTAAATAGCTGTTAGTAATTGTAAACTAATTAACAAATCTATTGGCTTAGTGTTTATGGCCTCCAGTCAATGCACTCTTTTAAAACTCTTGCAGGCACGCCACCCACTAATGTTCTCTCGGCCACATTTTTAGTAACCACCGATCCTGCCGCCACCACGGCACCATTGCCAATGGTAACGCCTTTTAATATGGTACTGCCGCTGCCTATCCAAACATTATTGCCAATTATTATTGGCAATAATGTTTTGCGGTGCTTTGCCGTCAATTACCAAATGGTGTATGTCTGTATCCATTATTTGGCATTTCCACGATATTGCACAGTTTTCGCCAATGGATATGTCGTTGTGGGCAATGATAACAGAATTAGGGTTAATATACGTGTTGTCGCCTATGGAAAATTTTCCCGTTACGTATAGCCTACAGCCGCCACTGATGCGCACTTTTTTGCCGGTAACTACACTGCCAGAGGGGTGTATGGTAAAAACACCTTTATCTGATGTTGCCCAGGTGACCCTGTTTACAAAAATATCAAAATAAAAAGGGCTATTAGGCTTAAAATCGCCTTTATTGCTGTAGCTAACGTTTGATGAAACAAATATGTTTTTGGGCTTTGAAACATAGGCGTGAAGCAGGTTTAAAAAATCGTACCATTTGGTTTTTGATTTTTTAAGTAGCCGCAGCTGCTGCTTTACTACCACGCTGTCCAGCCCCCGTCAACAATTAAATTATGGCCCACCACATGGCTGCTGGCATCACTTGCCAAATAAACAATGGCACCCCTTAGCTCAGTTTTGTCGCTCATGCGGCCAATGGGGTTAAGCTGCTGAAACCGCTCTAAAAACAAACCTTTATGGCCATTAAAAATGCCCCCGGGTGTTAACGAATTAACACGTACGCCTTTTGCTGCCCAAAGGGTAGCAATATATTTAGTTAAGCCAACCACACCATGCTTGCTAACAGAGTATGCCACAGGCTGGGATATGCCGGTGCCGGGGTAAATGTTATGGTTGGGGCTAACGACACCATATAATGAGGCTAGGTTTACAATAGAGCCTTTACCCTGTAGCAACATTTGTTTGCCGGTTACCTGGCAACCCAAAAATGTACCGGTTAGGTTTACGTTCATAATAGCATTCCAATCCTCCAGCGGAAACTCCTCAAAGCTCGTGTCAAAATTGGCGCTTTTGCTTTGGTTGGTAAAGCCGGCATTGTTAACCAGTATGTCAATGCTGCCATGCTCGGCAACAATGTCGGTTGTTAATTTTTGCCAGCTTGTTTTCGATGTTACATCGCAGTATTTGGCAGTAGCATCAATACCCTGCCCTTGCAGGGCTTCGGCAGCTGCAACGCATTTGTCAAGGTTAAAATCGGCCAGCACAACCTTGGCACCTTGGCTGCCAAGGGCGATGGCGTGTTCAGTAGCAAGCAGCCCGCCGCCGCCGGTAACTAAGGCTGTTTTGCCTGTTAGGTCAAAAAGGTTTAATGGTGTCATTGCCTGTCAATTAAATATTCAACAATGTTAAAGTCAACTTCTGTGTCAATATCAACGGCCCTTTCGCGGGGGATAGGGTAAATTTTACACTTAGCCCTGCTCCAATGGCTAAAGTTGTATAAGGCTTGTTTTTTTACTACGTAGGCAGCCGGTGTTAAGCTGTATACGGTGGGTGCATCCTGCCGGCGTACGATGGGTTTTTCACTTTGCTTTACAATATGTGCAAAACCATCCGGCGCAATTTCCATCATGTTAAAATAAGGGTTTCGCTCAGGCTCATACCCGGTAATGACCACATCGGCGGTCATATCGTCTAAAGCGGTTTGTATGGCCCCTGCTATGTCGGCCGGCGTTTTCAGCGGCACAGTAACATCCATGTCAACCAAATAATCAACGGTTATGCCGGTAAGTTTTTCATATTCTTCCAAGGCATGTATAAAAACAGGCCATTTTGAGGCAGTGTCGCTGGCCAGTTCCGCAGGCCGTTGTATGATGGTTTTAATGCCCGCGGTTGTTGCGGCCTCGGCTATTTCGTCGCTGTCGGTTGAAACGATAATATCATTCAGCAACTGGCACTGCAAACCTGTAGTAACGGTGTACGCTATAAGGGGCAGGCCCTTTAATGGGCGTATGTTTTTGCCTTTAACGCCTTTTGAGCCACCGCGGCAGCAAATGGTACCTAAAATAAACATATTAACTGGTTTTAATGCTGCTTAGTGTTACAGTATTGCCCGTTACTGACGAGCGTTTTGAGGCTTCCACCACTAGCAGGCTCTGTAGGCTGTCATTTAACGTAGTAAGCCGGTCATCGGTATTGTTTTCTAAAAAAGCGCTTACAATTTCTTTAAAACGGTCATTTCTTTCAAAACCTGCATAGTTATATTCTCCGGTGGTGCCGTTGTGCAAAGCCCAGCTTACATGGCTTTTAGCCAGGTTTGCTGTAATACTGCCTAACGTACCTGTAAAGGTGCAATATCTAACTAACGAAGGTTGCCAATAATCAAGGTGTACGGTGCCAATAGCGCCACTGCCAAATTTTAGCAGTACTTCGGCTACCTCTTCCGTTTCAATTTCTAATGCGCCGCTGTTGGTATGCCAGCAAGCTACAGCCTCCACATTGCCGGTTAGCCAGCGTAGGTAGTCAAACTCATGCACAATGTCTAATAATACGCCGCCGCCAGTGGCCTGTTTGGCACTCATACCTTTTCGGTGGTCTTCGTAAGGGCGCCAATGGGGCAGGTACTGGCCTACAAAGGCATTGGCCGACAAAATTTTTCCAATGGCGTTTTGTTGTAACAGGCTGCGAATTTGTTGTATGCCGGGGTCAAAATGCAGGTCGAAGCCAACTTTAATATTGTTGGGGTAGCCGGCAGCCATTTTTAAAACTTCTGCTACCCGGGCCATATTGTTGCTAAGCGGTTTTTCCACATAAATATTGTACACCCGGTAGCGCAGCAGTGTAAAAAGGCTGTTTAAATGCTGCGCAGTGGGGGTACAGATAAATGCTGTATTAAAATGGTTGGCGGCAAAAGCTTCCTCAATGGTTGTGTACGCCGCCAATGCTTCAAATTCAGCAGGTAATGGCTTTCCTGTTACCACAGACACATGGGAATAGTTGAGTGACAAAAGGTTGCGTACATGCCTTTTGCCAATAGAACCTAGGCCGATTACCAGAATGTTAAACAAATAGATATTGGTTATGTATGGGCAATAAATGAAACAGGAAACTCCACCACCATTATTTGGCCAAGGCTTTCCAGCCGCACGTACACTTTTTTATTGGATGAGCGGATGATAGTGCCGCTGTTATCCATAAAAACCCCCTGGCTGATTACAACTTTGTCATTTTCCCTGAACGACTGCGCAGACTGAACGGTTACAATGGCTTCATCTTCCTGAAGGTATGATTTTATCAAGGCAATCTCCTCATCCCGTATCACCGCAGGTTTGCCCAAGTAATGCACAAAATTTAAAACACCATCAGTTTGTAGCACGTTCAATCTTTCCTCTGGGGTTATGTTCACAAACACGTACGATGTAAATAATGGTACTTCTACAATTTTTTTTCGGTCGCTCCATTGCCGCTCTGTTTTTTGCACCGGGCACCAGCTGTTTAAGCCTTTTTGCAACAGTATACGGTCAACCTTCTTCTCCCAACGCGGCTTTGTATATAAAGCCATCCATTTTTTTGGTTCTGTCATAATTACATAGCTCCGCCACCTTACTCACACCGGTAAGCCCAAAGACGGTTACTGGATTATTAAATACTATTTTTTACTAAACAACTTGCCTAACAAACCCTTTTTTTCCACCTTCTTATCTTCTACATAGTACCCAGACCCATAGTGGTATCCATAACCATAACTATATCCGTACCCATACCCATACCCATAGCCCAAACCTGACGATGCAAGTATGCCGTTGATAATAATGCCCATACGGTTAAACTTCTTCTCCGAATAAAGTTTTTCCACAAACTTAATAGTGGTTTTATAGGAGTATTTGTGCCGCAAAATAAACAAGGTAATATCGGCTTGGCCACCCAGTAAAAAAGCATCCGCCACCAAGCCAACAGGCGAGGAGTCAACAACCACATAATCATAATTTTGTCGGGCCCAAGCAAAAAGTTGGTTTACTTTATTGCTCATCATCAGCTCAGTTGGGTTTGGGGGAATTAAGCCAGAGGTGATAACATCGGCATTGGGTACACCCGGTATGCCGGTAATAATCTGGTTTAACGAGATGTTTTCTGACACAATATAATCGGTAACCCCATAAGGTGGCGTAATATTTAAATATTTTGCCAATTTAGGTTTGCGCAAATCCATTTCAATCAGCAATACTTTTTTGTTACCAGTAACCAGGGTGCTGCTAAGGTTTAGCGATACAAAGCTTTTACCTTCACCACTCATAAACGATGTTACCAAAATTAGCTTCGCTTTTTCATCAGCGATAAAATACTGCAGGTTTGTACGGATAAGACGGAATTGCTCCGCCAGTACATTTCTGCTTTGTGGGCTTATAATGGCTGTTTTTTGGTGCTTGGTGTACGATAATTCACCAAGTATAGGTGCATTGGTGCCATTGTCAACCTCCTGCCTGTCGTTAATTCTGGTATCAAAAAAGTCAAGCAGTAACATAATAATCACCGGTAGAAAAATGCCGATCAATATGGCGAACATTTTTATTTGGCTGGCCTGTGGCTTTACCACACCTGTGTCGTGTGCCCCGTCAACAACCCGTGAGTCGCTTACTACGCCGGCTATTGACAGTTCGGCATCTGCTTTTTTCTGTAGTAAAAATATGTATAGGGCTTCCTTTACCGTTATCTGCCTTCTTAGCTTAACCAAAGCCCGTTCTTTTTCGGGTAGCGAAGCCAATTCAGCGCTGTAAGTATCATACGTTTGGTTAACGTCGTCCATTTTGGTTTGAAAGCCCAACTTTACACTTTCAATATTCTTTAGCAACCCCTCCCTAAATTTATTAAGCTCATTTCTTTTTTGTGCCAAAAAGGGGTCATTTTCTGTACTAATTTTCAATTGGGCTGTGTATTGGATAACGTTTTTGTTGTATTCTGCAATAAGGCCGCTCAACAAAACATCCGCCACTGCGTTGTTTGAGGGTATAATGTCAAAGCTGTTTTTAGCGCGCTTTATGTAATTGGTAAGCACGTCTAGCAATTTTATCTGCTCGGCCTGTACAGCACGTTCCTTGTCTGCCGTTGCTACCTCATTTAAATATTGGTTACCGGCACTGGACACATCGCTAATTTTATTGTCGCGTTTAAAGTTGCTTGATCTTATTTCAAGCGTGTCAAGCTCTCGCTCCACATCATTAACCCGTTCTCTTAAAAATGCGTTTGTATTGTGCGCGCCCTGTTCTTTATCAGTTAACCCCGCTTTGTTAAAGGCATCAATAAGGGTATTAATCACGTCTATTGCCCGTTCGGGTACTTCATCAATGGTTGAAATATCCACCGTTCCACCCATTTCGTGTTGCTTTCTCACGTCGATGGTTGCCTTTATGCCATTGGCCACAGTACGGGTATCTTTAATAATAAGGTTATACCCTTTAAGGTTGGGTTTTACTTCAGTATTTTTAATAAAATACACCTTGTGGTTGTCTAGGTCAAAGGTGTCGCCATATTGATGGTATTTCTTTTCGCCGCCATCTGCCAAATAAAAACTGTCCTGGTAAAGTTTGCACTTATACGAGGCTGGTTTATAGTCAGCGGAATCATGTATTAAAACATGTATAAAAGCTGGGTTTTTGGAGCCATACAATGGTGAAGAAGCTATCCGCCCCTCCGCTACAAATTCAAATTGCAAATGAAGCGAGTCAACCACCATTTTTGATATTTGGTACGACTGCAAGATGTCTATCTGGTCTTGCACTTCCTTGCTGCCAGGCATTACACCCAGTTCGCGTATGATATTGGCATTGGGCGATGATTGCTCATCATTTTTTATTAATAATTGCGCTGATATGCGGTGAACCTGCGCGGTGTAACGTAAATATAGTGTGGCTATGGAATAGGAGATAAGGGTAGAAATGATTATCCATGGCAAAAAGCCTATCAGTTTGAAAATAAATTTCTTTAAATCAAACTGCGAAGCACTGGAAGGTGCTGATTGCTCACTTGTTTCATTATCTGAGACAGGGTAACTCATTACTATTTTTTTATTACCAGAATTAGTGCCAATATGCTGGCGAAAGTAGCTATAAATGTTGCGGTACGGGTTAGATTATCCGTTACTGTTTTAAGCACCCTTGGCTCCACATAAATTAAATCGTACCGATTTATATAGTAGTTGGGCGAATTTAGGATGTTTTTGTCGGTCAGGTTAACGGTAATAATCCTTCGCTTGCCGTTAACGTCTCTCAAAATGTGCACATTCTCGTATTTGCCAAGGCTCGAAATGTCGCCCGCCTGGGCCAGCGCTTCGAAAATACTCACTTTTTCAGTTGCAAGGCTAAAGGTGCCGGGTGATTTAACCTCGCCAATTACCGAAAACCTGAAATTGCTGAATTTTACACTTACAATAGCGCCCACCAAGTAATTTGAATACAGCTTGGTTAATGTATCCCTAGCCTCGTCGCGGGTTAAACCTTCTAGTTTTATTTTACCCAGCTTTGGCAGTTCAATATTTCCGTTAACATCAACAATAAACTGTTGGCCGCCGCTACCGCCCGTAACGCTTGAACCAGTATTGCTACCCACACCAAAGTACTGGTTGATGTATTGTACCGTATTCTGGTTTTCCCCGCCAATCCTTATCTCCAACACGTCGTTTATAAATATGATAGGCTGGGGCGGTTTTAAAGAGTCGAGCGCTATTAGTTCCGCTTTTGGCAGGTTGTTTATATAAGTGATGCTTTTTGGGCTAATACATGAAACAAATAAAAAGCAAGCCCCTATATAATTAATAAGCAACGCTTTGCAAATTTTTCTCATACTGGATCTTAATATTTAGTGCCGTTTTTAGCAGCTGCCGAGTATAAATATAAATAAACCTTGCCGCAATGAACACAATTACGAAAAATATTTGATTTTTCCCTACCACAGAGGTTATCACACAAATATATGGGTATATGGGGTTCAAATTTTTCATTTAATAAGAACTTAATTTTTTGTAATATAAAAAGCCCGCTCCTTATTCAGGAGCAGGCTTTTTTGTTACAAAAAACTATGTTGACTACTTATTTTTTAGCAGTGTTGGTATTTAGCTTGTCGGCAATGTCGGCAATTATATTAAACGACTCATTCAAATAAACGTCCGTTTGTATTCCTTTAAGCCACTGCTGGTAACGGTCGCCTTTGGCTTTATCGGGGTTGTTAAAGAATTTGTCGGTGTCTACGGCCACTGGCTTAATATCCATAGGCTGCTTTAATTTTAACAGGCTGTCTGTTTGGTGTACTTTTTCACGCACGGTGGTTTGTTGCTGCTGGTATTTGTCAATATTCAGCTCGTACTCCTTGTTTATATTTTTGCCCAGCCAGTCAGTATTGCTTTTTATGGTGTTAAATGCAATGTTCTCCGCAATCCGCTGTTCGGCTTTGGCTTGTATGGATGGCCAGTCGAAACTGCTGTTCCAAACGGCATAATCCGATTTTTGAATTTGGTCCCATTTTAATGCCGACGGTTGGTCCTTTTCCCTAAACTTGATATATTCATATTGGTCGGGCATAATAATATCGGGTGTAACACCCTTTAGCTGGGTTGAGTTGCCGTTGATACGGTAAAACTTCTCAAAAGTTAATTTCAGTGCGCCAAACTCAGTAGAGCCTGTTGAAAGGTCTACGGCACGGCCGAGCGGCAATTGTTTTTGTACAGTGCCCTTGCCATAAGTAGAGGTACTGCCTACAATTATACCGCGCTTGTAGTCTTGTATGGCCGCCGCAAAAATCTCCGACGCAGAGGCACTCAGCTCATTTACCATCACGGTTAGCGGGCCGTCGTATAAAACTGACTGTTCATTGTCGCTCAGTGTTTGGGGCGCACCGTCCCTGTCTTTTACTTGCACCACGGGACCATTTTTAATAAAAAGGCCTACCATCTGCACCACCTCGTAAAGACTGCCGCCACCGTTCATCCTAAGGTCTAGCACAATGCCGTCAACCTGTTCAGCCTTCAACTTCTTTATTTCTTCTGCCACATCGGCCGAGCAACGCCTGCCGTTCGGGTTTTCAAAATCGGCATAAAACTCCGGTAAGTAAATGTACCCAATTTTTTTGTTGCCTTTTTTAGCTACCACGCTTCGGGCAAACTGCTCGTCTTGTATTATTTCATCCCTTATTAACGATACCACTTGCACGGTGCCATCGGTTTTTTTAATGGTAAGCCTTACTTCCGTACCTTTTGTGCCGCGTATAATTTTTACAACGTCTGTAACCTCATAGCCGGCAATGTCTGTTGGCTCGGCAGCACCCTGGGCAACTTTTAAAATAATGTCGTTTACATGCACTTCGCCGCTTTTCCAAGCTGGGCTGCCGGGTATTAGGGTGGCTATTTTAACGTTGTTGTCTTCTTCTTTCAATTGGGCGCCTATGCCAAAAAAATGGCCGCTCATTTCCTCGTCAAAACCCCTTTTTTCAACTGGTGCAAAATACTCGGTGTGGGGGTCCATCAAATCGGTTATCGTATTCACAAAACTGTTAAACTGTTCTGTTTCGGTAAGCCGCAGCTTAATGCGGTTGTAGTTTTTATTCAGGGCTGTAAGCACCTTAGCCCTAGCTTCGGCTTCAAACTGTTGGTTGGTTTTATGGGCTATGCTGTCTACATTTTTGTTTTTGTCGCGGTAGCTCAGCAATTCTGCGTACCTCTCCAACGCCAAAAACTTAGTACGCAGCCTCCATTGCTCTTGCTTGCCTTTTTCGCTGTCGGCAAAATCAATCTTATCGCCCTCCAATTGGGCTTTCTCGTTTATGGTAAAATCAAACGGTTTCGCCAAAATACTGGCGTACATGGCCATGGTTTCATCTAGGCGTTTTAAGTAAATTTTGCCTGCTTTAGGAAAAAACTGCAATGGTGCGTTGCCGTTTATCTCATCATCAATCGTCGTGTCTAGCTTTTTCAGCTCGGTGATATCTTGTTTTTGAAAAATATCCTTATCGGGGTCCAGCTCGCTGATGTACTTGTTAAATACTTTTTTCGAGAATGCATCATCAATAGCCTGGGGGCTGTAATGGTGTTTTTCTAGTATTTGGCCAATGGCGGTAAGCAACCTTTGTTGCTTTTCTAATATGGGTTCGTCAGCATTCCTACCTTTAAAAGCCCAAAATATTGAGCCGAATATAACTATCAGCAACAACGGCAGCACTTTTCTGCTCAGCATAATTTTTATGATTTTATTAGTCATCAACTTCAAAAATAGGTTAAAAAAAAATCAGTTGGTTACCGTTTAGCTACATTAACAAACGTTTTATCCAAAATTAAGGTTCGGCACCAGCGTAAATAAAATGATTTTAGTTTTGTTGAAACAAAGAATTTTTCTATTTTTGCCGCCTGAAAAAACGGAGGTTGTAGCTCAGTTGGTTAGAGCGTCAGATTGTGGTTCTGAAGGTCGTGGGTTCGAAACCCATCATCCTCCCTCCCAACAATAATGCCCTGCAAGCGGTAAGTTTTGCAGGGTTTTTTATTACCCCCTATTTAACTCGGTATTTTTTAGGGGTGTGCCAGCGGCCCATGGCATAAACGGTTTAATTGGTTGGTATAGAGTGCAATATCGCCTTCGCAAAGGTTTTGGCAGTCTTTAATAACATCACCATGGTTACGCCCGTTCACCATTTGCCATTTGTCAAACACGCCGCACTGGCGCAATATGCCCTGCCATTTGTGTAGCCAGCCATTAAGTGTTTTACGCCCCCTATGGTTTTAGCTTGTAGTGAGCATGTTTTTTGGCACGCGGGCATACAGCCGTAGTTTTTGTAAAAAAGTTGGCTGCCTAATAATAAGAAAATCTCACCGAATGTTTACCAAATACAGTAAAAGGAGTATTCCCTTTGCAAGGCAGTTAGTTTTTTTGGTG
>Ga0007810_1000267_pt1 | contig 15743 bp, 18 predicted proteins | sample CryBogCBE15Jun09_FD_71193 | JGI IMG/M metagenome (GOLD analysis project Ga0007810, IMG submission 71193) | Freshwater microbial communities from Crystal Bog, Wisconsin, USA - CBE15Jun09 | ecosystem: Environmental > Aquatic > Freshwater > Lake | place: Crystal Bog, Wisconsin, USA | collected...
CCTAATTGTCCAGACCGCACAGTTGGAGTTGTGCCTGCCTGAATTGATGATGTGGACGGCTGTCCAACGATGCCTTGAATTAACATTTTACTGTCCTTTTGTTAAGTTAAATAAAGTTGAGTCTGAAAAGAACTGCTCTTGTTCATCTGCCATTGACCCAAGTGTTGCTGAGTAAATAGAAGATTGTTGAAGCATTAAATTAATACTATTGGGAATTTCCCTAGTGTAATAGTTTAATGTCTTCAATTCAACCAAAATCTGTTGTAACAAATCTTGAGTAGAATCCTGACCCCTTGTCGTACGAATTTCCTCGACACGCAAAGGTAAAAATTGTTCGGTGTATATTGCACCGTTATATAACTGGTTGTTTACGTCTGTCTGTACTTGACCCGCCGTATCAGTTAAAAACCTACGAGTTAGACCAGTACCGTCAGCACCACCAATAGGCACAGGATTGGCTGATGCAGCAGTTGCAACTGCAATCGTGCCTGATGCTGTAACTGCCCCTGATATAGTTGCCGTACCTGATACTGTAACTGTGGAGTTACCAAAACCAACAAATGATGAAAATGGTTGTTGCCTTAAATAAATAATAACTTGAGTAGCCGTCACTGCCGAAAAACGCATATAACGTGCTGCTACTGGAAACGCAGATATTAAACCTGCCGTTGCTGCCGTTGCGTTTGAAAATGTATTACCCGTAGCAGACAAAGGAACACCCAATACAGCAGAAAATGTAGAGTTATCGTTTGAGTGAGTTACTGTAACCGCAGCAGCTACCGTTTGTTGAAACACCACCGTTTGATAGCCTGTCGTATCAATTACCTGTGGCACGTTAGGGTTTAAAACAAGAATTGTACTTGGTGGTGCATCGGATAAGACCGTAGCGTTGTTTGCGTCAGTCTTAACAGGGTTTTGTACACGAGTATTAAGGAATAAGCCTGTACCGTCTGTAACCACTTGTTCAAGGATATTAACCCCAGCAAAGTCGCCGTTAGGGTCTCCTGATATAAATGTACTGATTGAACCGTCTGTAGTCTGTGCAGCTGCTAATGTTGTATCAGTTGTTGATAAACTATTCTGATCACTTGCAATAACAACAGGAACGCTATTCGCTGATTTTGATTGGCCAGCAGTAATCGCCGTTCCGTTAATTTCGTTTAATGCTGTGGCTAAGTTACCTAAGTTTGTAACGTCTGGAATCGTACCATACGCAGTATTAATTGCTAAGTTGGTTGTAGTTGCTGGACCTGTATTAGTAAACACCAAGTTAAAGTAGTTACCATTCGCAGCAAACGAACGACTAAATCCCATATTGGCGGTTATGTTATAAACCCATGAACTTGCCTTTTGTAATCCGGCAGCGTCAATATATTGGTTTAAAACTAGGATACCCGGTTGGTCTGAAGTCAACAGTAATGAAATATTCTGCTGATAATAAATTGTTTCAATTGCACCAGTAAATGTTGCGTTAGGTGCTAACTGTGTAGTTGTTGTGTTGCTTGTAGATAGTGCAAAGTTGGTTGCTGCTAAGGCTACTGATAAACCCGTCTGTCCAGCATTATCGTTAATGGAGGTAATATTATTACCACTACCATCTTGGGTTCTACTTGTGTTAGGTCCTAGATATGTCATTATGTTAACTCAATCGCTGAAACAGTTACATCTACCGCACCAGTTGCGGAGACGGCTAAAATATAGTTTTGAGGTACGTTAATTCTATCGGATTGCACTACTTCCAAAGAATAGCCAGCTGGTATTTGGATATTATATGCAACATACGTTGTTACAGAACCGCTATTTAATGTTACGTTTGCTGTTACTTGTGAACCTGTTTTATTTGTAATATAGCATCCTGTGACCGCTGTCTGAACTCCAGACGTGGTTGGATTATAGACTGTTGTGCTAGTCGTGACGTTTGCTGCTTGCGAAGATACCCAATTTTGTGGCATATTAACTCATCATAGAAATTGCTAAAGCTACACGAGGAATAGATGATGCGGAATTTGATGGCCCAAAAGGGACATTGACACTATTTCCTGTATAAGTAAAATTTGCGTTACCTGCTAATGCACCACCGTTGTTATACTGAACCTGTGTATTTAAACCACCGGCGTTAGTTGTTCCGTTTTGGCCACTGTAGCCAGAAAAACCACTGTAGCCAGAAAGTCCTAAACCAGAGTAACCACTATAGCCAGATACGCCAGAACCACTGTAGCCACTATAACCAGATACACCAGAACCACTGTAGCCAGATATACCAGAACCACTGTAGCCAGAAAAACCACTGTAGCCAGAAAGTCCTAACCCAGAGTACCCACTATAGCCAGATACACCAGAACCACTGTAGCCAGATACACCACTGTAGCCAGATACACCACTGTAGCCAGAAAGTCCTAATCCAGAGTATCCACTATAGCCAGATACACCAGATCCACTGTAGCCAGAGATACCAGATCCACTATAGCCCGATATGCCAGAGATACCGCTGTAACCTGAGATACCACTGTAGCCAGACACACCAGAACCACTGTAGCCAGAGATACCGCTGTAACCTGAGATACCACTATACCCAGAAAACCCACTGTAGCCTGAGATACCACTGTAACCAGAGATACCAGAGCCACTGTAGCCAGACACACCAGAACCACTGTAGCCAGAGATACCGCTATACCCAGAGGTGCCGCTGTAACCTGAGATACCACTATACCCAGAAAACCCACTGTAACCTGACGTTCCACTATATCCAGAGATACCAGAGCCACTGTAGCCAGACACACCAGAACCACTGTAACCAGAGATACCACTGTAGCCAGAGATACCACTGTAACCTGAAAATCCACTATACCCAGAAAACCCACTGTAACCTGACGTTCCACTATATCCAGATACTGGTCCGGCTGTGGATGTTGTGCCATCACTATAATAAAATATTAAATAACCCGTAACTGGGTTATAAATAATGTTGGTGATTAATTTACCAGGTGAGGCTGCATTAGCGAGCTGTGACACCGACGCTTGCTTTGTTACACCACCTTGTACAACTATGGTTTGCTCATTACCTGTTAAGTTATAAGCAATCGGTAGTTGGGTTATCGATTGATCAGCCATTTATTGTTCTTATGTGTATGTAAACGCACCATATAAAGTTGACGTACCAAACGTAGAAATAATTGATACGTCAGTAATACCCGTAATTATGTGTGATGGTGTAACCGCAGTCATTTGCGTTGGACTAACAATACTAAAACTTGCTGCATTGGTTCCACCAATTTTTACGTTAGTGATATTAACAAAGTTAGTACCACTAATTGTTATGTTTGTGCCACCAGCTAACGGCCCAGATGTTGGTGATATGGAGTACAACGTTGGTATGGTGGACGATGGAAAAAACTCATAAATACTGTCTAGGTTCAAGTCGCCCGGTGTTCCACCAGTAATAAATACAGAGTTATTATTTTGGAATCCATTCTCTGTAAAAACCTGATTACCACTAACTGGCCCGGTAGCAACCGATGCATCTGGTCTTGGAAAACGTAACGCAATGTTTTCTGTTTGTCTTGCTGGTAAACGCCAAGGATCAAAATTATCTAAATCATCCTTACACACCCGCATGCCAGGAAAGTTTGGATCTGGCATTAACTCGACATAAGGAAACTTTCTATTGCAGCGGTCACAGACCGCCACAGATAGAACAGAGTTTCCCCTAGTGTCAAGATAGACTGGCATAATTACGCCGTTTGACTGTTATTCTTAATTAACTTACCAGTAATAATTACACCAGCAGCAACAGTAGTAGCCGTGCTAGTAACTAATTGCCACTGAATATCAGTTTTTTCTGTGTAAGCAAACGGATCTGATGCCCTATTAGCTGTATAAATAGATACAAAAGGCTGTTGTAATACTGCTAATTTAACACCAGTTACGTTATTAATTGCTTGGACTGAGTAAGTGACAATGTTAGAAGACGTGTAACTATTTGAAGTATTAACCTCTGCTAAGTCTAAATAAAATGTATAACCCGCTGGAACCGTATAAATAGTGCTTTGTGTTTTACCAATACCAATATTAATTTGTGCAACAACGTTTGATGATTGTTTTAATGTAATGGTTCCAACGTTTGTGTTTTGGCTTGTACCTGGTGATGTCATTACCATGCTATTAACACGAAAATAACTATTTGCTGTTGTAACACCAGTTGTGCCATTCAATGCCAATGTTTCGGAAATAGGTGCAAAATTAGCATCAAGGCCACTAATTAAAACCTTAGCGCTTGTATCATCGGATGCTGATGAACTTACTAGTGTAAGTGTTGACGCAGATGTTATGTATGTATAAGCAGAAGCATTTTCCCAGACTGGTATCTTTGTGTTACCAACAGCCGCTTGGTAGCCAAATAAACTTAATACCTGGTGACCCATAATCTGATTACGGGCAACTTGAAGGTCAAAAGGCTCATACGCACCCTGCAGCGTTACTGAGTGTGGGGGTGCTGATTGTTGTAAGTTTGTTACGAGTGCCATAATTAATTTCCTTAAATGTTAGACAAAGGGGGCGAACCCCCTAGGTAATTAATTAGCTGTTTGTGTAACCAGAAGCGTATGGAGAGATAGAACCATCTGGATTACGCGCTAGGTAATCAACAATAAATGTACCAGCTAATGTTCCAGTAACACCAGATGTTGTACCAACTGTGTATGTTACCTGCACATCAGATGTACCAACGCTTAACGCTGCTGTTGCTGTTGTTGTAGCTGTGAAAGCAATAGAAATTACGCCACCTGTTGTTAATGGTGTGATTGTTCCGATTGTAACGCCACCAACTGCAACAGTAATTACCATACCAGTAAACGCTGATGGTGCTGTTGTTTCAATGAGTTTTACGTTGGTGATTAAAGAACCAGCTGGAATCCAAACTGGATCTTGTGTTGTGGATGCACTACCAGTTCCATACGTTGTGATGGCACCAGCTGCGTTTACGCCAGAAAAATAATTTGGTTGAGAACAAATTACTACGCCAGTATTGTCTGGAGCGATTGTACCGTTGTTTGTTGGGTTGTTACGTTTAAATACACGAATTGGTGCACTAAATGTTGTGGACATATTGAGTTCCTTATCTCAGTGGATATCCCAAACTGTCTCTGAGTCGTCTCACCGGGAAGTGTCGGTGGTCAGAATGGGATTAATCTTCCTATACCTACTAATGCAAAAAAATAGACAAATCCGCCCTAAAAAATAAATTTATTAGATTTTTTTACGTTGTCTTCACCAAGGATAACTCTAAGGTTTGAAAATACATGCAGACCAGATACATTCTTGCCCTGTAAGGGAATAATGTGATCCACATGATGTGGTTTGCCAGTTTCACGGGTTAGCATGTTGGCTAGTTGATATTTTGCTACTATGAGGTGTGCGTCTTTGTCCCATACTGGGGTGCGTTGTAGTTGTGCAGAACGGCGTTTACCTTCATAGGCGGCGCGTTTGTCTTTATTATTAGCAAACCATTCACGATTTATAGCATTGTGTGTTTCTATGTTTTCTTCTCGCCATTTTGTTTTTGAATTGGCTGATTTTGCTGGATTGGCTATTGCCCAAGCACGAGCTCGTTCTTTGGTAAGTTCTTTGTTACGCTCATACCATTCTTTGGCTATACGTTTTTGATTTTCTTTATCTTTAGGCATAAAAATATTATATCATAAAAAAGCCCAACCTTGTGGGCTGGGCTTTTTATTATTACAAGGCTTTGATTAAAGACCTGCAGTACCAAAAATATTCCTTGCGTCGTGCCATCCTGTAGCATAACGCTCAGTAGCTTTATAGCGCATGCTATCTGTTTCAAAGTCGCCTTCCATTGATTTCTCCATTGGACGACGCATAACGAGCATGAGTCCATTTTCAGCATCAGTCTGAATCCACCAAGCTTTGCTTGAGCTCAAACGAGTAACAACGTGTGCACCTTTTGGTAACATACCTGTTGACTTGATTGGGTTCAAATCGTTGTCAGCAGTACCAGAACGGAGAACAGACTTGAGGATAACCTCTGCCTGGAACTCAAGTGCTGGAGGAACAACTAATTGTTCTGCCTTCAAACGAATACGCTTACCGTTGTTGTCAACTGCAGAGCGGATTTGAATTAACAACTGTTCAACAGAAGTTTGGCTCAAAGAAGCAGCTGTAGATAACTGGTTAGAGTAAGAAGCGCCGTTAGCGATTGGGTGAGCTGTGTTGATCAATGTTACGCCATCACCACCAACATAACCTGCTGTGAAAGCAAAGTTCAAAATGTTTGCACATAATGTTTCTTTAGTTTCAATCATAGATTGTGCTAAGTGTTTAGCGAATGTTGATCCAATACGAATGTGATCACCATCTTCCATCAATACTTTGGTTAAAGCATATGCTAAACCATAGATTTGATAAATGAAGCGAGTTATATACAATGTACCACCCTGGTCATAGCTGACAGGAGTTCCGTCAGGCATCGCAGGAGCGGCATTCATACCGTATAACATTACTTCTTCGTGATAGTTACGTGGAATACCTTGGATTTGTTCTACGAATCCTTTCCACTCATCAGCACGTTGCTCATATACACCATCAAAGACTTCGTTGATAATCGGTTCGACTACCGCACGAAAGTCTGTACTACGCATTGGGGTTGCCATGTGTTAGTTCCTTTCGTTAGTTAATTAGACCGATACCGAAGCGGCAGCGAATTGGTTGTTACAGATTTGAACCTGAACGATTGTGTAAGTGTCACCCCATTGGTTTGTGTTACCAGCTGGGTATGCTACTTCACGTCCGAGTCCTACTACACGCACTTGACCTTGGTTACCAGAACCTACAGCAGTTGCTAACAACGCTGTGGTAGAGAAACCTGCACCACCAGTACCAATAGAGTATCCATCAGTTACAGTTGATCCAGTTGTTGTGTCAAAGTTGTACTCAGTTCCGATTGCTGCAGAAGTTGCAGAACCATTAACTTGAGCTTCATATACGAGTGCTGGGTCTGTGAAAATCCAGAAAACGATGTTTGTAGAAGCGTCTAATGTAGTTTTAGCAGCATATTTAGATACAGAACGACGACCGTCAGAGTTGGTGTACTCTACACCGTCAAAAACACCATAAACCTTACCACTTGAAGCAGTTTGGTTAGCGATTGTTAATTGGCCAGAAGATGTGATCGCTACAGGTTGAAACTGCCAGAAAGACTGGCCAGATGACAACGAGTAAGGAGCAGTATATGTTGTACCAGGGACAAATGTGTTTGTACCAACGAATGGTACTGCACGATCTAATCCACTTGGATGATATACAGGTTTCAGGCCAAAGGGTTGAAATGTTGCAGACATTTATTTTTCCTTTGTTTTGAAGTTTGTTATGAAAATCGAATATTACTATTCGCTTTAGCGGCTTCTTTTTCCATTTCCAAAATGCCTCCTTCAAGAATAGAACGACCACCTTTGCCTTCTTGAGCAGTGCTCCGAACTTGCGCGGTGATATTACGTTGATGCTCAAGAGGATCCTCGAGGTGCAACATTTTCATCACTTCTTGATAGATTTCATCTGGTAATTTAAAGAGAACCATCTCATTACAGCTAACACAGCCTTCAAACTTGCCTGAGCTCATTTTGCCTAAGTTTTCAAAGCCCTTACCTAATTCCGAGGCTTTCACTGGCTCATAACCCAACGCCATGCGTTTGTCGATACTGTCATAATTGTTTGTGGAGGATAACCAGCACAAATGAAACCCAGGTATAATACCTGGAGGCAAATCAGGTAATGCACTGTTTTGCCATTTATCACGAAACGCAGCTACACGTTCCTTTTTCGATATTGCTTCAGGATCCTCAATGAGGATTCTTTCTTTTGTTTCTTCGACTCTGTCCAATAGACGGTCTTCTAAATTACGTTTGATTCTTGTATTTGCCATGATAATTAACCTTTATTTTGACGATCGTACATTGCGTATGCACGAATCATTTTGTTTCGTTTTTCTACATCGTCCCATGCGCCAGCATCTCTAATTGCTTGGACACGCTCGGGGCTTAATCTAATAGAGCCTGGTTTCATACCAGATTCACTAGCTACACGACTAGACGCTGTTGGACCCGCTCCACGTTTTGATGTAGTACCTTTACTAGCGTATCTATGAGGTAAACGTGATTTTAATCGGTTATCTAACTCCTCCCAGTATTCACTGTCAGAAGGATCCCAACCATCAGAAACAAGTTCTTGGTCAATTACTTTGGCAATTCTACTATCTGTATCTCTAGCTTGAGGATCATACCAAGAATTCTTTTTTAACCACTGTGTGGCTAATTGTTGAACTTCTGTGGCAATTTCATTCGGCACATTTTGCTTTGGTGCCTTTGCTTCCTCAATCTGTTTCTTTTTGTAATATTGGGCTTGTTGCAGACGCTGTTTAGCCTCTGTCAACTGTTCCAAATATTCTACTTGAGCATTTGCATCATTTACTTGTGTTGCTTGCAATAGTTTTAATTTAGCATATTCAACTCTAGCGGCTTCGTCTTCAATAGACTTATCCAACTGTGCAAATTGATATGATGCTGCTGTATTTTCAACTTTAGCAAGACGTTCTGCTAATTCTGCATTGCGACGCTCAAGTGCACTAATCTTGTTTTTTGAAGAAATTTCACGTTGTTTTACAAGTTCTTTTTTAAGTTTGCGTTCTTGTCTACGTTGTTCACGAATTGCTTCACGGTCTTCTTCCGTTTCGCCTTCGTCATTACTTTCTTCAGATGTTTCAGCATGAACTTCTTCTTCATCATATTCTTCATCATCTTCGTGATGTTTTTTTGTATCTTCTGGAGAATCAAAATCCTCTGGAAAATCAATTTTTGCTAATGCCGAGCCGTCTTCCATCTCTTTGACGGGTATATCCTTTTCATTTTCACTCATAATTTTCTTTCAAAATTAGTCTACAAAAGCTTTCATTTTCTGCGCATATTCAAAACTTTTAATGCGAGAAATGATTTCACGGGCTTGTAATGTAATAAACACTACTGCACCACTATCATCACCTGGGTCAACAACAAAACGGTCTCCACCATACTTAATTGTCCTTACCAAATCACCTTCTTTACACCAAGGGCCTTCAATCCAAGGCTCTAATGTGTCCGGTGATTTATATGCTAAAGGTCCAATTTGTATTACTTTGGCTACTGTTTCATTAAACTTCAGTGTTTGTTGAGTTTCATCAACAAAAATGATGCCACCTTTGCTTTTTACTTTTTGTCTACGTAACTGAACCAATACTCTGTCTCCAGCCACCTCTACACCAGGATCTACAATCGGAAAACATTCCAATTCTGTACGTAAATCTGCTTCTTCATTTTGCTTATAATCTATTGCCATACGGCAAACTCCTTGACCTCTACAGGTCTTCGTCATCCTCCGATAATATTGCTTCAATAATCGCTAGGGCATCGGATAAACCCTCACGTTTACCTACATACCGTTGATAAGAATCAAAAGTGTGTATGTTAATGCCAGAAGCAATTGCCTCTGTCATTTCGTTGTTTGCGGTTTTAATTCTTTTCAGAATCTCGCTTAAAATATCACGCAAAACTTTTCATCCAATTTAATAATTTTTCAATTTCTTCCACAGATGAATCATTTTTTAAACGGTTCCCGTCGGAGTTTTTTCCTTCTACTCTTACTAATGCAACAATTTGAGCAAATCCGCCCTTAAAATCAATAAAAGTTTCCGCTACCAATGTCTTTGAGGTTTTTATCTGGTCCAACTTTGCTTCCTTTAGCCATTTTGTTACCATTTAAAACAGCATTATTAGCACGTTTGCTTCCAGATGGTCCGTTTTCTACTTTTTGGTCTGGGCCACCAGCATAGCCAGGTGTGCCAGTCATTTTATAGGCTTTACGAAAACCTAATTCATCTTTTGCCATGTTATTGTCCTTCTTGTGGTTGTGATTGTTGTGGTTGTTGCGCTTGTTGTTGCTCCATTTGAGCCATTTGTTGCTGATGTTGCTCATTTGCTTGTTGCAACTGCTGTTGATGCTGTTGATCTGCTTGTTGTAGACCTTGTTGGTGCTGTTGTGCCGCTTGTTGTGTTTCTAAAGCATGTTGTTGCTGTGCTTTTTCCATTTCAATCTGGTTTTGCACCTGTTGTGACTGTTGTTCAAATGTTTGTTGCTGTACAGCCAGTCCATGTTGTCTAATATCTTGGTTTGCAGCGTTAATAGCATCCAAAGCAGACTGATTTTGTTCTGCTTCAAGTTGTCTTTGTTGCTGATCCATCTGTGCTTGTGCTGAAATCATTGCAACACGCTCTTTTGCAGCATTATTGATGTTAGCCATTGCAATATCTGTTGCATTACGTTGGTTATCGATACTAGTTTGTGTTGAATACTTAGCTTGTAACTCTTGAACTTTCTGTTGCAACTCTGCCAATTTGAGTTGATACTCTTGTTGTTGTTTTTGAGCATCCAACTGCATACGAGCTTGCATTTCTTCTGTTTTGCGTTTGGTTTCTGCCATTTGTGTTTGCAGAATAACGTTGGCTGTTGGGTCTTGACCAAGCATTTGTTGTTGTTTTGCTTGTTGGGCTTGTGCAACTTTTTGTGATAACAACTGAATTTGTTGAACATAAGGTGCCAAATTTGTTTTGGCGTCTTGGTCAACCAATTTAGAGGCTAATGCAAGCGCTTTTTGAGCGTTTTGGTCAAGTGGTTTCTCTTTATGTAACTCAAAATCATCTTTTCCTGATCCTGCTTGAGCCACATAATTACGCATTTCTTGCAAATAGTGCAAGGTTAAGTGTTGTTTGATGTGTTCTAAGGCAAGTGGTGAGAATACAGGCCCAATAACTGGGTTTCCACCATATGCTGGGTTGTTTGCATACTCCAAATGCACTTGAATATGGGCAATGTGATCTTGGTCTGGGAATGCGGCAGACGCTTGACCCATTGTCATTGCTACGTTTTCAAGTGCTGGGTTAGATTCCACCACACCTTGAGGGTTTGGTAGCACTTCGGAGACTGCTGGTATCTTCATTTGACTTAAAATACGGCTATATACCGCACGTATATTAAACATTCCTGGGGGCGCAGATGTTGCTAATTGCAACAATGCTTGATTTTGAGCCAATCTCTGTGTTTCAGAAAAAATATTGGGATCAGAAACCGGTCTAACGTCATTGTTGTAAGCAAAATCACGTACTTCAATTTCTTCGCCAGACTGGTTGTCCATTTCATCAAGGTACCAGTGGTTAATACGAGAGATAATTTTTAAAGATTTAGCTTGTGAACGGTGCAAACGTGCATGAATGCTTGAGAAAACCTTAGCACCTTGTTCAATTAATGCTTGTGTTGTACCAACAGGCATTTGATTATTGGCTTCACCAATTTTTTCTTCTGCCGTTGTCACCACACCTTTGGCTTGGTCAGTTAACCAACCCAATAATGAAAATAAAACATTAGATGGTGGGTTAAATGGCATTGGCATTGCCAATTTACGCACATCGTCCACACCGGGCGCACCTTCAATTTCAACTACTTGGGTAGGTTCAATCCTATCACTTTGTCCACCAATGCGTCCACCCTTGAGTTTAAGCATTGTCTGACTGTTGTTAATATGCGCAGCATCAAGGAGAGCACGAAGTGAGCCAGTGAGAGCGGCAGCAAGACCGCCAATAAGGTGAGGTAAACCAATAGCATAAGCGCCGCGCCAAGGTATGAACTTAAATTCAACGTACCAGTCCATCTTTTCAAGTTTTTCATCGCCAGATTCCCAATTACGTTTTAAAGATAATACTTTGCTGGTTGTTTCGTCAATTGTTAAAATGTATGGTGCACGTTTTCCATCTGTTTCTGGATCATCTTCCAACCGCATAAAACATGTAATCTCATAAATTCTACGCAAACCATCTACGTTTTTAGAAGGTAAATCTTTTCCTTCAATTTTGTCATTTGCTTTTGCGGATTGTGTTTGGTCATTAAGTGGTGCATCTGAAGAATATTCAGAATCTATGTCAACATAAATACCTTGCTCCACACGTTGAAGGAAAATATCTTCAGTAATGTCTTGAACTTCTGTTACACGTTGGGCTGTGTAGAAATTTGTAGATGAATAAGGTAACAGAATGTTATCAATTGGCACCCATTCACACATTGGACGCTTTTGTTCGTCATCATAACGCCATTTTAAGAACTGTGAACCACCAAGTGGTAACTGAGTGAGCAATTGCTCCATCTCATCACGATATTCTGGAATTTGTTCTGTCAACTGCCAGTTCATAAACGTTACTTTACGATCTGCAGTACTTTCTTTTTTGCGGTCAGCCTCGCCTTTAATGTTGGATTTAACCAATCCATCTGGCGGTAAAAGTTCTTTTGCTGAGTTTGCGGCAAAATCTACACAAGCTTCTGCCATAACTGGATGAACAACTTTACTAGCACCGTCGAAAGTAGCACCACCTGGAGCGTCCTTACCAAGACCAGTGCGACGTAATCCCTCTTCATATTGTTTGTCCCTTTGCTCTCTTGATTCTTTATCGACGTCAATTAAGTCTAAGTATTCAATTGCAAGGGAATTTAAAGTTTGCTCGTCAAACTCTTCTGCTAAGTTAGCATAAAACTCTGGATTCTTTTGCGGACCTTCTTTTTCTTGGAAATTTACTACTACAGAGCCATCTTCAAGCTCTATAACTTCTTGTTCTACTTGGTCATCTTCTAAATCAAACATCTCTGCATATGCTTCCATGTCCTCATCTTGACCTTCTTTTTTGTGAAGATCATCTTCAGCGTCAAGATTAAGCAGGTTACTGCCAGCTTGAATCGGTAATATTGGATTTGCCATATGTTTTTATAAAAAATTGGTGAATGAAGATTCCTATTTACACTAATGCAAAAAATAGGAGGTTTACGCCCTTAAATAATTAATTATTGTGCGTAAGGATTTGCAGTTCTTTTTCTGTAATCGTCGTCAGCGTAACTATAATCTCTGGCTGGCAACGGGTCTAATTGAATCCATCCTGAATCTCTAAGTACTCGTAATGCTTGTGAAAGTGAGTCCACATAGTCATCATGACCCCCCGCTTCTGGAAATGAACACACTTGCCGTATAAAACGTTTTGCCCAAAAAGCAAATTCGCCTTTTTGTGTTGGCTCTTCTGGAATATATACCTTGCCTTTTGACACAATTGGTGCTACAATATTAAGACGTTGAACTTTATCAGCACGTCCTGGGTTGTAACTTCGGACTGGCACTTGGGCGCCTTGAAGTTCTTGTATCAAAGAGATACCAGCAGACTTGTCTTCCATCAAAATAAGGTCAGCCTTACGTCCTTTAGCAAACGTATTGTCCGCCCCGTACACAACTTCTTTAAAATCATCAATTACTTTACGTCGAAGTTCTGGGTAAGATAAATGAGCATCCCAAGAATCCAATAAAATAATGCACGTGCCGACGTCAGTCTGTTCAAAAATTCCCCACACTGTACACGCTGTTGGGTCATTCATGGTTTTTTCTGAGGTGGCTGGGTCATAAGACGCAATCACATATTCCAAGTTTGGTGTTGGCTTTTTAGCTGGCCACATCTTAAACATCTTACGCTTGATAATACCCGCAGCTTCTGGGTCAAGTATTTGTCCATAAATCTCTTGTTTTCCAATATCAGTACCATCATACGTTTCGAGCTGTTTAAAAAACGTTTCTGAAAGGTTTTGTCTATTGTCGTAAGATGAAGCATTTGCCACATACACATCACCACCCACTTTGCCCTCATTAAGGTCAACAATCAATTCTTTTGGTTTAGGTGTGGTTGTGATAATTTGCTGAACACGTGCAAGCCTTGGATCACGCAAACGTAATGTAAACTGCACACCATCATATGCCTCGTCAATATAATCAAACGCACACAACTCATCAAACCACGCACCATGATATTGCTTACCACGATAACGCTCAGGTTCTGAACCTGGTATGCCTTGTATCAACGAACCATTCTTTAAAGTAATCTCAAACAAGGATTTATTGTAACTCTCAATCAACGACGGTGGTATGATGTTAAGTAATCCCGAATCACCTTCAAAGCACGTTGCCCTAATGTCGTTAGATGTCGGTGCTGTTACCAACCAACGGGTGTTATCCAAGGTTGCCGCACGTATTCCAATCCAATGTGACGCTGTGTGAGTCTTTCCAGATCCTCGACCCGCCAACATGAGGAATGTATCATACTCGCCATCTTCTGGTTCTTTTTGATGCGGAAGTGCTTGTAACTTCCATTTGATTTGCCATGTGGCTAAGTCAAGTTGTTCTTTAGGCCAGTGCTGTCGATCTTTAATAAACTTTTCAATAAGTTTTTGGTTTTGTGGACTTAGTGACATGGTATAAATCCTTCACCTACCAAAAAACCTGTGTTTGGGCTGTCAGTTTCAATATGCACACACAATTGCTCTGGCAGAGGTATAACCTCTCGAATATATCGACGAGCCAAATGCACCCTTGTTTTGGGTTCTTTTTGATTATGGACTAATGGTAGCTTTGATTTAAAAAAGATACTATAGTTGTTTAATATGTTGTCGTGTTGCACTGTGATTTTATGTCCTAAAGATTCTAACAATCCTTGCATCTGTAAAATAATGGCATAATGCTTTGAACTAAATCTAAACTTATTCTTTGCTACTGAATACTGATAGGATTTAGCATGTATAATGCCACGTAATAATTCAATTCGCTGTTCTTCTGAACCCATCAGATAGTTGTTCGGTATCTTGTGGGTGGGGTATCCAACCAAGTGACTTTCGATTGTTGGTGTAACTGAAAACTTTTTTTCGCCTGTAGGTAATTTCGAATGTTCTTTTACTTTATACCCACAGTCTTTAAATTGTTCATGAACGTATTCAGAAAATCCTCTAGGTGCCGCCATGGTTTTGTCAGACCGCCGATTAAAAAACCAAAATCCAAATAAGAACGGCGGTACTGGTAATGTTTGGTGGGGTAGTTTAATGGGTTGTGTTGTTGGTAAAGAAAGCCTTTCATCTGTTTCCAATAAATCTAAAACGCTAACTTCCAATAACTTTTGTCTAAATTTTTGAACGCCTTTGTAACGTAATAAGTGTTCTCTATAATAACCCGTCTCTACCAAAAATGATAGGTGCTGGTCACCACAAACTTCCAATTTATCGTTAAATTGGACAGCATAGCATTTAGGCGATCTGTATTCTTGAACTAACGTAACCGTACATGGATTTCCTTGCTGGTCAAAAACAACATCACCTTTTTTTAGGTTGTGTGCCGTTTTCCAATAATCCAAGGTTAAAATCTTCTGATTCGCTAGTATCGCCATAAATTAAATTCAATACCCATTCGTCTAACCAATGCCCAAGCGGCATTCTAATGTCATTCTGCACAGTGGCAGGTAACTTTCTCATATCAAACGTTTCTGATAACTTTAACCTAAACTCAAGATATTTAATTGTTTCTTGGTCAAATATTTCAGCAGGAGCGTCAGCTAATCCAAAATTATAATTTGTGCAAACAAATACCCTGAAGCCACCGAAACTTCTGTCTGCGTTTTCCAACGCACCTTGAATTTGATATAAGTATTTATTCATATATCCACTAATGCAAAAAACTATCTGTATCCGCCCTTTTTCCAAAAATAAATACAAATTTGTACCAGTAGTACCAGAAGTACCCCTTACTTTGACTATTTATTTATTTTTTTAAAAAAAAAAAAAAAAAAAAAAAAAAAAAAAAA
>Ga0007810_1000268_pt1 | contig 15708 bp, 8 predicted proteins | sample CryBogCBE15Jun09_FD_71193 | JGI IMG/M metagenome (GOLD analysis project Ga0007810, IMG submission 71193) | Freshwater microbial communities from Crystal Bog, Wisconsin, USA - CBE15Jun09 | ecosystem: Environmental > Aquatic > Freshwater > Lake | place: Crystal Bog, Wisconsin, USA | collected...
TGTGCTTTGTTATGCTCTAGACGTGAACATAAAAATAGATTAATTAATCTATTATCATCTTTATTTTCATTAATATGATGAATGGTTTCCCAGTCTTCAATAATTCTATTTAATTGTTTTTCTACTACTAGGCGGTGTTCATAATACCAGCCTTTAAAATTTTTAGGATGTTCTGGTACTTTTACCAATACATATCCTTCACGACTAACCTTCCTATCCCGCTTTGACCAAGCTTTGATAGGATCGTACATTATGCTGTACCCACCGCAGTCCAATAAACATATTTTGCTGAAGCACTTGTTTTGAAAACCACTTGTGTTCCACCTTGTATTGAATATAGCCAACATGACACTGCTGTTGAAGCACCTGTATATGCAACTCCAGTTATTGATGAAAGATGATTAATTTTTCCACCTATAGGAAATTTTACAGTAAAGCTTGTGCCAATGACAGCACCGCCATCAGGAGCTTGGTATCCACCAACAGATACCATAATGCCTGTTGTACTTGATGCAGTACCAGTTGAAGAAATTGTTCCAGTATTAGTGGAACTAAGCCCTAAACTTGTGTTGAGTGTGTTTATCTGACTCTGCTGTTGATTAAGTGCTGCAATAATTTGAGATATAATACTATAATCAATTACTGCATTATCTGTAGGTAATACTAGTCCGCCAGCCATTAGAGTTTATCTCCTTCTTCATGAATCAAGACTTCTTTCTGACTTGCCTTGACTATATCTGTATTAAGCCATTCTAGCACATCTGGATCAGTTACATGACGACGCTTGGAATCACTTACTAGGTATATTTTACCATCAGATATGTCTTTTATCAAAGTCCCGTCCCTGAATCCAAGTGTACCGTAAAGCTTAAACCCATTTAGCTTATCATCAGATGTAGGAATAACAGGTAAGTTCCAAGAAAGCATAGCCCTCTCAGATATGAACTTAAATTTCTTAAGACCCTTAATATAAAAATAACCCTTTTCAGTATGAGCAATTAACCCACTAGGTACTACAGGGTTATAAACTTTATTCTGCGGGGGTTTCTTGAACAGATGCATTATTGTTTTGAGATTCATTTTTTTCATCCATGAGCTGAGTAATCTCTGCTCTTAGAATTGCAATGTTTGTTTCATATTGTGATACAATTTCACCAATTCTTTGTTGTAATGCTTGTATAACGAGTTCTACTTTTTCAGCCATTATTATTCCTTTTCTCTTTTGTTTAGTATATCAGTTACCTCTTCAAGTTGTCAAGTTCTTCTTGAAGACTGTTTATCTTAGCAGACATTTCTTGAATTGCTTTAATCATTGGTGATATAAATTTTTCATATGATAAAGACTGATAAGAATTTGGATCATTTATATCATCTAAAAACCAACCAGCAAAAGAATCGCCTACTTTAAATTTATCTAAAGATTCTTTAACTTCTTGTGCTATTAATCCATAGTGATATCTAGTTCCAGTTCTTTGTTCAGATTGATCAAGAATATGTTTTCCATTTTCATCAAAAACTGCTTCTCCATTTTCATCTACAACCACTGTGTTTGGAATATAAATTTTATTATATTTTACTGGCTTTAAATCATTAATAAAATCTAAACCTAAATCAACCTCTTGTATATTATCTTTTAATCTTTTATCTGAGCTAGATATCAAAGATCCTGCATATCTTACGTTTAACCATGCTTGGTTATAAGGGGAAACTATTCCTAAATCATAAGTTGCATTTGAATACGGATACCATGGACTAACAGCTCCGCCCGTGGATGCAGAAATCATTCCTATTGCATTAATACCAAGTCCATAAACTGGAGCACCTGTACGCAAATAATTTGACTCAAAAAAATTATTTGCTCCCGCATTTCCAATAATAATTTCGCTTCCACTTAATGTTCCAGCAGTTACCTTGTTTGCAGAAACTGTTCCTGCATATATATATGATGATGAAATTTGAAAAGCTGTAATTGTTCCTGCAGTTATTTTACCGCCTTGAATAGTAGTTGATCCATTATTAATATCATTTCCTGCACCGCCAACAGCAATAAATGTTCCTGCAACTACTGATCCCGCACCAATTGTGCCCGCAGTTATTTTACCACCATTAATTGTAACTGATCCCGAGTTTACTAATGATGCGATTTGCGCTGCTGTAAACCCTGTTGCTGGCAAAGCTGCATTTGCTGTTGTTTGTGCTGATGCTGCAGTATTTTGTGCAGCTGTAGCAGCTGACGCTGCATTTGTTGCTGTAGTGTTTATTGATGCTAAAGTTGGCCCTGTTGACAATGTGCTATTTGCATCAATTACTGTTCCTGTTCCAAATACGGCACCTGTTGCATGCAATGTTCCGTCTGCTTGTACATAGAAATTAGGGGATACTTTTGATACTCCCGCCCAAAACACTTTATCTGTAGATGATCCTGTGATCGGTGCTGACATACCTGCAGTATAAGTGCTATAACCAGATGCTGTAATTTGAGATAAAGTTGAATCTAAAGTCAAAGTACCGCTTGTGCTTGTTTTTGTTATTGAAGATGGACCAACATTCCATCCACCTATTAAAGCTGATTGTGTAACGAGTAATCCAGTATTTCCATCAATAGTTGTTACGCCTTGTGTTGTAGGACTATTAAATATTAATCCAGATTTATTAATTATAAATGATTGAACACCGCTTGATATAGCTGAACCTGTTGCTGTTGTTACCGCTGTAGTGTTTAAATTACTTAAAACTGTAAATGATGTTCCTGCTACTACTGAAGAAATTGTCCATATTCCAGAATATTGATATGGTACAACTCCAGATATTGAAATAACATCTCCAGCAACAAATGTATGCCCTGATGCTGCATATAACGCACCTGTTGTAGCATTTGGCGTAACCGCAGTAATATTTGCTGTCTTAATTGTATTAGAGTATAAAGATCCACCTAAAGTTAGATTTCCAGTAATTGATCCAGTTTGTGCTGTAATTTGCCCAGTTACATTTACTCCTGTTGCTGTTAGGATTCCTGTTCCTGTTACATTAAACACTCCTCCTGCAGACAATAGGATAGGAACTACTGTTCCTCCAGTTCCTGTTCCTGCTGTAAATACACCACTTATAGCAAATGTTGTTGGACTTGGCACAGAAGTAATTGCTATATTATTAAAATTATATGAAGTAGTAACAAATCCAGTTATATTTATATATTGTCCAGGAACTAAGTTATGAGCAGCAGAAGTAGTATATGTAGCAGATATAGTTGTTGAACTTACTGTTACCCCAGTTATCTGACCGCTTCCAATAATAGAAATGTTTCTTGCTTGAACGTTACCGCCTGGAGTTACGCTAAATTTAGCAGTTCCATCTGAATTATCTGATGTTCCAGATCCTGCCCAAATAGAGTAGTTTGCATTTGAACCAGATAGTCCTACATATCCTTTTGAAAATGTTCCAGTTGTTAAATCATTTTGAATATGAGATCCAGTAATGCTCCAGTCAGCTATCTGTGCATTTTTAGTTACAAATGTATATGGAGATGCTGGTGCACCTATGATTTGAGTTGATGCTACTCCATTATATGTACTTGGAGAAACTGTTGCTAAGGAGCCTGTAAATGATGATGGTGTTCCAGTACCTGTATTAGATGTTGTAAATGTTGTTGTTGTTGATACTGCCGTAATTTGAGTTGGAGTAGCATTATTGTAAGTTGTTGTGCCACCAGTGATACCCGAAATTGTTACATATTGCCCTACTTTAAATCCATGAGCAGCAGACGTAGTAAATGTTACAGCTCCTGTTCCAGAGACTGCAGTTATTGATGCAGTTAATGGTGTAGCTAGACCCCCATCATTTGGTCCCCAAATAAACATTCCAGCTTCATTTGAAGTTGTACCTAAAATTACATTTGGTATAGATGTATTTGTAGAACCAAGATAAATTGAACCAGTGCTACTTACTTGTACTGCAGAATTAATTAAAGATGTTGATGGGTTAATTGGAGTAATGTATGCAGGAGAAGGTTGACCAAACGGTGAATTATTTTGAAATTTATCATAATAAATAACTACAGGCCATCTTTGTAAATAGTTAGTTGTAAATACTGTTAATGGACTTGAGCCAGTGGTAACTAATCCAATCATTGTATAATTTCCTGATGGAACACCCGTCATTGGATTACTTAAAGTAACCACATATTGATATGTTGATGTTGCTGCTGATGATAACGCTGCATATCCTACGTCAGCAGTTGTTGATGTTCCAGCTGTCATTCCCGACACGGTTAAAGTAAATCCTGTAGAACTTAATCCTGTTGCTGAAACAATACCAGTGACATTAAGTGTGGGAGTAGCTAACCCTGAAACGGTAACACTTTGTCCTGCAGTAAATCCATGAGCTGCTGAAGTTACATAAGCAATAGAACCAGATCCAGATGTCGCAGTAGTTACCCAAGCTGCTGGTATAGGATTAATGTTTGTTACAAAAGTATTTGGTGCAAGATTAGTTCCATTCATTGCTTGACCCATGCAATGTGCTGGATTCATATATATTGTCATTCCTGCAGTTGATGCAATCCAGTTGTTTAAAGTAATTGTAGAAACACCTAAGCCACCGCCAGACAAGTAGGTAGCTGTCATATAATCATGCAAGTCAGCTGTTGCCATTGATGATAACATCATTGCTGGATCTTGAAAATATTCATATACTTCTGCATAAGCTACAGCAACTGAAGAATTTGAATAACTTACAACATAACCATCAACGACTGCAGTAACTACAGGATTTGGTGCTGTTGTTAGTGGATTTGGTCTAGAAAATGAAGTAATTGAAAAACCAGAACTTCTAATTCCAGAAGCATTCAATGTATAGATGGTGCCAGATATTGTAGAATAGTTAGCACCGAATTGCGAATAAAATGTTGATGCAGTTATAAGTAGTGATTGAGATATATTTCCAGTTCCGTCTTGGTTAAGTGAAAAATATCCATTTTTATTAATTGTACCTGAAGTATAATTTAATTTTACATAGTAACTTATACCAGCATATTGTGCTGTGCCACCAGTAGCGGTTCCTGTTCCAGATCCCCCATCTATTGTAAAATTATTTGAATCAATTACTGTAACAGCACCAGTAATATTATAAGTTGATATTGAAAGACCAGTTACTTGAACTTGATCTCCACTTAAAAATCCATGAGGAGTTGTTGAAGTATATTTAATTGTAGTACCACTAGTAACTACAGCTGTAATTCCTGATATATTGTAAACAGTTACAGCTAAGTTGATGTCGTCTACTATAAATGAACCTGTCGCAGCAAGAACATCTTTTGGTGCATTTGTATTTATGGTTACTGGAGAAATTGGATCAGCTGTTGCAACTGATGACCATGAAGTTTTACCGCCTAATATATCTACAAAATTTATTGAAACCCATCTTTGATTTAAATTTGTTGTTAGTATATTTACTGGATTTAATGTTCCTGAATATACAATATTAAAATTTGATGAACTATAAACTGTTTGTGAAGTTATTGATTCTGCAACTTGCATTGCTTGAAAACTAGGATCTGAAAATACAGATGATGGAGATGCTGTAACCTGATATCCATTATTTATATTTGTAGTTGCTAAAACTGGGGTATAAACAGATAATGGGCTTGTATAAGTAGGTATTGAAGTAGGTGATGCTGAAGGGCCTATATTACCAAAAGTATCTTCTGCAGCAACTGATATAGCGGTAAATGCAGTTTGAGGCACACCAAAAAAAGATTTATTAAGTGTTGCTGTTAAATCATATGATTGATTATCTGCTGCTGATGATTTAACTGCTTGCACTACAATTGTTTTTGTCACTCCACCTGCTGTTAATGAAAGTAAAAAATCTTTTGTATTTTGATTTGAAGTGGTATTAGCAACTACAGCATTTGTATCAAATGTCCAATGTAAATGTAAAGTAGTTCCTACCCAAGAAGCAAGGAAGTTTGAAACTGCTGATGGCTTTAATATTTTTGAACTTACTAGAGCACCTTGAATATTTGATGCTGTTGCAGACCAGGTTCCATCCTCATACCAATAATTATAATCATTTATATATATACCATTTTTAGTACCAGTAGGGTCAGCACCTGGACCTATTTTAATTGTACCTGCAGTTAAGTTACCAGCAAAATATGCTTTACCAGTTTTAGCATTTAAGAAAAATTCTTGAACTCCACCGTTATATGCACCTACACCTGTTTGGTTTAATACTACACCTGTACCTGCAGGGTTAGTTAAAGTTAAATCAGTTTGACCAACATTTAATGGAAATGTTCCAGCATATAATGAACCTCCAGATAATTGTATATCTGTTCCATAATTTGATGTTTGAAAATTTGAACCACTTGCAGATAATGAAGGGGTTGTAATTGTTAATGCAGGAGAATAATTTGAAACATGTGTGGTTCCCGCTGCATCAGTATGTGTTGCAAAAACTTGTATAGAATAACTTTGATTTGGTGTTAAGCCTAAAACGTCTAAACTATTGGTAGCCATTTTACACCTACAACATCTCTACATAATACTCTACATCCAAAGCTACGTTTGGATTTTTTGGAATTGGGCTTGCCAATACTGATTTGCTAACAAGTGACTCTTCCACTGAAATTTCATTAGCACTTGAGACCTTTATAGCATCAATTGTAGCATACGTTTCTGAAGTAGTAGCAATACTTACTGAAGTAACATTATTAAAATTAATAATTGAGTTTGTACTACTAACTGATTGATCAAAGTTTGATGATAAGACTGAATATCCTGCAACTGAAGTAGTTGTAAACGGAATAGTTTGAGATATGCCAGATGCATCTGTTATCGTTACATTAATTATTCCCGCCGTTGTATTAAAAGCAAGAATCTGCAAAGAATCATTTGATGTGTAGTGTGAAAAGCCTATTGATAAGTTAGAATTAGTATAAGTACTGTTTGGCAATAAGCTTACAGAATTAGCACCAATTCTTGGGGAGCTATATCCTTGTGCTACATAAGAATTAAAAATAACTGTTCCAGTGGAAGTCCAATTAGTCAAATCAGAAAAGTCTGTTAGAACAATATTGTTTCTTGTTGAAGTTGAAAATAAAGAATTTTTTGTTGCATAAAGACCTATTTCATATATATTAGCATACAAATCAATTGGCAATGTTGCTCTTACAAGAATAAGATCTGGATTGTTTGCTACTGTATTAGCAGAAACAAAAGTTTTTAAAGTTACAGGATATCTTGATGTTTCAAAGTTAAGTTGTGTGTCTGTTAAACTTGGTGCTGGTGATGGCATTGCCCCTATAGCCATATCTGCAGCCCAATCTTGTCTTGCTCCCGACAAAAACTGCAAAATCATTTTACGACCATTGGATGTAATAAGATTAGAATATCTACCTATTTCTACACCATTTTGTTTAAAAACATAAGTTCCTTTAAAATCACAGAGCATAAGTCACCGCCGATGAAGATCCTACTGAACCGTAGTTTACTTGAACAGAAAGTGTATGTCCCCCTGAAAATACTGCAGGAGATATAGGTGCTAACGAAAAAGTATAAATACCAGAAGAAAGTGCTCCTATTGCATATGGAATTAAAGATGGACCTCCAGCAGATGGGACAACAAAAGAAGTACCGCCACCTGTTGGGCTTGCATATGGAACACCATTTCCACTTACAGTAACTGTATAACTTACTGCATTTGTTACTGCTCCCCAACTTACTGATATTAATGTTGAAGTCTTGGATACAGTTGTTATTGCACCTACTGGGGCAAGAACAGTTGAGCCTGGTGAAGCTGACCCAGATGATCCTCCAGATCCAGATGTTGGGCTTGGAGTTGATCCTGTTCCCGTAGTATTTGGTGCAGTTCCTGCTACTGGGGTATAGTGTACATGATAAGTGTATGATCCGTCAAGTGGATCATTTGCAGATGTATCAAATGATATTACAATATTTTGAAATATTCCAGTATCTGTGGATACATAGCTTATATCAGAAGTATTCCATACAGGTATACCTGGAGCACTAATAGTTTGATTTATTGTTCCATAAAGATCTGTAGTTTCATTATCATTAAGGAGTACAGACACACCATCAGAAGATGTTGAAATATATTCTTGCCTTAACCATAGGGCGTAATCTTGTTCAGACAAAACAATTATTTGACCTGGATGACTCTTTAAATAAGCTGGTTTATTTCTTTTATCTGTGGCAGAGATATAAATAGGTTGTTTGTGTTTAGTGGCAAGAGAAAGAGAACCATTAAATGGAGCTTTTGTGCTTCTTGTCTGTACTGTCATTGTTTATACCTCCCCCTAATTATATCATTTTTTAAGCAGTTATAGTAGTTGTGGCTGTTCCTATAGTAGCTGATGAACTATTCAAAGCATTAATATTCATAGTATATGATGCACCTGGAATCAAATACATATATAGAGCTAAAGTAGCAGTTGTTGTATAAGGTACAGAATCTCCCAAAGGACCGAGCAATTGAACAGAATAAGAAACAGTTCCAGTAGGAGGATTTGACCAAGTGAAGTTAAGTAATCCTATAGAATATACTTTTGACCCAACGACAGTGAATGAAGATGATGGTGATGATGCTGCTTGGGTAGTAGTATAATTAGTAAATACTTGACCTGAACCTGTCAAATTTATTCCTTGAACTGAAACATCATATTGAGTATTTGGAACTAAACCAGTCAGTGTTGCACTAGTGTTTGATGTGGTAGTTGGGTAGCCAGATACGGAATTACCATTATTACCATTATAAATATTTACACTGTAATTAGTAGCATTAGATGATGCCCAAGTTACTGTAAATCCCGCACTTACTGTATTACTTGTTGGACTAGAATAAGTTATTGTAGGAATACCTGGCAATGGAATAGTTGATGATGCACCTGCAATTACATTATTTACTACAAAACCGCCTGGAACAGTAGGAATTTGATTTATGTCGTATGGAGTTACATTTACAGAGTAAGAACCACTTGGTGTAGCATTTGTAAATGTTTGAGATGATGTTGATAAATTTACATACTGAAAAGTACTTGGCAAGATGCCAGTAGTTCTTGGAGTTACATTTATAGCATACTGGTATGTATTAGATGGTGCATTTGCCCAAGATATAGTAAATGATCCAGGTGTGCTTCCCGTTGTTCCAGTTGCTGTGAATGCACTAGTCGCTCCAAATGCATTGGCATACCCTGTTGCTGTTCCAAGGATTCCTAATGAACCTATCGCAGTAACAGATATATTATACAAAGCTCCTGGAATTCCTCCAGTGTAGGATTCTGATGTTGTTGTAAGTGGTACACCTGTTAACCCATAACTTGGAGATAAGCTTCCAGATCCTGGTCCATTAACTGTTACGTTATATGAAATTGTACCTACTGGTGGGTTAGACCATGCAAAACTAAATGCTCCAGCAGTTGCACCAGTTGTTCCAGTCACTGAAAATACTGGAGCTGGTGTTGGAGAAGGTATTGTGCCACCTGTACCGCCAGTACTTCCGCCAGGTAGGACTGAACCGCCCAAAGCTCCAGAAGCACTATATTTGTTTGGCAATACAACTTTTGCATCACCAATATTATTTAAAGTAAGAATAGTTGACAAACCAGTATCAAATGATTGTTGAATTCCTTGAACAACATATTTTTGATTTACTATATTTTTGAGTTTGTAGTTTACTACAACAATATCGCCAATTTCAAAAAGTGGATTACCATATACTGATACAGTTATATTTCTTGAAAAACTTTCAAGTGCTCTTGATATAGTTCTTAATACAGAAATTGCAGTATCTTTATCTTGAATCCAGCTACTTGTGATATCAACAGTTTCATTAATATTTGCTACATCAAAAACCCTTTCTATAACTACATCATTACCTAGTGTTATAAGTGAATCTGTAATTAAGCTGAAGTCTACATTTATTTTATTAATTGTATCTGGAGATTTTCTTAACCATACCATTGATGGTGAAGCATTCACTATTGCAAATCTGCTCTTAAATCCAGAGTGATATATAGGTGAATATGCTAAAGAGTTCTCATCAACATCTATAGAAGGCAGGGGAATTCCTGATGTTGGAGCAGCACCATTAGTGTAGTAATACCACTTATAAGGTATTTTTAAAGGATAGACATCAAATGATGGTGCCTGAGTGTCTTTTATATCATAATAATTGATTCCAGATACCGCTGGTGTTGATTGTGCCATCCAACTAATTTCAAATATCTTTTTATTACTTGCCAACTTTTCAGCAAACCAAGGTAGGTGATAGTGATATAAAGCACCTTCATCAAGCAATGCTGTTTGTGTTGCATAAAGTTCGCCAAACTGAATGGTTACAGGAACAGTATTTAATCCACCTACATACATTCCAAACCCGCCTGAAGTATCAATACTAGAAGCAGTTAAACCAGAAAGAGTTGATAAAGGTACTTGAGTTTTATTTATAAAAACCTCAAAAGCATTATTTGGATTTCCACTACCTTTAACAAATTTCAAATTAATATATTTTGCATAATCTTCAAATGGAGATGCTTTTGGATATTTTATTTGATCATTAATAATCTTTGTTACATTTATATAAGGAACTGATAAAAAGCTTTTACCATTTACTCCTACTCCCAGCTGATACTGACGAACACCATTTATAATATTTTCTTGTATAAAAACAGTAAGACTTGTTGACTGGGTTGAATCAAACATTACAAGTCCATAAGCTGTACCAGAAGGATTACTTGTATTTGAGTTTATACCTGCCACAATTTTTGTAGAAAATGTATTATATACACTTGAGCTGACACCTGGATCATTTGCAGATAAATAAGCAAAAGCCCCTACTTTTTGAGTTATAGCAATATTTCCATTTATAATAGATGGAGTTAATGACCCTGTATTAAACTTTGTTTGTATATCTGCTAGGCTAGCCATAACAATATGATCTGAGACTGGAGTATTAAACTGACCTCTTTTTACATTTGTTATTCTTCCTGTTGCAGCATGATTATATGGATTATTTCCAAACAAATTATTTATCTCTGCTTGCTGTGCTGCAAAATCTGCTGAGTTCAATATTGATCTATTATAAATAGACTTATCAGCACCTGTTCCAGTGAATGCCCACTCTTTATATTGAAAACTTACAATTTCATTTTCAATAATTCCATAACCGTCATGGTCTATGCTATATGATCTAAAGTTAATATTTTGTGTTGATGCTGCGGTTGCTTCATAAGAAGGCACAGTAAAGTATGTATCTGACTGTTTCATTGTTGATGCTAATGTATTATATGTCGCAGCATCATCAATAGTTGAATCCCAGATAGCATTTGTGGAATCCATAAATGTTGGTGCAAAATCTACATAAAGATTTGAGCTATTGGCTAGTCTAGGGTCGGAAGAAATAGTCTTTTCAATTTGTGGGGTCTTATATGTTAAGGTTGCTTTTCCAACTTTGGTTTTTGTTGTTTCTGTAAAAGTATCAATAACTATATTAGGATCAATAGTTAGACTATTAGCATAACCATCATTAATATTAGTACCGCTTATTCCTGTTACAGAAACCCCGCCTGTTGTATCATGCAGTTGCATATTAATAGGATTGCTTGGATCAAAGATTCCATCAATATTTATAAACTTTAAAACTCCATAAGAGTCAACATATGCTGCAATTTGATATGCTTCAAATATTTCTCTTAATACGTCAAAAACTTTTTGTTGAGATCCATCTACATAAAAATATCTTATTCTTATAGGAGTCTGAGATGTAGTTTGTATTCCAGAAGTATCTGTATGTTTTGAAGAAGTTACCTTTTTAAGACTATCATAGTCATAGTCTGTAAATCCTGCAAAATCTAAAATATTACTTATTAATCTAAATCCATCTTCAGACTGTGAAACATAATCTGTTGGTTGCACTAACTGTAAATATTTGGTTATATCATAAGCGGTAACAACAGTTTTTTCAACATCGCTTATATCCCATGTATCAACATAGAATACTCCGCCTGGGATAACTTTATCTGAGCTGGAAGATCCTGTAACTGAATCTAGGATTCTATATCCGACATAACATTTCACATAGTTTTTAAACAAACCCTTTAATACTGAATTTGTTGAATTGTTTGAAAATAAACTTACAATGGTATTGCTTACATTCAAAGGTATGCTACTTAATGTTACTGTAGCCATATTAGAAGATATTTGAGATATTGGCAATGGGTTTTGTTGATTATCTAATTCCGCGTCTGTTTGAACAGACATTGTGTAATAAGATACATCAACTTCAAGTCTAGGGGATATCTCAACAATTTGCATTCTTTGAAATTCTGATGTCTTATCAACCTTAGAACCTGTGCCTGTCAAATTTTCATCTACAGAAGTATAAGATGAATAGGCACTATTTACTGTTGAAGAATTTTGTGTAACTTGTATAGAGTTTATTTGAACTGTTGCATTTACAGTTCCGCCCTTAGCTCCTCCAAATTTTATATTTCCCTGATAATCAAAAGATGGAGTTCCTGGCACAGAAGTGGTATCTGCTGTTCCAGTCCAAGGACCGCTAGGATTGGTTCCTGTCAACCATCCACCAGCTGAGTTGTAGTACAAGATGCATGTTCCTGAACTATCTATATCTGAATTTATTAAAGTAGTGCTATAAGAGTATACTGTTGTATTACTACCAGAAGCAGTATTTGTGAAACCGCCCAAAGTAACTGTAAATGATGATGGTACAGAATACACAGTGTTAAATTTAATTACAATTTTGTTTACATTCAAAAGCTGATCGTACACAGCAGAAATTGTTGGTATTGATGAATCTGCAACAAAATATTTATATTGTGACCATTCTGATAATGATCCATTTTTATAAATAGGATTAAAGTTTGGAGCATTGGTTCCAAGAAGGGTAGGGTGGTAAACAACAGGACTTACTGGCATAGTTTGTGAATTCCACTTATAATTACTTACTTGAGATCCCGTAGAAATACTTAAATCTGTATTAATTTTTCTAAAATTTGAAGGCAATTGACATAAAGAATTACCTGAAGGAACAAAACTTTCTCCTGGTCTAAATGCATTAAATGGTGCAGCTGTACTCCACAGGTTGCCATATTTATACTCAAAATCACTTGTTAGATGAACTTCAAGTTGATCAATTAAAACTCCATATGTTGTAGCTCCATCTAATGAATTATGATGCAATGAAATAGTTGGTGAAGAATACGCTGCTGTGCCTAATGGTTGGGAGCTTAAGTAAATTTCAAACTTTGTCCACTGGATACTATCTATTATTTGAGAAGATGAGTGTGCTCTATGAGAATCAATGTATGCCAAAGCTGATAGATTGACTTGTGCATCTCTATCTACTTTTGCAAAGAATGTTACTTTATAAGCATTAGTGGTAGATGATATTTCACCTAAAGTAATTGATGCATCACCAAATCCCGCAAAACTTGAATTATTAGTTGTGTTTATAGATATACAAGATCTGGTCGTTTGACCCGTATCATTTAGAAATACTGTAGTAGATCTTCCACTTGGAACAGTAGTTATTGTATTGTTTGTACTTGACCAACTATCTGATATAGAAATTTTTGTAGGTGATCCATTTGTTGTCAAATAAGGAGCATAAAATAAATTATAATTCCATTCAAAAGAAACTTGGGGGGATATATAGTGTGATTTACCTGAAGCAAAGTATTGCTGTATTGTGGATGAACCTAGCATCAGATCTCCGTAAATTCTATATTCATATTAACGAAATCATATTTAATGTTACGTTTAGAAACCTCATAATCAAAATTAGTTATAAAACCATAATAAGTCATATTTCCTGATTGATTTGCAGAAAATGATGGCACATATGTATCTGTATCTGTATATACATATGGACTTGCAACAACTTCTGTAGGAGGAAATCCAGATGTTGTAGATATATTTTGTGTATTTACTGAAGCAACGGTTAATCTAACATAGATAGGTACGAATGCATTAGCTTCATAAAAGGACTTCAACCAAGCCCCGCCTTTATTACCATCAGAAGTATTGTCGGTACTACTCCAAGTATTCTGCCATGAGGCGGTAATCTTATGTTTTCTAGCAACAACGTATCTTCTTAATGTTCCATCAGCCATACGACTAGTTTTTTCAATAACTTCATAAGCAATCTTTATTGGTTGACGGTTATCATCTGTAATATAATACCAAGTAGTATTATCTAGGGATACTTCAAAGCCAGCATTAATTAAACCTGACATTATTGACCCACCCTAGTCTTTCTTCCACTCATAGCCATTCTTTGTTCTGCTTGCTTAAGAGTGTCCATAACTACCTTTGCGATTTCATTTGCATTACTACCTGGAGCAGTCACATTTATATTATATACTATATTGCCATTATTTGCAGATACTGGTGCATTTACAAATCCACCAGATGCGAATGATGGGTGTGACAGAGACATCAAACCTGATACTGCAGAAGGAACATATCCTCCAACTGCAAAGTGTCTTGCTTGTCTATTCATATGTTGTTTATGAAAGGTAATAGATGAGTTAGTTCTAGCTACTCCGCCCTTAGCCAATCTCACAGCATTAAGAGCATCAAATGTTCCTTTACCGTAATGTGCAACTGCACTTGCTTTAATTACATATTCACCATTTGAAAGCATTGCTGGGATTGAATCTGATGTTGCAGATCCTGGACCTGTAATATGTCCACCAGTATCAAAGTGACGGGCTTGACGATTCATATGTTGTTTATGATAAGTTATTGAAGAATTAGTTCTAGCCACTCCGCCTTTGGCAAAAGTAGATATGCCTCCTAGCCCATTGGCATTAGCCCACATACCTATTAATTTATTTTTATTATCTGTCACACGACCGTTGGGCCAAAAGGTGTGTCCACTTTTTGAATCAGTCCATTGATCAACAGCATCTGGCCCCGTGACTTCAACTTGATGTTTATTAAACCAATGAGGGTTATAGACAACTTTCATTCCTGAAGGAATAGTATAAGGTAAACTTGGATTATATACTGCAGGACCATTAGGACTGCCAGCAATTATTGGTTGTCCAGTTTTTTTATCATAACCTAAAGTTTGTCCTGCTGTTTGTGGAGAAGCTTGATTTTTCTTATAGGTAGACTGTGGAGCTGAGCCAGCACTTGAAGAATAATTTATAGCTCCCCCAGGAAGACTAGATAAAGCAGTAGTTACTGCTGTAAGCTTTTGATTTAAAGTTGCTAACGTGGCAGTATTATCTTTTGTAGCTACAGTTTGTGCAGCAGCTACCGCATTATTAGCGTTATCTAGCTTTAACCTATTTGCATCAGCAGCTTGTTGTGCAGAATCAACCTTATTCTGTAAATTATAATCACTGGTTGTACCTAACAATTGTTGTTGCAATAGTTGTGCTTTAAGGTTATCTCCTGTTGCTTGTGCCATTATAATTTGATTTTTTAAATCTTCTTTTGTTGTATTATAAGATGTTTTTTGACTTTGCTGTTTTTGCAAATCTTGTAAAGACTTAAGTTGAGCATCAAGAAGTTTTTGCTGTTTTGTAAGACCTGATACATTATTTGCAACTGCTGTTGTTTGTCCTGCAATTGCTACATTTGCTCCACTTGTAGCATCAGCAATCTGTTTTTGCAAATCTGCTTGTTGTTTTAATAAAGATGCATACTTAGGATTTAC
>Ga0007810_1000280_pt1 | contig 15246 bp, 15 predicted proteins | sample CryBogCBE15Jun09_FD_71193 | JGI IMG/M metagenome (GOLD analysis project Ga0007810, IMG submission 71193) | Freshwater microbial communities from Crystal Bog, Wisconsin, USA - CBE15Jun09 | ecosystem: Environmental > Aquatic > Freshwater > Lake | place: Crystal Bog, Wisconsin, USA | collected...
AATGGCTTGCGGGCTTAAATACCCGTACAGGCAGTACTATGTCCAAACCAAATATATATACAACACCGTGGTGTGCTGAAACCTAATATACACAAGTGTTTCAGCACGTATAAGCCCCGCGGTATGTAGACGCCGTTGGGCTTTTTGTTTGTGGTACTCTTTGGGTAAAAAGAAGACGTATTGTGTTTATGATTGTGTACATATGTCTAATGCTATTACATGCGCTGATGACTGGCACGAAAAAAACAGTGATATGTATTAACACTTGATGGCTGAGCAGGTAATGCAAAAAATATTTGTTGTTAACACACCAAGCATGCAAAAGTGATGGCCAACATATATAACTATAGTATATCATAAAGTATTAGATGCAGAAAAGGAGGAATAAGCGACCCTGTTTCTACAGGGATGCTTTTTAAAAAAAGGAGAAATTAAGATGAGAAATTTAGCAGGTTGTAGAAAGGGAATTGGTTGGTATGATGCTTTTTTATACGAGAAAATTTCTGAACCACGATTTGGGTGGATTGTAAAGATTGTGAAGATGGTTTATGTTCTTGGCTAATTTGTTTAATCATAAAAATATACACAAATCACCGTCCGGATGAATAGCTCCAATTGGCAGAGCAGCGGTTTGAAGCACCGCCCGTACAGGTTCGAGTCCTGTTTCATCCACTAAACATTTAAACAATAAAACATACTTCAAAAGAAGTTAAAACCACATAACATGAAAAGGAATTACTGGTTCATATCAACCATGTGACAGCTAGTATTTGGTATGTTATAAGCATCCTAAATATTTGAAATTAACTTAGGGTTGTCGAAAAAGCCCTGTAAAGGCCTAGTCTTACTGCGATGGGTGAAGCCCATCCGGAAAAACAACTTTTGTTGAGGGGGCAAGCTTTGCAAGGGCGGCATAGTAGAAACGGTAATCATACCATGGAATGTGGAACAATTTAAAGAATATTTTATGCAACACGAAAACCTATACCAAGAGCTGGTTGATTATATATACTGGCACCAATCTAAATTCATGACAGCAGATGAGAAAACTGCCGCACGAACAGTTATCCACTTGTTGAAAGACAACGACGACAAAATGTTAGCCGCAAAAAAGAAAATGGGCTGGATTAGCAATGACCATAACATTTTGGAAATGCTGGCGAATGGCTACGATGCATTTAAACACAGCGTTGCAAGCCGGATTTATTCGCAACATAGGGATGAACTAACACTTAACCTTTGCCCCAAATGCGGCAAAATAGCAAAAACCCCAGCGGCCAAGCAATGCAGGTTTTGCTTTTACGATTGGCATTCGCATAGCTCAATTCACGAATTGCAAGCACACGAGTGCGACGCAACAAAAGCCTTATAGAACCCCAACTGTTTGGCTCAAAAAGAAATTAAAGTAAAAAACAATGCCCTCCTTTAGGGGATGGGGGCGCGACTTGGATTTATGAAACTACAAATACGAGGAAAAGACATTCGGGCAATAGGTTATCCGGAAGGGCCTGTTATAAGCGTGGCAATGAACATCATGGAGAAGCATTATAAACACTCGACATTAGGCGAAGCGCTGGAGGTTTTAAAACAGGTGCTGGAAACCCCTGCGGCTTACCAAACCGATGAAGTGTTGGGTAAAATAGCAGACTTGTTGATGGAGAAAGAAGAAAAAGAGGCAAGCCAGGTGGAGCTTAACAGCACCGGTATATATTTCAACGTGTTCGGTAGTGAGCATATTGAGCAAGGTGCCATGTACCAAATGAATGCGGCGGCCAAACTGCCTGTGGCGATAGCAGGTGCATTAATGCCCGATGCGCACGCCGGCTACGGACTGCCTATTGGTGGCGTACTGGCAACGGAGAACGCGGTGATACCCTACGGGGTAGGGGTGGATATTGGCTGCCGTATGTGCTTGAGTGTGTTTGATATAGATGTGAAAGACCTAGATGGGAAAGAGAAATTCTTTACCCGGGAGCTGATTGAAGCAACCCTGTTTGGCAGCGGCGTGCAGTTTAAAGAGCCGGAAGACAATGCCGTGATGGAACACAAAGCCTTTAATGAAATTGAGCTGCTTAAAGGCTTGCATGGCCGTGCATGGCGGCAGTTGGGTACCAGCGGTAGCGGTAACCATTTTGCGGAGTTTGGTGTGGTAGAGATTGGCGAAAAAGATGCCGTAATGGGTATTGAGGCGGGTACATACCTTGGCTTGTTAACACACAGCGGTAGCCGTGCCTTGGGCGCCAATATTGCCGCGCATTACACCAAAATAGCCAAGGATAAGTGTAAGCTTCCGCAGGAGGCGGCCAACCTTGCCTGGCTTACCCTGGATGAGGAAGCCGGTATGGAATACTGGATAGCCATGAACCTTGCCGGTGACTATGCTTCGGCATGCCACCACATCATTCATGCAAAAATTGCCAAACAGCTGGGCCGCCAGCCTTTGAAAATGGTGGAAAACCACCACAACTTTGCCTGGAAGGAAATGTACAACGGCCGCGAGGTGATTGTACACCGTAAAGGCGCCACGCCCGCCGGTAAGGATGTATTGGGTATTATACCCGGTAGCATGACGGCACCCGGCTTTATCGTTAAGGGTAAAGGCGAGGTGGCTTCGGTAAACTCAGCGTCGCATGGTGCTGGGCGTAAAATGAGCCGTACAGCCGCATTAAACTCCATCACGCACAAGGCGTTGAAGGACATTCTGCAAAAACACGATGTAAAGCTTATAGGCGGCGGCCTTGATGAAGCGCCTTTTGCCTACAAGGATATTGACGTAGTGATGCAGGCACAGCAAAACTTGGTGGATGTTGTGGGTACATTCACACCCAAAATTGTGCGTATGTGCGGCGACAAGCCCAAAACACACATGAACCATAAACGCCTGAAAGAAGACAGCGTTTTGGAAGGGGAATGATTGTGGTGAATGGTGAGCGGTGAATGGTGAATGGGGCGCGGAGGCTGTTTTATTAGGCGCGTAAAAATATAAAGGCCTGTAAGTTTTTTTGCTTACAGGCCTTCAGTGTATAAATGCGAAACGGGTTATTGTAAACGCTTTATCAGTTTCTCATTCAATGCCACGTAGTCAAGATTGGGTGCTTTTTGGGCAAGTTCTATTGATTTTTTGGCTGTGGCAATAGCACCAGCTTTATCGCCCAGCTTTTCTTGTATTTGCGCCAGTAGGTAGAACATGTAATACGCATCTGGGTTGGCCTCGGTGGCTTTTAGTGCCCAGGCTTTTGCCTTCGTAAGGTCTTTGCCGTTGTTAAAATAATAACCAGCCGCTGCAAAGTATGGTGGGTTGGCACCAACGATGGCGGTGTCAATCTGGGCCATCACCTTGCTGTCAATATCAGTTTTAATACGCAGAGGCACGGCGGTGTTTTCCCAAGTCATCCATAAGGTGCAGCTAGTAGGCAGTACATCATCAATTTGCATGGTAAATGTTTCTACCGAATGCCCTATGGTTGACGGCTTAGCTTCTACTTTTACCACATCGTTTTCTGCCTTGTAAGCAGCAGGGTTGGTAATGTCAAGCTGTTTGGTAATAATAATGGTCCAGTTGTCTTTGCCGGGTATGGTTACCAAGCCATATTTGCCCGGGGCAATGTGGGTTTGGCCAATGGTAACATCATCGCCAAAAGTAATGGTGGTGGCACTGTTGGCACCGGTGCGCCATACTTTGCCAAAAGGTACTAGGTCGCCAAATATTTTGCGGCCTTTTACGCCCGGGCGGGAGTACGAAATGTCAATAGCGGCCAGCCCAAACTGTTGGTGTATGGTTTGTGTAGGGCTTGGCGCGGGGGTGTTAATTTGGGCATGGCTTAAAACGGTAGTAGCAACAATAGCTGCTGCAAGCAAAAAAACCTTTTTCATTGTTTGAGTATTTGCGGCAAAAGTAAATAGAAAAAGATGGACCAATTGTTATTAAATAACTCCGTTGAATAGCATAGCCGGTTAATAAAATGTTCGAAACCATGTAGGTAACCAGCAGGCTCGTACCGTCTTACCTGCGGAGGCAGGTATCTCATACAACTAAACCTGACCCGCAAACCAACACCACCTTGAACCTTTATTAGCAAACGGTTGAATATACTCGTTAATTATTTGGGAGATACCTGCCTCCGCAGGTATGACGGTATAGTTTGGTAAAGAAAACTGCTCATTACCGTAATAATTCACACGGCTTTAAACCCGTGTGCTTTTTAAATGCTGCGGAAAAATGGGAGATGGAAGAATAACCCAACAGGGCCGAGACATCGGTAACGCTGAGGCCTTTTTCGTACAGCAGGTATTTGGCATGTTCCATGCGCTGCTGTTGGTAAAAATCAAATATGGTGGTGCCGAATATTTCCTTAAAGCCTTTTTTCAGGTAACATTCGTTCATGGCCACTTTACGGCTCAGCTCTTTTATGGTAATGGGGTCGCCAATATGCTGTAGTAGTATTTCACGGGCCTGGTATATGCGTTCACGGCCAAATGCATCATCCAAAAACTTGCATGCAAACCCTTCTTCTTTTTCATCCACCAAGCATTCAAGGCTGTATAACAACAGTTCATGTACCTTGGCATTGGTGTAAATGTTTTCCATAGCCCCATTGTAGCTATGGTTCAACAGCGAGTCTAGAGCTATTCGTTTGCGGCTGCAAACCGGAAATATTTTGGTAAACGAGTTGGGGTGTTTAAATGCCAACACCTCGTCTTTACGGTTGCTTAGTTTTACATTGTGTACAAACTGGTGCAGGAATGTAGAGGAAAAATGAAAGGAAAACACATCCACCGTTTCATGCTTGCCACTACAATTTTGGGTAGGCAGTTCCTTACATTGCGAGCAGGTTCTTTCAAAGCAATACTTATTGCCACTTATGCAAAAGCGCAGTTCTAAAAAGTTTTCGCTGGCTGTTTTTTCATTGTAATGGTACACCAGCATACCCGTGTCGTCGCTGTTCCAGGTTTGCTGCGGGTAATACCTGCGCACAACATATTGTATGGAGCCTGGTATGTGCTGCTCTTTCATGTGCAGCAAGTTCATGCTTGGCTCTACCGCGTTGCGGTGCGCTACCTTTAATATGTCTAGTACTTGTAACATTACAGGTGCAAAATTAAGGTATCTGCGCGCAACCGCAAGGGTTGGCTGTCACAGCAATGTAAAAGCTTTGTTATTTTGGAACGATAAGTACAAAAAGTAGGCCTATTCAGCCTTTGTTGTTTTTTTCCGTAACCGAATGTTCAGCAGTTCTACCCCAAAAGAGAATGCCATAGCGAAATAGATATAGGCTTTGTCAATATGGCTGCCGTGTATAGGTTCAAGCCCTTCAAAAAACAGGCTGAACCCTACCATCAACAAAAAAGAGAGGGCAAGCATTTTAAGAGAGGGGTATTTGTGGATGAACGCAGAAATGCTTTCCGAAAAGAAGAACATCAGTATCATGGCTATCACTACCGCAGCCATCATCACCTCAACATGGTTAGCGAGGCCTACGGCAGTAATGATGCTATCGAACGAAAAAACAGTATCAACCAACAGTATTTGCACTATCAGCCCGGTAAATGAACTGGTTTTGGGTTTTGTGCCGCCTGTTTCGTTATGTTCGTCAAACTTTTCGTGTATTTCGGAGGCTGTTTTATACAACAAAAACAGTCCGCCGGCAAACATGATGATGTTGCGCAACGAAAAGCCGATATGCCTGCCACTAAAATCAACGCCAAATAACTCCTTGCTGCCATGGGTAACCAAGGTGGTAAGCAGTGCCAGCAGCACTATGCGAATGCTGATACCCCCAACCATCCAAATTCGGCGGGCTACAAGCCTTTGCTTGGGGCCGTCCATTTTATTCATGATGATAGATACAAAAATCACATTGTCTATCCCCAATACAATTTCAAGTACCGTTAATGTTACGAGGCTAACCAGCGCATCTAACGTAAAAAGTTGGCTCATAATCGTATGTTGGCGTTTAAAAGTTTATTAGTTCGAATGCTTGGGTTAGGCTAACAATAAATGAGCGACAATCATACTCGCAGCTGTGTCGCCTTAATTCAAACCCATCCACCCACAGCAAAAAGGTCCCTTCAAAAAGTACAGTTTTGGTTGCCACTAATGATGAATGCCCAACCTTACCCTGCTAAAACCTTGTTTATTTTTTTTACTATGGCCGGACCCTCATAAATAAAACCTGTCCACACTTGTATTAGGGATGCCCCTACCGCTAATTTTTCTTGTGCATCGGCTCCTGTAAAAATGCCGCCGCTGGCAATAATAGGTATTTGCCCGCTTGTGCCGTGGGCTAAGTATTGCACAACTTCGGTTGCCCGGTCTTTCAAAGGGCGGCCACTTAAACCGCCCGCACCAATGGCTTCGCTTGTAGCCTTGCCGGCCTCGCTTAGTTGCTGCCTGTTTATGGTGGTGTTGGTTGCCACCAAGCCGTCTAGCTTTACCTCAAAAGCAAGGCTTATGATATCGTCTAATTGCTCTGGTGTTAAGTCGGGGGCAATTTTTAGCAGCAAGGGTTTTTTAAGGGGCTTGCCATAATTAATATTTTGTAGTTGGGACAATATTTTGCGCAGCGAGTCTTTCTCCTGCAGCTCCCGTAGGCCAGGCGTGTTGGGGCTGCTAACGTTTACCACAAAATAGTCCACACAGTCAAACAAGCCATTAAAGCAAATCTCATAGTCTTTCCAGGCATCCTCATTGGGGGTAACCTTGTTTTTGCCAATATTGCCGCCAATAATCATTCTCTGGTGGTTACTGTTGATGGAGGCTGAGGCCCCATTTCTTATTGCCGATTCTCGATGCACGATTGATAATTGACGTTTCCGCAGCCTTTCCGACACCACTTCCACGCCCTCGTTATTAAAACCCATCCGGTTTATCAAGGCTTTATCTTCCTTCAGGCGAAAAAGCCGTGGCTTATCGTTCCCGGCTTGCGGCTTGGGGGTAACGGTGCCTATTTCCACAAAACCAAAACCCAGTACTTCCAGCTCATCCAAAAAAAGCGCGTTCTTGTCAAACCCGGCACCCAGCCCAACCGGGTTTTTAAAAGGCAGTCCAAAAACGCTTTTAGGCAAAATGGGGCTGTTGTACTGGTAAGCAGCTTGCAACAGGTTTTTTACCGGCTTAACAGCACAGCCCTTTTTAAAGCTGTTCATGGCAAAGTAGTGTACGGCCTCTGCGTCAAAGCCAAAAAGAATATTGCGTATCAATGGGTAAAACATGTTGCAAAGAACTTACAATTGCCGGAGATTTGGATGGCTTTTACCGATTAATGTGGTGTGAATTTTTGGAAAAGTCAATCATGAAACGCTAAAAAGTCCATAGTCAATGGCCCATAGTCCATGGCTAAAAGAGCGGCCAATCTTGATTGGAGGATGTTTGGCTAGCCTGTCCTTGGGTTCCATAGTTTTCTTTCGCAATATTCACCATTCACCATTCATCATTCACCATTGACCATTCACGTTTGACGATTGCCGTTTCACGTTCCCCGTTTCACGTCCCAAAATCTTAACACCTAATTTTAGTTGCATAAACAACTTTATGATTATTTTTACTGTACAAAAATCGTTTGCCATGCAGGAAGCTTACATAGTAGCGGGTTACCGTACAGCGGTGGCCAAAAGTAAAAAAGGCGGTTTTAGGTTTTTTCGCCCAGATGACCTTGCGGTTGAAGTAATAAAGGGGCTAACCGCCTCCATTCCCCAGTTGGATGTTAAGCGTGTGGATGATTTGATTGTGGGCAACGCTGTGCCAGAGGCAGAACAAGGCCTGCAGTTTGGGCGTACCATTGCGGCCCGCGCATTGGGTATTGAGGTGGCGGGCATTACTATAAACCGTTATTGCGCCAGCGGGTTGGAAAGCATAGCCACCGCCACGGCAAAAATTCGTACCGGCATGGCCGAGTGTATTATTGCCGGTGGTACCGAAAGTATGAGCCTGGTACCCACCGCCGGTTGGAAAACGGTACCTGCGTATAGCGTGGCGATAGACGAGCCGGATTACTACCTGAGCATGGGCTTAACTGCCGAAGCTGTTGCCAAGGATTTTAAGGTAAGCCGGGAAGACCAAGACCAGTTTGCCTTAAACAGCCATATAAAGGCTATGCAGGCTATACAAAACGGATATTTTATAACGGGCATATTGCCCATAACCGTTGAACAGGTATATGTAGATGAAAAGGGCAAGAAAAAAACAAAAAGCTATGTGGTAGATACTGACGAGGGCGTACGGGCCGATACCACCGCAGAAGCATTGGCCAAACTAAAGCCTGCCTTTGCCTTGGGGGGCAGTGTTACGGCCGGCAACGCATCCCAAACAAGCGACGGCGCGGCTTTTGTGGTTGTGATGAGTGAACGTATGGTGAACGAACTTGGGTTAACACCTATTGGCAGGCTGGTAAACTGCGCCAGCGCCGGCGTGCACCCGCGTATTATGGGCATTGGCCCAGTGGCCGCCATACCCAAAGTGCTTAAGCAAGCCAACATGACCCTGGCAGATATTGACCTGATTGAATTGAACGAGGCCTTTGCCTCGCAGTCAATTGCAGTGATAAGAGAATTGGGGCTAAACCCTAACATTGTAAATATTAATGGTGGTGCCATTGCACTAGGCCACCCGCTGGGTTGCACCGGTTGTAAATTAACGGTGCAATTGCTGAACGACATGAAGCGGCTGAACAAAAAATATGGCATGGTTACTGCTTGCGTTGGTGGGGGCCAGGGCATAGCAGGTATTATTGAGAATATTTAACGCTGCGTAGCTACTGGTAGCTGGCAGGCTTTTGCATAATTTGGGTCGGAGGCAACAAATATTACGGCGACCCGTGCGGCACAAACTGGGATATATCAGCTGGTGCCATGACCTTCGTCATGCTTCGCTTTGCGCCGTTTTTTAAACTTTACATCCTAATTACACATTTATGCAAACAATTCTTGTTCCAACCGATTTTTCGCTGGTCGCAAAAAATGCAGCGGTTTATGCGGTTAGTTTAGCGAAACAGCTTGGCTGCAAAAAAATAATCTTATACAACGCCTACCAGCAGCCCATATTAACCGACGCCAACATGATTCCGGTGGAGTTAATTGATATCAATGCCATTAAGGATACCAGTAGCATAGGCTTAATGGCATTTAAAAAAGAAGTAGAAACCTTGGGTACCGAAGGCATTGACATTGAAACGCTAGGCGAATATGATATTTTAACGGATGGCATTAATGCGGTTTGCCGGGAGCATAAGGTTGATATAGTGGTAATGGGTGTTACGGGCGGCGGTAAGTTTGACGAAGCCTTAATTGGCAGCAATGCCGTAAATGTGGCTAAGCAGGCCACCGTGCCGGTAATTATTGCACCGCCGGGTACAACATTTACCCCAATTAAAAAAGTAGTATTTGCCTGCGATTTTAAAGATGTGGTTGAAACAACACCTGTTGGGGCAATAAAGCATTTGCTAAATGAAACGAAAGCCAAACTACTGGTGTTGAATATTGACCATAACCACAAACATTTTTCGCAAGAGCTGCCCTTTGAAGGCCTGATGCTGGATAATTTGTTAGACGGCTATGAACCCGAATACCATTTTGTTGACAGCCCCAATTTTGTGGAAGCGGTAAACAGTTTTGCCGAAGAAAACGAAGCAGACCTAGTAATAACGATACCAAAGAAGCATAATTTTTTTGAGAAAATATTTACAGAGAGCCACACAAAACAGTTGGCTTTTCACAGCCATGTGCCACTGATGGTGATACATGAATAGTTGTGTGGTTTTTGTAGAACAAAAGGCTTTGGAATATTTCAAAGCCTTTTGTTTTACGAGCTATCGCCCTTCGCAAAATAGGCCTTTAATACAATTTGGATTGGCCGGAGTAGCTGCTTTAAAAGCAGCACAATATATTAAGTTAAACCTTGCCCAGCACATACATGGCAGTTAAGGTAGGGCTGGGGCTACCGCCTTCGTTTTCTAAGGTTATGGCAAATGCTTGGGCACGCCCAATATTTTTCATTTTGCAAATACCCTTGCAATCGCTTATTACACCCGCATCAACCGGCTTGCCATCAACCAAAGCCCATAACTGGTATTGTTTGCCCGCAGGGGCTTGTTGCAAGTTGTTAGCGTACACATATACGTCTCTTGTTTTGGTATCCCAATAAACGGTGGCCATATTGTTTTGCTTGCCTGGTACACCCGGCATGCGCACAATTTGCATCACGCTATCGTGTATTATGTTAAGCGTTTGGTGGTAGTTATCGTTGGCTGCCTGCAAGGTATTGCGCTCGGCAAGCAATGCTTGGTATTTGCTGGTGGTTTGGGCGTAATTTTTATAATAATATACATTTAGGGCGGCACTCACCACCAACAAAATAACGGCTGCGGCTGCAACATTTCTCCAAAGTTTAAATGATACCATCCTTACAACCTTGCCATTGGCTGTGCCACCCGGTAGTGCGGATAATTTTGGCGGGGCAACTGCGGCGGCTGCGGTATCTTTAAAATCACCGGCCAGCCTTTCCATCAATTGTTGCTTAATTTCCGGTGGCGGTGCTATGTTGGCACCCATAGCCTGCCGCTGTATTGACTCGGCAAATGCATCAATAGCGGCCCTAACCTCGCCGTGCTGTATGCTCAAAGCCTCCAGTTCTGAAACCTCGTCTGGGCTGGCTAAACCAAGCACGTAGCTTTCTATCACCCCACTTTCTATGTATGCTTTAATATCCACTTTTCGCGTTACGGTTTTACTATTTCTCTTAATTGTATCAGCGCAGCCCTCAGCCTAGTTTTAACGGTACCCAGGGGTATATCAAGCAGTTTTGATATTTCGTCTTGTGTATAGCCTTGAAAATAAGCAAGTTCAACAAGCACTTTATAGTCTGGCTTTAATGTGTAAACCAGTTTTTTAAGCCCTATGTTATCGGTGTTGGTTGAAACGCTGCCAACAGATTCATATACGGTATCTGTTAGCTCACGGTTTTGCTGGCTGTTTTGGTAACCCTTGCTTCTTAAGGTCTCGATGGAGGCATTGCGGGTTATATTCATCATCCAGGTAAACAACCGGCCTTTGCTTGCATCATAGGTTTCAATTTGCCGCCAAATTTTTACGAAAACCTCCTGCAATACGTCATTGGCCAGTTCCCGGTCTGCTATAATGGATAAAATCACACTGTAAAGTGAACTCGAATAATTGTCGTATAGGTAGCCGAAGGCACTCTGTTGCCGCTGCTTAAGAAACGCTACAAGCTCGGCCTCAGTATATTTAACGGCGTTTTCCGGCATTTTTCAGAGAAGTTATAATCTTTTTTTAAGATAAGTTACACTAGCCTACCAGTTTTTGGTATCCTTCGGCACTTAATAAAGTGTCTAGGTCGGCAGGGTTGTTTACGGCAACTTTAACCATCCACCCCTTACCATATGGGTCGCTGTTTACCAACTCAGGCTCATTCTCAAGCTCGCTGTTTACCTCCAAAATGGTTGCTGAAACTGGCAGAAAAAGGTCGCTTACTGTTTTAACGGCTTCCACGGTGCCAAATACTTCCTCAGCGTTTAATGATTTGCCAACGGTAGCAATATCTACATAAACAATATCCCCCAATTCGCTTTGTGCAAAAGCGGTAATGCCTATTAGTGCGGTATTGCCATCTACTAATTTTATCCACTCGTGGTCTTTGGTATATTTAACGTCTGTAGGAAAACTCATCGTAATTAATTTTAAGATACAAATATTGTATTTTCTAGTATAACCAGCAACAAAAGGGGGTTAATTAAGCATTTTCATTTTCATGCGCACGTTTTTTAGCGGCCTGTCATTGCCGTCTTTTGGCAAAGTGGCAATTTTATCAATCACTTCCATGCCTTTAACAACCTCACCAAATACGGTGTAGTTTTGGTCAAGAAAGGGCGCACCGCCTACATTGCCATACATTTTACGTTCTGCGTCAGTATAATAAAACGCAGGGTTTGCCGGCACTATGTTTTCGCACAATACTTTATTAAGGTTAACATCGTTAAACGGTTGGCCTTGCACAATGTAAAATTGGCAGTTGCTGCTTGCTTTGGCCGGGTTGTTATCCCTAGCCATGGCCAAAGCCCCTTTTTTGTGTAATAGGTGCGGCATAAACTCCGCAGGTATCCTATCGCCGGGGGCACTGCCAGCGCCTAGCATGGCGGTACTGTCGGCATGCTTGCTGTCTGGGTCGCCGCCTTGTATCATAAAGCCCGCAATAATGCGGTGAAAGAGCAAGCTGTCATAAAAACCCTGTTTTACCAGCTTCACAAAATTGTCTCGGTGCAAAGGCGTACTGTCGTAAAGTTTAATGGTCATATTGCCATAATCAGTGGTTAACAGCACCAACCTTTCTTTACTTTTTACGGTGGCGGCTGTGTGGGTTGGTGTTGTGGCGGCTTTGTTAGGTGTTTGGGCGGCGGCCAAGTAAACCAGTAGAAAACTACATGCAACGGTTACAAAATGTTTCATAGTAAATAAATGGGTGTATTAAATGCCTTGTAAATTAAAATACAATAATATATGGTCCTTTAAAAAATTCTCTTGTTCTATTAGCCCTGTTACTGGCATTTCTTTTAATTGCCTAAAGTGTGGCCACCCGTCTTCATCGTGCAAGGCCAGTTCGTAATAACCGCTAAGGCCAAGTACAGTGCATACGGCCACATGCATCAGGTCTTGCTTTTGTTCTTTTGTTATTTTGCTCTGCATAAACCCTGTTTCTTGCATGCCTATTAAAAACAGCACGGCTTCCAAATCGGGCTTTTTTCCAAAACGTTCCATCAATTTGGCTTCCAAAGCCCACCAACGTTGTTGTAAATCGTCATTCACATGTACCATGGCGCAAAAGTAATCATTAAAAACCTACGTACCGCGGGTGTGGGGGGTATAAGGGGCGGCCGGTTTGCATAAAACGTTCCCATAATTACGGCTGCCATCGGGGGTAAAAAATGAAGGCCGCCGGTTAAAGGGTATGGTATTATGCCACTCATCACTTAAAACTAGGCAAAAACTAATTTGGCCTAAAAACCGTTTGATAAAATATTGTATTTTAACCCCCTTAAAACTATTGTACAGATGATTAAAAAAGTTGCAGTTTTTGTAGTGGCCTGCGTGTTGCTTATGCAAGCCGATGCGCAAAAAAGCCTACCCCAAAATTTCTTTCTAAAAAAATTACCCAACGGGCTGGAAATATTGGTGATAGAAGACAACACCGTGCCGCTGGCCACCATTGAAATTGCGGCAAAAAATGGTGCCTACACCGAAAGCCCCGAATACAATGGCCTTAGCCATTTATACGAACACATGTTTTTTAAGGCCAACAAGGATTACCCCAGCCAAGAAGCTTTTTTAGACAGGGTGAAGGAACTGGGCATTGTGTTTAATGGCACCACCAGTAACGAAAGGGTAAATTACTTTTTTACCTTGCCAAAATTTAACCTCACTGCCGGTTTGCAGTTTATGAACTCTGCCATAAGGTTCCCAAAATTTGATTCCACCGAAATGAAAAAGGAGAATATTGTGGTGGATGGGGAGTTTCAGCGCCAGGAATCAAACCCTTTCTTTGCCCTGTCTGACTCTGTAAACCACCATTTGTGGGGCGAGTTGTACAGCCGCAAAAACGGCATAGGCGACCACGGCATCATCCGTTCTGCCACGCCCGCCAAAATGCTCACCATTAAAAATAAATATTATTGGCCCAATAACTCGTTGTTAACCGTTGCCGGCGACGTTAAGCACGACGATGTGTTTGCCCAAGTAGAAAAGATCCTGGGCAGCTGGGAGCCCTCTGGCTTTGACCCATTTAAAAAATGGCCCATACCCGAATTTAAGCCATTGGCAAAAAATGACTACATCATCGTAGAGTCAAAAATTGCCCGGGTACCCATCACGGCATTTAGCTGGCTGGGCCCCGACACCCGTAATGATGTGGCCAGCACCTATGCGGCAGATCTATTCTCTACTATCCTGAGCCAAAATGCGTCTAAATTTAACAAGGCCTTGGTTGACTCAGGCCTGGCCTACCAGGCAGGTTTGAGCTATACAACCTCGAAACATACCGGCCCCATACAACTGTTTGCAGTGCCCAACCCAGCCAAAGTAAAAGAATGTGTGGCCGAAGTAAAAAGGCAGATAGACATGATGGATGCCGCCGATTATTTTACGGATGAGCAAATAGCCACGGCTAAACGCCAACTGGAAATTGACCGTACGAAAGAGCAGGAAGCCACATCCAGCTACGTGCATACAGTGTCTTTTTGGTGGTGTTCGGCCACGCTTAATTACTATGCTAATTATTTGGAGAATATTAAGAAGCTTACCCGTGCCGACCTACAGAATTATGTGCGCAAGTATATAAAAGGTAAGCCCTACGTGGCCGGCCTTTTGATAAACACCGGCATGGTGGCAAAAGTAAAACCCGCGGAATTTTTTAAAGCTGAATAAACTTAACAGGCATACAACATGAAAAAGATAACAATAACCTTTACCATATTATTTGCCGTTGTATTAACGGTAAGCGCGCAAACGGCCACAACAACTTTTACCGCTGGCGGCATTACCGTTATTTACAAGCCAACGCAAAAGCAAATTATTAATGTTAGCGTGTATTCTAGGGGTGGTGTAAACAATTACCCCGCCAATAAGGCCGGCATTGAAAACCTAGCCATCGCTTCCGTGTCAGAATGTGGTACGGCAAAATACAGTAAGGATGCCTTTAAAGACAAAGCCGATAGCTACGGCATTGCCGTGTACGGCAGTGCTGGGCGCGACAATGCCCTTATTGGCCTTAATTGCATAAGCCAATATTTTAACACCGGTTGGGATTTGCTGGCCCAAGCCGTTACCACCCCCAGTTTTGACGAGGGTGAGTTTAATAAGCTAAAGCAAAAAGTAATATCCGGCATAAAACAATCTGCCAGCAGCCCCGATGCCAGGCTGAGTGACATGGCCATGCAAAATGCTTTTGCCGGAACACCTTACGCTATAAACCCTGCGGGTACCGAAGAAACGGCTGGCAGTATTAAAGCAGCAGAAGCAAAAGACTATTATTACAACACGCTGCTTAACAAAACGAGGATGTTTATTGTGGTGGTGGGCAATATAAGCAAGGCGGATATTACGGCTAAAATAATTGCGGCTTTTGCAAACGTACCGGCTAAACCTTACCAGCCGGAGGCACTGCAAATACCTGTATTTAAGGGCAATATCCTTACTGTTGAGGAGCGGCAGCTAGCCACCAATTATATTACCGGCATCATGAAC
>Ga0007810_1000286_pt1 | contig 15151 bp, 10 predicted proteins | sample CryBogCBE15Jun09_FD_71193 | JGI IMG/M metagenome (GOLD analysis project Ga0007810, IMG submission 71193) | Freshwater microbial communities from Crystal Bog, Wisconsin, USA - CBE15Jun09 | ecosystem: Environmental > Aquatic > Freshwater > Lake | place: Crystal Bog, Wisconsin, USA | collected...
GACAGCAATGGTGTGTTTAGCATACAGCAGAACGCGCCGGGCAGCCGGTTGGTGATAAGTTATGCGGGCTACCAGGCCGACACAGTTGCCGTAGCCAGCCAAGCCACCCTGCGCATTATTTTGGCAAGCGGAAACCGCCTGAAAGATGTTACAGTGGTGGCTGGCAGCAAAGGCTATTACGCATCAACCCTTACGGCGGTGCGCACGCAGGTGTGGGGCGAAAAGGAACTTTTTAAAGCTGCTTGTTGTAACCTGAGCGAAAGCTTTGAAACCAACCCTTCGGTAGATGTTAGTTATAATGATGCCGTAAGTGGCAGCAGACAGATACAGTTGCTCGGCTTAAGTGGCACCTACACGCAGCTGACGGTGGAAAACATGCCCGGCCCACGGGGTATAGCAACGGCAAATGGGCTTAGTTTTATACCGGGGCCTTGGATTGAGAGCATACAGCTTACCAAAGGCACTGGCAGTGTAGCCAATGGCTACGAAAGCATTGCCGGGCAGATAAATATTGAGGAAAAGAAACCGGAGAAAAGCGAAAAACTTTACCTGAACGCCTATGTGAACGACTTTGGCAAAACAGATATAAACCTTAACCTGAGCCAGAAAATTGGGGCGAAATGGAGTACGGCCTTGTTGTTGCATGATGATTTTTTGGCCAACAAAAACATGGATGTAAACAAAGACGGTTTTCGCGACCTGCCCACCGGCAACCAATTTACCATACTAAACCGCTGGCGTTACGACAACAGCAACGGGTTTATGTTGCAGTTTGGCGTTAAAGTGCTGAGGGACGACAAAACTGGCGGCCAGCTTGGTTTTACCAAGGCCGACAAGCCAACCACCAACCTTTACGGGCTTGGACTAAGCACCGAACGGTATGAGGCATTTGGCAAAATAGGCTATGTTTTTCCACAAAAAAAATACAAGAGTGTCGGCTTGCAGCTGGCCACTTTCAGCCATACCCAAAACGATTATTTTGGACTGGCCGCATATGATGCCAAGCAGCAAAACTTTTACGGTAACCTTATTTACCAAAGCATAATCGGCAATACCAACCACAAGTTTAGGGCAGGGGTGAGCTTTTTGTACGATAATTATACCGAGGTTTTTAAAACCCTACCGTACCAAAGGAGGGAAGTTGTACCCGGGGCTTTTTTTGAATATACCTGGGACGCTTCTACCAAATTTAACTTGGTGGCGGGTTTGCGTGCAGACAATAACAGCCTGTACGGCAGTTTTGTAACACCACGGCTAAACGCCCGTTACCAACCGTTTAAAAATACCACCATACGCATCAGCGGCGGCAGGGGCCAACGTACGGCCAATATTTTTGCTGAAAACCTAGGATGGTTCGTAAGTAGCCGGGCAGTGAACATTTTGGCACCCGCCAACACGGGCGCTTACGGCCTTCAGCCCGAAGTTGCTTGGAACGAAGGTATTAGCATTGACCAAAAGTTTACCCTTGGCGGCAGGCAGGGTAGCATTGGCGTTGACTTTTTTCGCACAGATTTTACCAGCCAGGTAGTGGTATATGTTGATAAAAGCGCATCGCAAATAAACTTCTATAACCTCGTAGGCCAATCATACTCCAATAGTTTTCAGGCGGAGGTTAATTATGCATTGATAAAGCACTTGGATGTGCGGTTGGCATATAGGGTGTACGATGTTAAAGCAACTTACCATGGTGAGTTATTGCAACGCCCGTTGGTGGCCAAACAAAGGGCTTTTGTAAACTTGGCGTATGAAACAAACAATAAATGGAAGTTTGATTATACGGTTCAGTTGGTAGGGCAGAAGCGCCTGCCGTTTTCCGGCGACACCCCCCAGCAGTACCAATGGGCCGCCACATCTCCGGCGTATGTGGTCATGAACGCCCAAGTGAGCAAAAGCACTGGTAGTTGGGATGTGTATGTGGGGGCCGAAGACTTAAACAATTATTACCAGAAGCAGCTGATTGTGGATAGCCAAAACCCGTTCGGCAGCCATTTTGATGCCTCGGTGGTTTGGGGGCCAACCTTTGGCCGGATGTTTTATGCGGGGGTAAGGTATAAGATAAAATAGTAAGCTGCCATTTTAACCACAGAGTTACTCGGAGTTTTTTCACTAGGTTTCACGGAGTTTTACTTTGTGTTACTCTGTGAAATTACCCTTTTTACTCTGTGGTTTGCATTCAGGCTTTACTCTTTTTTAAACTTTTCAATCTCATCCAGGTATTCAATGGCTTTGGTAACGTAGGTCCACTCCAGGTTGTTGAACAATAGCTTAAACCATTTTTTATGCCTGTTTTTATAGTGGATGTTCTTGTACAGCCAAATTGCCGCAAACGTAAATAAGCCTGTAACAACGATGCTGATAACCCAGGCTTTTAGGCCCCCATATACAAACATGGCGGGGGTTAACGACATGGTGCAGTAAAAAGGCATTTGCAGCCACAATATACCTGTTATGCGTAAGGTTGATGATTGCAGCAGAGCCAGATTTTGCTGGGTATCAACAATGCTGTTGCTTTCGTCAATACGCTGTATCAGTAACACCTGCCTTATGTAGGCAATTACCGCTACCAGGGTAAACAAGGCTATCATGCCTAACGAAATATTAAAAAATATACCCTGCCAGGTAATGGTGTTAAAGATGAGCCAGCAAAATAACACCACCAGCCCGATGCCTAGTGCAATAACCCATTTTTTAAAGGTGGCCAGCCTGTTTAATTTGCTTTTGGCTTTTTGGGTTTGCAGCATGGCAAAACTTTGTTTGTTTAAAGCCCATGCCTGTAAGTTTAGCAGCCTGCTTTCTTGCAATTGCTGGTCGTACTGTTTCCAAAGGTTTTGTAATGTTACGTCTTCCATTGCTTGTAGTTTTTGTCTCACGCAAAGGCGCAGATGCGTAAAGCGTGGAGTTGTTTTTTATGGTTATCCGATATTTGGTTTATACACCTTCGCTTTCGTTTTCAAAAACAAGGTCTTACACCGTTGTTTGTAAGAAAGGTATAAACGTTGTTGGTGAAAACACCAACAACGGCGATTGAAAATGTTGCGTCTTCCATTGTCTGTAGTTTTCGTCTTACGCAAAGGCCCATTGGCGTGAAGCGTGGCGTTATTTAAATAATGTGTTTTTTTGGTTGGTTAGGCGTTAGTCATTGCCTTTGCGTCTTAGCGCCCTTGCGTGCAACGTTATCCACTCGCAGCGAATTTTTGTTTAAGCTTCTCCTTTATGCGGCTTATTTTGGTGGCCACATTTGTGGGGGTAATACCAATGATGTCCGCTATCTCGCTATAGCTCTTCGCTTCCAGGTACAGCAGCATTAAAGCCCTGTCCAACTCCTTCAATTCACCAATAAACAGTTGTAACAGTTTTATGTTTTCTTCGGTTTGTGTGCTTGCTGCGGTGCTGTCTTCAATATGCTCTAATTCCTCCCCAATTGCAGCCAAGGGTGCATGTTTCTGTTTTCTGTAAAAGCTAATAGCCACATTTAGCGCCACCCGGTACATCCAAGTGGAAAAAGTGTTGGCTGCGTCAAAGCTTTTACCAGACTTCCACAACTGGTAAATCATTTCCTGCGCAAGGTCCTCCCGGTCGCTATTGTTTTTGCAGTACGCGTTGCATATTTTGTACAATATGCCCCGGTTGGCCCGTATCAACTGTAAAAATTCTTCGCCCGGTTGGTTGCCCATTGCTGTTACACTGTTTGTTACACAATTATTCGCAGTAAGTAGGTAAAAATCACAGATTGCGGGGAAAATAATTTTAAGCCACGATTTGGGACCACGATTTGGGGGGATTTTAGGGATGGGAGGATTCGGCGAAACTATTTTTTGACAGGTTTTTTGATAACAACACAACAGTTTCCATTTTCATCCAATGGTTTTTTCAGGTAAAGCCCGTTAATTTTAGTATCCATGTGTTTCGTTAAGGTAGAATCAAATATAATTTTCCCTTTTTTAATTTCGTAATATCTAGAAGGCTGGTAATCCATTGAATCTTTAGCATCATAAGCCTCTGTTAGGTCAAACCCACCTATTTCCAAATTACCATCATTGTCCATATCAGTAAATGGTGCAGGGCCAACACCTTGGTATTTGTCGTTATAAACACTTGTTACAAGTTTTATGGCGGTGCTGCTGGTAATTCTAAATCCTTCGAGCACATTGAAGTTTGGTCGATTGTCGATTTCTAAGAAAAGGAGAATGGACGAGTCCTGTTCAATCAATCTATTATAATTGCTCGAATAAACTATGTCATCATCAACCAAGAGGTCACCGCTGATTGCCTTTTGGTTGAAATAGATTACGCCTTTTTTTACAGTTACGTAATTCCCGCCAGTTGTTCGTAATTCAATTTGTGGGTTGTTTTGTCCAAATAAAAGCCACACCGATAATAAAAAGGGCGCCAGTTTCATACATCTACATTTTGGGGTAAATAGACGGATTTAGTACTTGGTGCTAAGATAATAGAAATATAATTGCGTTGTAACGCAAAGTAACGGCGGGGCGAGAAAACGCTTTGGTACCAGTAGTTCTTTACAAAGTATTTCCCCCGCTACTCCGCCACCAAATACACCCCTTTTTGCTCCACGCTCACCAGCGACACTTTGTATTTTATCTTGCTGGCAGTGTTATTGTCGGGTATTTTTACCCTGACGGTTTCATCCTCGGGTATATTTTTCACGTACATGGTTTGGCCGTTTTTAAGCTTGCCGGTGGCATCGAAGTATTGCACATCAATCACCACTAGGTCAATGCGGGCATCGCTTACATTTTGCACATTCAGCGCCATGTTTTGTGCACCGTTGGTAAGTGGCTGGTCGGCCTCCACCGTAACAAAATCGTCTATCTTTTGCAGTGGTTTGTAGTGCGTAAAAATTGGTGTGGTTGGCTCAGCCAATTTTGCCGTTTGTGGGGCTGCCCGCTGCCAATTTTGGTTGGCGGCGCTTGAAGTGGAGGCACTTTTAGCGGTTGGGTTCGGACTGGCTGTTGCCAAAGCAGGGTTAACTGTTTTGTTACGTGCGCCAGGTGTGGTGGGTAAGGCTGGGGTAAACTTGTAAGCTTGCTGGCGGGCAATGGCAGGGTTTTGCTTGGTTGCCGATGGCAAAGGCTTCGTTTTTAACAAAGGGCCGCCATGTTTGCCCACCGCAGGTAATGTTTGGCTGGCGGTTTGCCGCTGCGTTTTTTTTGATAACTCGGCATATTGTTTCCCATGTTCCAAGTTGGTGGCTTTGTCGCCGTCAAAATCGGGTATTACTTCTTTGGTTTCAGTAGGTTGCTTCTGTACAGCGGTCGTATTGCCGGTGGTTCCTGGTATGCCCAACTGTGCAGTGTTGTCATCTACGGCTTGCACTTGTTGTACCGTATTGGCCACAGGGGCTGGCGTAACATTGTTTACGGCAACTGGAGGCTTTATTGCTTCTGCATCGCCGTGCCAAGTGCTGCCCAGCCAAATGCCAAAGCCCAACACAGGCACAGCCAATAACACCAGCGTTGTTGTTAGCCTGTGCTTAAGCCAACAGGTGGTTGCTTGGCCTTTTGCTTTTAACACGGTATCTACATACCGTTGCTTTAAACTATCCAGCGACTGGGCAAATTTGGTTTCCATCTCTGGCGCGGCGTCAACCTTATTAATCGTAAATGTTGAATGGTCTTGTCTAGCGGCATCTTCCACCGCCTTTTTCTCCTGCTGCCAGTTAAGCCACTGGTTTTCCCAACTGGTATTGGCAATGGCCTGCTTTGGTGCATCGTTGGTTAGTGGGAATTTTGTTTCCGGTGTTATACCATGGGGTGTATGTTGCGTCGTTGGCTGGCCAACTTGGTTCCAATCGGCTTTCACCCTAATTCTTGGTTTAGTTTTGGGTGTCTCTGCTGACCGGTTTTGCAGTGGCGGGGTATCAATGGGGGTATTCTTTAGCGGGTTGCCTGTGTTGGGTGGTTTTTTAAAAAAACGGTCAAAAGGCTGCTCCTCCACGGCGGGTACGTAAGGTTTAAACTCATCCATTTCGCACGGGTACCGCCAAGCAGCGCTTCGGCCGTCCAGCCAAACGAGGTCGTAGGCTTTAAGGCCCATGTCTAGTAACTGGGCAGCCGTGAAAGGCCCTGTTTCCTTGTTGTTGCGCAGCAGGCGGTATTTTTTCATGGCGCTGGTATATTTTAATTAGAGTTATGGGTGTATAAAGGCTAAATGCATGCCTTTTATTGTAAAAGACGTGTTATAAATTCAACCAAACCATAAACTATTACAAAATATTACGGGGCGGCGAGGTATAGTGGGGCGGCTGTGTGCTTTTGGTAATTTGTAGTGGTGCAAAATAGTTCGGCCTGAGGGCGGTTTTCTTCCCATAATCCCCGATAATCTTGCCAAAAATGCAAAATTTAGCTTATTTTTTGTTGTTTTATACGGTAAAAGGTTAAATTTGCCGTCCCTCAAAATACGAGTGCCTCAAGCGATAAATACAATTAATGGAAGAGAATATAGTGCCGGAGCAAACGAGCGATAACGACCGCGTAATACAGGTAAACATTGAAGAGCAGATGAAAACATCCTACATTGATTATTCAATGTCAGTGATTGTTGGCCGCGCCCTGCCCGATGTTAGGGACGGTTTTAAGCCGGTACACCGCCGTGTATTATACGCCATGAACGAATTGGGCAACGCAAGCAACAAGCCTTATAAAAAAAGCGCCCGTATTGTGGGCGAGGTAATGGGTAAGTACCACCCCCACGGCGATGCCTCCATTTACGATACTTTGGTGCGCATGGCACAGGATTTTACCATGCGTTATGTAATGGTTGACAGCCAGGGTAACTTTGGTACCCAGGATGGCGACCCCCCGGCGGCCATGCGTTATACCGAGGTAAGGTTACACCGCTTTGCAGAGGCAATGATGGAAGATATTGAGAAAGAAACGGTTGATTTTCAATTGAATTTTGACGATAGTTTGGAGGAGCCCTCCGTGTTGCCAAGCCGCATACCGCAATTATTGGTAAATGGTTCATCAGGCATTGCCGTAGGTATGGCCACCAACATGATGCCCCATAACCTTGGTGAGGTAATTGACGGCTGTTTTGCCTACATTGACAACCGAGACATTACTGCCGAAGAGTTGATGAAGTATGTGAAAGCACCTGATTTTCCCACTGGCGGTGTTATTTACGGCATGGAAGGCGTTAAGCAGGCCATGTTAACAGGCAGGGGCAGGCTGGTGTTGCGCGGCAAATGCCATGTGGACACGAAGCCAAGTGGCAGGGAGCAGATTGTAATTACTGCGGTGCCTTACCAAGTGGGCCTTGACGCACTGACCGATAAGATTGGCCAGTTGGTAAACGAAAAGATAATAGAGGGCATAGCCTACGTTAACAACGAAAGCAACAAAAGGGAAGGCACCCGTATTGTGGTTGACCTTAAGCGCGATGTAATAGCCAACGTAATTATAAACCAGTTGTATAAGTATACCGAACTGCAAACCAGTTATGGTATAAACAACGTGGCACTAAGTAATGGCCGCCCCAGGATACTGAACATACAGGACCTGATTAGCGAGTTTATTGACTTTAGGATGGAGGTGGTGATACGCCGCGCCAAGTTTGAGCTGAAAAAGGCCAATGAAAAAGCCCATATCTTGGAGGGCTACCTAAAGGCCCTAGACCATTTGGACGAAGTGATAACCCTAATAAGGGCCAGCACCACGCCAGATGCGGCTAAAGAGGCATTGATATCAAAAAGCCGTGAAGAAAAATGGTTTTTGCAGGAGGATTTGTTTGCGCAAATTGAGGAGCATATTTACAAGCAGGAAGAAGGGCTTAGTGAGCCACAGGCGAAAGCAATACTAGAACTGCGGTTGCAACGCCTTACCGGCATGGAGCGCGAAAAAATTCATGAGGAGTTTACTGAGATCATGAAAACAATTGCTTACCTGCAGCATTTGCTAGGCAATGAAACTGCCCGGTACGACCTGATTAAAACAGAACTGAAAGAGGTAAAAGATAAATTTGGCGACGAACGGAAAACGGAAATACAGTACCTAGCGGATGAGATGCGTATTGAAGATCTTATTGAATTAGAGGATGTTATAATCACTATTTCAAATTTAGGTTACATCAAACGTACCAGTGCCAGCGAGTACCGCGCCCAACGCAGGGGTGGCCGTGGTGCCGTAGGCAGCAAAACACGGGAAGAGGATTTTGTGGAGCACCTGTTTGTGGCATCCACCCACGATATTATGATGTTCTTTACACAAAAAGGCCGCTGTTACTGGCTGAAGGTGTACGAAATACCCGAAGGGGAGAAGCAAGGTAAGGGCAGGGCTATACAAAACCTGATACAGTTGCCGCAGGATGATAAAATACGCACCATCATAAACGTTAAGAACTATGAAGACCCGGCGTTTATCAACAGCCACTATATTGTACTGTGTACAAAGCGGGGTGTTATTAAAAAAACGTTGCTGGAGGAATTTAGCCGCCCAAGGGCGAACGGGGTGAACGCTATAACCATCATGGAGGGCGATGAACTGTTGGAAGCTAGGATGACGGATGGTAACAGTGAAATTATCATGGCCATTAAAAGTGGCAGGGCCATCAGGTTTCCTGAAGAAAATGTTCGTCCCACAGGCCGTGGCGCTATTGGTGTTGGGGGTATTGAGGTAGATGATACGAAAGATGAAGTAATTGGCATGATATGTGTAGGGAAAAGCGACACCGAACAAAATGTACTGGTAATTAGTGAGAAAGGGTATGGTAAAAAAACACCTGTTGATGAGTACCGCATTACCAACAGGGGGGGCAAGGGCATAAAAACCATTAACATTACAGAAAAAACTGGTAACCTTGTAGGCATTTTGGATGTGAAGGGTACGGAAGACCTTATAATTACCTGTAAATCGGGCATTACGCTGCGTACTGCCGTAAGTACCATTAAAGAGGCCGGTAGGGCAACCCAGGGTGTAATAGTAATAAGGCTTGACGATAACGATGAAATTGCGGCAATTTCGAAAGTGATGAAGGAAGAAGAGCATGAAACACCGGCTGAGGAAACGGCAGCGGGTGACGACAATAATGGTATTGAATCGTCAGACAATAAGGAAAACAACCTGTTAACGGATGAAGGTGAAACATCACCAGAAAATCAATAATTTAAAATCCCCGTCATGAAAAAAATCGTTCTCGCGTTATTGCTTGCTTTCGCTGGGTATGTATCGTTTGCCCAAGACTACGAAAAGTTTAAGGTAAATGCATTTGCAAAAAAACCAGAGGAATCAAAAAAAGACATCGACAAATTGCTGGCCGACCCTAAGGCCAAGGATAAGCCGCAAACACTGTTTTGGGCTTTCGCAACCTATGCCAATATTTACTTTGACACGCTTTTATACGCCAAATACCCCAATGCAGACTCTATTGCCTGGGCTGAGTTGGACGCTTATGCAAAAAAAGATACTGGTTTAGCAGTGTTGAAAGAAAATATGACCATTTTTCCCGCGTTGGAATATTTGAAATCAGCCTCCATCAACCTGGGTATTGTGTCATTTAACCATTCCAATTGGCAGCAGAGCCTTAAAGGGTTCTCCCAAGTGAATAGGTTAGATACTTTTTTGGCAGTGCACAACCTATTGGTTAACAAAAATTTTCTTGATACCACCGTGGTGCTATATACTGGTTATGCTGCCCAAAACAGTGGCAATGCCGACCTTGCTGTTTACTATTACCGCGTGTTGGCCGACAGGGAAATACATATTGGCGACAACAAGCATTTTGAAAGCAATATGTACACTTTTATTGTTGACCACTATCTAAAAACTGGCGACACCGACAATTTTAATAAGTACATAGCTTTGGGTAAAAAGGTTTTTCCAGAGTATGCCAGCAGCTGGTCTCAGTTTGAGATGCAAAATGCAACCACTAATTCAAGCTTAACTGAGTTGATGGCGAAATACAAAAGCGATGCTGCAGCCGGTAAGCTAACGGAAGAGCAGTTTGCAACGTTTGGTGACGCATTTTCGCAGCCTGATAAAAAGCAGGCGGCAAAGCTTGACAGTGCCGGTAAAGTAGCGCTGAAGCTTAATGCCGCAGATGCATACAGCCATGCTTTTAAGTTTACACCCAATGGCATTTATGCATATAATATTGGCGTACTGTACTATAATGTATACGATGAGGAGCTTGGCACACGCTATTACAAACTGCGTGGCGAAGGTGCTGTATTGAAGGCCGCCAGGGCAGTAGTGGAAAAGCAGCAGCAGCAGTATGCTGACTCAAGCATTGCTTGGCTTACCCAGGCCTATACGGTGCTTAAAGCTAAAACTGATATTGAAAAAAGGGAGAAAAGCATATTGGGCAATGCCATTAAAGACCTTGCGAACCTGTACCAATGGAAGTCAGAGAAAAGCAAAGGCGTTGACCCCAAGGCGGTTGACAAATACGATGCTTTGTACAAGCAGTTTGATGCCGAGGCTGACAAATATTAATACCTAAGTTAGCAATAACAAAAAATCCCGCTGTACTACGGCGGGATTTTTTGTTACTGCGTATTTCATCAAAACAACAACAAAACGAAATGGCACAATTTATTGAAGTAACCACCCGCAACGGAAAAAAAGAACTGTATAACACCCATGTTATTGAAAAGGTGCTGCCATCCAACACAGGTAACGGTAGTGTTATGTACATTAATGATTTATCAAAAAGTGCGTACAACCAGATAGACGTAGATGAAAGCTATGAGGATATTAAAAGCTTGCTGATGCAGTAAATGCTTACAGATTCATCAAGTTAAAGGAGTTTGTTTGGGGTAGCCAGATTGCTACTGGCACACTTACATTAATCTGAAGTTGTTTGCCAAAAACCTATTTGCTGTTGTAAAGCGTTGCACGGCTAACGGCAACGTTTTGGGCATTATAATAAATGAGGTTCTGTAGCCTTGCAGGGGCATCATGATTTTGTTAGTTTTTAGGCGGTATCTGGTAAAATATTACAAACAGTTAAAGCCAAGCTGTATTGTTTGTTTGGGCAGCCGTTGTACTTTTAGCACAACGTATAACTGATTTTTGTGCTTATTGTTTACTCATTTATTTGCCATTATGACAACTGTTGAAAAAAAATTTGTGCCTGTAATGATAACGCCCTTTAACCTTAAAGCAAAGGTTGATTTGGAAGCAGTATCAAGGCTGATTGATTTTTATTTGGCCGCGGGTGTGAAAGGTTTTTTTGCCAACTGCCTTAGTAGCGAGATGTTTAGTATTAGCGAAGATGAGCGGTTGGAGCTAACCAAGCATATTGTAGACTATGTAAACGGCGCGGTACCCGTTGTTGCAACGGGAAGCTTTGGCCTGACGATTGAAGATAAGGCGGAATTTACCCGTAAAATTTACGACACAGGCATTGATGCAGTAATAATGATCACGGGCCATTTTGCCAACGTAGAGGATGGTGACGATGTGTTGCTGCGCAACTTTGATAAAATGTTTAGCCTTACGGGCGATATACCACTGGGCATGTACGAATGCCCTGCACCGTATAAGCGCATCATTTCAACGGAGGTGTTTAAAGCCCTTTTGGGTGCAAACAGGCTGGTGTACCATAAAGACACCTCCATCAAGCCTGAGTTTGTTAAGGCAAAACTAGATGTGTTGAGCGGTTTGGATAACAATACCCTAGAGTTTTACGATGCCCATTCACCCAATGCCATGTTCTCGTTGCAGGCCGGCGCAAAAGGTATGTCGTCTATCTCGGGGAATTTTTACCCCGAGATACTCGTATGGATGTGCAATAACGCAACCAACCCCGAAAAGCAAGAGGATGTTAAGTGGTTGCAATCAGAAATTACCCGGGTAGACCCGCTCATTCACCAAGCATACCCCATGAGCGCAAAATACTTTTTAAAGAAACGTGGTCTGCCGGTGCGTACCATCAGCCGCACCTTTGCCTTGGAGTTAACGCCCGTACAAAAAAACACGTTGGATGGTATACACGATAGTTTTACCCATTGGTGCGAAAGGCTGGGTATTACCCCCGCCGTTTAATATTTTTTGTTGTTTAGCTGTTAGATCCAACGATTGCCAATAAGCCAATATGAAACATTTACCGGTTACCGACCTTGTTATTATTGCCGTGTACATGCTTGCCATGATAATGACAGGCATCTGGTTCTCGGGTAAAAACAAGAATGCCGAACAGTTTACGAAAGCCTCCGGTAAAATACCGCAATGGGCCGTAGGCATATCCATTTATGCCACTTTTTTAAGCAGCAATACTTTTTTGGGGGTGCCGGGCAAAGCCTTCGGCACTAATTGGAATGCTTTTGTATTTAGTTTGTCCATGCCCATTTCCGCTTGGGTAGCAGCCAAATATTTTATACCTTTTTACCGCCAAAGCGGTGAGGCTTCTGCGTACACCCATTTGGAGCGGCGTTTTGGTGCATGGGCGCGCACCTATGCGGTGGTTTGTTTTTTGCTTACCCAACTGGCACGCATGGGTTCCGTTTTTTTTGGTATCGCGCTAAGCTTGCAGGCGATGACGGGTTATTCCATGCAATCCATTATGGTTGTAATGGGGGCCATCATCATCATTTACACGGTGCTTGGCGGCATGGAGGCTGTTATTTGGACGGAGGTGGCCCAAGGCATCATCAAAACCATCGGCGCCCTCATCATCCTTTACTTTATCATCAGCCAAATGCCCGGCGGCCTCGGCCGCATCATCGCCATTGGTAAGGCTGACGGTAAGTTTAGCCTTGGCAGCTTTAGGCCCAATTTTAGTGAATCAACGTTTTGGGTCATATTTTTATACGGCATATTCATCAACCTGAACAATTTCGGTATGGACCAAAATTATATTCAGCGTTACCAGGCAACGGGGTCTTCAAAGGAGGCTGCTAAGTCTTTATGGCTGTGCGTAAAACTATACCTGCCTGTGTCGTTGTTGTTTTTTATCATCGGCACTGCTTTGTATGGCTGGTACCAGGTACACCCCGCCCTTCTGGAGGCCATAAAATTACGTGCGGCGGGCGAAAGGATGCCTGCTGGGGCTACGGCACAACAAATCGCCGCTTTGGCTGCACAGCTAAAACCAAGTGACTATGGCGATAAAGTATTGCCCGATTTTATGGTGAATATTTTGCCTGTGGGTATTGTGGGCATCATCGTATCAGCCATACTATCGGCGGCCATGAGCACCATCAGCTCGGGCATGAATGCGTCTGCCACTGTTTTTACCTTTGATATTTACAAGCGCTATATCAACAAAAATTTAGAAGGGAAACAAACGCTATGGTTGCTTTTTATTTCAACCTTTGTCATGGGCGTGCTTGCGATTGTAACCGGCATTGCCATGATAGGTGTAAAAAGCATATTGGATGTATGGTGGCAGCTGTCGGGCATATTTGCGGCGGGTATGCTGGGCCTGTTTTTGCTGGGCATAGTGAGTAAGCAAACAAAAAACAGTGAGGCCTTGCTGGCAGTAATGATAGGGGTTTTGGTAATTGCTTGGGTAACATTCCCCGGTATTATACCCCAACAATATGCCTACCTGCGCAGTACCCTTAATACCAACATGGTAATTGTGGTTGGCACTTTGGCTATATTTTTGGCTGGGGTACTATTAACGGCGTTGAAAAACGTGCGTAAGGGTACCGCTTAAAAGGCTTATAAAAACTAAATGCATCATTTATGGCAGGCACCAAAAATATACTGTTACAAAAGCTGGGTAACGGGCAAAATGTTTATGGCACTTGTATCACTTCCACTGGGCCAATGTGGCCGGGTGCTATAAAAAGTGCTGGGCTTGATTTTGTGTTTATTGACACAGAGCATATTCCCCTTGGGCGGCCCGAATTGGCTGTTTTATGCCAAGCTTTTAAGGCCAACGGTATAGTGCCGGTGGTACGCATACCCTCACCCGATGCTTACCTGGCCTGCCAAGCCATAGACGGCGGCGCGGCAGGGGTGGTTGTGCCGTATATTGAAAATGTAGCCCAAGTGGTTGATTTGGTGGGGGCCGTTAAATACCGGCCGTTGAAGGGCGAACTCTTAACCGCCTATCTCACCGGCGCCAAGGCCATGCCAGAGGGGTTGAGGGAGTACGTTGATAATTTTAATGCGGGTAATATTTGTATAGCAAACATTGAGAGTGTGCCAGCCATGGAGCGGCTGGATGAGATACTCTCTGTGCCTGGGCTAGATGCTGTTTTTATCGGCCCGCACGACCTTTCGGTGAGCTTAGGCGTGCCAGAGCAATACGACCACCCGGTTTTTGAAAAGGCAGTAAAAACCATCATCCATACCACCAGGGCAAAAGGGCTGCATATTGGCATCCATTTTTCTTTGGAGCCACAACGGCAAATACAATGGATGAAAGAAGGGGCCAACATAGTAGTGCACAGTTTTGACGTGGCACTATTTCTACAACGTTTAAAACATGACATGCGGGTTATTAAAACAGCTGCTGGAGATGATGATGGTACAGTAGCCGAAGGTACGCTGGTTGTTTAAGTAACACCGCATTAAATGAACAGTTGGCTGGTGGCGCTATTTGCCATAACTTTAGTAGTATAAAAACTGCCTGCCATATGAAATTTGTATTGCTTCCCTGTGTGTTATGGTTTGTCGTAGCAGCCATTTCATGCCAATCAAACAAAGAAAACACCACCACAGAAAAGGCATCCGCCGAAATAAATACAGATTCGGTCGTTCGCCGGATTGCCATTTTGGATACAGAGGCATTGCGTATTATTGACTCGTCCGCGGCAATTGACGTGATTGCGGGCGGATATAAATGGACAGAAGGCCCCGTGTTTATAAAAGACAGTGGCTATCTTCTTTTCTCCGACATTCCCAATAATAAAATATACAAGTGGAAAGAGGGGTTTGGGGCATCGCTGTATTTGACCCCATCCGGCCATACAGGACCCGAAAAAAAGGAAGTGGAACCCGGTTCAAACGGGCTTTTATTGGATGCTAAAGGCAACCTAGTGTTATGCCAGCATGGCGACAGGCGTATTGCCAGGATGGTGGCGCCTTTGAATAACCCCAAGCCTGAATTTATTACCCTTGCCGACCGCTTTAATGGCAAGCGCCTAAACAGCCCCAACGATGCGGTTTTCCACCCCAATGGCGACTTGTATTTTACAGACCCACCTTACGGCCTTGACAAAAGGATGGCAGATACAGCC
>Ga0007810_1000303_pt1 | contig 14712 bp, 7 predicted proteins | sample CryBogCBE15Jun09_FD_71193 | JGI IMG/M metagenome (GOLD analysis project Ga0007810, IMG submission 71193) | Freshwater microbial communities from Crystal Bog, Wisconsin, USA - CBE15Jun09 | ecosystem: Environmental > Aquatic > Freshwater > Lake | place: Crystal Bog, Wisconsin, USA | collected...
GGGGGGGCTTTTTGCCTGCCCCGGCAGTGCGGCCTTTTTTGTGGCGGGCTTTGCCGAAAGGGGAAATGGATGCTGGTAAAAAATAGGGCTGACTGCCTACCGTTGGCATTTTGTGGGGTAAAAACCACCCAAACCTATTTGCTGGCAATTACTGTAGGCGAACAGTTTTTTTAATGGATGAAATGATTATTTTTGCCCGAATAACCTGAAAAGATTGCTTTAAAAACGATCAATGAAGAAGATAGAACTGGAAATAATAGCCCTGTCGCACAGCATTACCCAAACACACTCCTACGCAGTGGTGCTGGGGGAGGTGAATGGTTTGCGCAGGCTGCCCATAGTGATTGGTGGTTTTGAGGCCCAGGCCATTGCCGTGGCGCTGGAACGTATGCAGCCCAGCCGGCCGCTTACGCACGACCTGATGAAGAATTTTATGAATGCCTTTAACGTTGATTTGATGGAGATTGTGATTAACGACCTGCAGGAAGGCATTTTTTACTCAAAGTTGGTATGCATTAGCGAACACGACACGGTGGAGATAGACAGCCGCACCAGCGATGCCTTGGCATTGGCGGTTAGGTTTAGCTGCCCGATTTTTACCTATGAACATATATTGGAGAGTGCAGGCATACTGATGGAAGACGGCAACAAGAAGAAAAAAACCGACATAACGGTGGATGAACCCACCAGCGCGGCGCGGGAAGAAATTTCCCGCCTCAACCTGGAAGAGTTGCAGGCCTTACTGAATGAAGTGCTGGAGCAGGAAGATTATATGCGGGCCATCGCCATAAGGGATGAAATGAATAAACGTAAGAAATAAGGGGCCATGCTTGGTTTGTGGTACCCTTTATTGTGTTGGTGAAAAACGGTAGCCTTTGGTCTTTTTTGCGCCAATCCACCACAAGCACGGCTTTTTCGGTTCTATCAACGGTGTTCCAGTATCCCGATATTTTTCTGTTAACCCATAAAAGGCTAGGAAATCCAGCTCAGGTTGTCTATGGTTCTATTCCCCAACTGTAAAATAAACCTCGGGCTAAATATAATTAGCAAAAGAACCGACGGCTACCACAACCTGGAAACAGTTTTTTTACCCATACCCCTTTGTGATGCCCTGGAAATTACCCGTGCCGAAACCAGCCAGCATCCCATAAAATTTACCAGTGTCGGCCTGCCAATTGCCGGGGAGGAGCAACATAACCTTTGTGTAAAAGCATATTGGCTGCTGAAAAACGATTTTCCACAGCTGCCGGCAGTTAACATGTGCCTGTTGAAGGCTATTCCCATGGGGGCGGGTTTGGGTGGCGGTAGTGCAGACGGCGCTTTTGCCTTGCTGGCACTAAATAACAAGTTTAGGCTGGGTATTCCACAGGCCCGGTTGGTTGACTATGCACTGCGGCTGGGTAGTGACTGCCCTTTTTTTATCATAAACAAACCCTGTTTTGCCCACATGCGTGGCGAGGCATTGGAAGAGATAACCATCAATACCACAGGCTATAAGTTGTTGCTGGTAAACCCGGGCATACACATTGGCACTGGTTGGGCCTTCTCCCAAATAAAACCGCAGCAGCCCCAAAAAAGCATACGGCAAATAATTAACCAACCAATGGCAACTTGGAAGGATGAACTGGTGAACGACTTTGAAGCACCAGTTATAATGCAAACCCCGGTTTTAGGGCAGCTTAAGAGCAGCCTGTATGCCATGGGGGCCGTTTACGCCAGCATGAGTGGCAGTGGAAGTAGTTTTTTTGGTATATTTGCCAACCAAACCCCTATAAACACGTCGGTTTTTCCGGCGGAATATTTAGTCAGAGAAATTTCTTTAAAAAGCTAACACCAAGCCCCTGTTAGCTTCGGGGTTTTGTTTTTCATATTTTTTCAAACAAAAGGCAATTGTTTTAGAATTATTTCAATTTTGAGGGTGTTTTGTCAAACAATACCACCAAAATTTAGCGTGTTAATAATTATTTATTATTGTATTTATTTATTTCCTAATTTTATCGCTGCCTGCCGTATATTTTTCCTTAACAATTAAATTCGATTGTGTATGCCTGTAGAGAGCAGACATGACGGGTTATATGACCCGGCTTTTGAACATGACGCCTGTGGGATTGGATTTGTGGCAAATATAAAAGGCAACAAATCGCACCAAATTATTTCCGATGCGTTAACCGTATTGGAAAATATGGAACACCGCGGGGCATGCGGTTGTGAAAACAATACCGGTGATGGGGCCGGCATTATGATTCAAACACCCCATGAGTTCTTTTTTGACGAATGCCTTAAAATGGGTATTCACCTTCCCGCTTTTGGTAAGTACGGGGTAGGGGTTATATTTTTTCCGCAAGACATCCGATTGCGCGAGCAATGCCGGGATATTTTTAACAGCGCCGCCGAAAAGTTGGGCCTTGAAATACTCGCGTACCGCAAAGTACCAGTGGATACCAACGGCATAGGTGCCACCGCATTGTCGGTTGAGCCGGAAATGGAACAGGTGTTTATTGCCTGCCCCGACCATGTGAACGACCCCATGGCATTTGAGCGTAAGTTGTTTGTGCTGCGCAATTACGCCAGCCACACCATCAATAATTCAGTTAAAAAGGACGAGATAGGGTTTTATATAGCATCTCTTTCCTATAAAACTGTGGTGTATAAAGGCCAACTGATCAGCACACAGGTAAGAAGTTATTTTCCCGACCTTAATAATAAACGCATCGTATCGGCTTTTGGCTTAGTACACTCCCGTTTTGCCACCAACACCTTCCCTTCGTGGAAGCTTGCCCAGCCATTCCGCTTTATTGCCCACAACGGTGAAATAAACACCGTGCAAGGCAATATTAACTGGCTTAAAACCAGCGAGCACAGCTTTATTTCCCCTTATTTTTCAAAGGAGGAGATGGAGATGCTGCTGCCTATTATTACCGACGGGCAGTCAGACTCGGCTTCGTTGGATAATATGGTGGAATTGTTAACCCTCACAGGGCGCTCATTGCCACATGTAATGATGATGCTGATACCAGAGGCTTGGGACGGAAATGCTTTGATGGACCCTGTGCGCAAAGCATTTTACGAGTACCATGCGAGCATTATGGAGCCATGGGATGGCCCTGCCTCCATTTCATTTACTGATGGTAGGATGATAGGGGCCACTTTAGACAGAAACGGCCTGCGCCCATCCCGCTACTGCGTTACCAAAGACGACCGGGTTATTATGGCCTCAGAAACGGGTGTGCTACCGGTTGACCCCGCCATGATTCTGGAGAAAGGCCGCCTACAGGCAGGCCGCATGTTTGTGGTTGACATGGAGCAGGGCAAGATTATTAGCGACGAAGACCTAAAACAGACTATTTGTGGCCAAAAGCCTTACGGCGAATGGCTGAATAAATACAAGATAAGCCTAGAAGAACTGCCCGAGCCAAGGGTAATGTTTACCCACCTGGAGAGTGACCAGATATTTAAATACCAAAAGGCATTTGGGTACTCCACCGAAGATCTCGAAACCATCATAGCACCCATGGCACTGGAGGGCAAGGAGCCGATAGGTTCGATGGGTACCGACGTACCTTTGGCTGTACTGAGTGACCAGCCCCAGCACCTAAGCAGTTATTTTAAGCAACTGTTTGCGCAGGTAACCAACCCGCCGATTGACCCGATAAGGGAGCGTATGGTAATGTCGCTGGCTGCATTTGTGGGTAACAATGGCAACTTGCTGTCAGAAGACCCACTGAGCTGCCATTGCGTGGCGTTAAAACACCCCGTGCTAAACAACCACGAGTTAGAAAAGCTTAGAAGCATTGACACGGGTATATTCCAGGCAAAAACCTTGCAAACCTATTTTAGGGCCGATGGTAAGCCGGGCTCGTTGAAAGCAGGCCTTGATAGGCTTTGCCGTTATGCAGTTGACGCGGTAAACGATGGGTTTGAGGTAATAATACTTACCGACCGCGCCATTGATAGTGAGCATGCCCCTATACCTTCGTTACTGGCTGTTTCGGCCGTACACCACCACCTAATTCGTAAGGGTATGCGTGGCCAGGTAGGTATTGTTGTTGAGGCGGGCGACGTTTGGGAAGTACACCATTTTGCCTGTTTGCTGGCATTTGGCGCAACTGCCATCAACCCCTACCTTGCTATGTCGTCCATCAGGGACATGAAGCTTTCCGGCCGTCTTGCAACTGATTTGGATGCTGACTATCTAAAAAAGAACTATGTAAAAGCCGTTTGCGATGGGTTGTTGAAGGTGTTCTCTAAAATGGGCATCTCCACCCTGCAATCGTACCAAGGCGCACAAATATTCGAGATAATAGGTTTGGATAAGGCAGTGGTTGATACCTGCTTTACTGGCGCCACTTCGCGCATTGAAGGCATGGGCCTGGATGAAATAGCCAAAGAAACCTTAGCCAAGCATTATTTTGCGTTCAGCCGCAAGGAAGTGCCGGTAGACAGGCTTTCTGTTGGTGGGTTTTACCAATGGAAGCGCAAAGGTGAGTTTCATTTATTCAACCCGCAAACAATACACCTGCTGCAGTATTCAACCAAAATGAATGACTATGGTGTATTTAAAAAATACTCAAAATCGGTAAACGACCAAGCTGAAAAAGCAGTTACGCTCAGAAGCCTTTTCAAGTTCAAACGTAACCGACCCGCCATCAGTATTGACGAAGTTGAACCAGCAGAAAATATATACAAACGGTTTGCCACCGGTGCCATGAGCTTTGGCTCCATTTCATGGGAGGCGCATACCACATTGGCCATCGCGATGAACCGTTTAGGCGGCAAAAGCAATACCGGTGAAGGCGGCGAGGACGAAATACGGTACACGCCGCTGCCCAATGGCGATTCTATGCGGTCGGCCATTAAACAAGTGGCCTCTGCAAGGTTTGGTGTAACCAGTTATTACCTAACCGAAGCCGACGAGTTGCAAATTAAAATGGCACAGGGTGCCAAGCCCGGCGAGGGCGGCCAGCTGCCCGGCCATAAGGTTGACGAATGGATTGGCAAAACCCGCCATGCCACTCCGGGCGTGGGCTTGATATCGCCGCCGCCGCACCATGATATTTACTCTATTGAGGATTTGGCGCAGTTGATATTCGACCTAAAAAATGCCAACCGCCGGGCGCGCATCAACGTAAAGTTGGTGTCAAAAGCAGGCGTGGGTACCATAGCCGCCGGTGTAACCAAGGCAAAAGCTGATGTGGTGCTCATTGCCGGCCACGACGGCGGTACGGGTGCATCGCCCATCAGTTCAATAAAACATGCAGGTTTACCGTGGGAGTTGGGCCTTGCCGAAACCCACCAAACACTGGTACGCAACAAGTTGCGCAGCCGTGTTACCGTACAGGCCGACGGCCAAATGAAAACTGGCCGCGACATTGCCATAGCCACATTGCTGGGCGCAGAAGAATGGGGCGTTGCCACTGCCGCGTTGGTGGTGGAAGGGTGTATTATGATGCGTAAATGCCATTTAAACACCTGCCCTGTGGGCGTTGCCACGCAGGACCCTGAGTTGCGCAAGCGTTTTACCGGCGACCCAGACCATGTGATTAATTTCTTCCGCTTTATGGTGCAAGAGTTGCGGGAGATAATGGCTGAATTGGGTTTTAGAACAATCAACGAAATGGTAGGCCAGGTAGACTGTTTGGAAATGCGCGAGAATATTACGCATTGGAAATATAAAAGGCTTGACTTAAGCCGTGTGTTGTACAAAGAACCTGCCACTGAATATGTGGGCCTGTACAAGCAGGAGGAGCAAGACCATGGCTTGGCCAATGTGCTTGATTGGAAGCTGTTAGAGGCTGCCAAGCCAGCCCTTGAACGCATGGAAACGGTTACTGCCGCGTTTGATATTAAGAATACCGACAGAACTGCCGGTACCATACTGTCAAACGAAATTAGCCGCAAGTACAAAGCCGCAGGTTTGCCTGAGGATACTATACATTTTACCTTTAAAGGCACAGCGGGGCAAAGCTTTGCGGCCTTTAATACCAAGGGTGTTACTATGGAACTGGAAGGTGATGCCAACGACTATTTTGGCAAAGGCCTAAGCGGTGCCAAATTGATAGCGTACCCGCCAAAGCAGGCGTCTTTTGTACCGGAAGAAAACATTATTATAGGCAACGTGGCGTTTTACGGTGCCACATCTGGCGAGGCGTTTATACGCGGTAAAGCAGGTGAACGTTTTGGCGTGCGTAACTCCGGCGCGGCTGTAGTGGTGGAAGGTGTTGGCGACCATGGTTGCGAATACATGACCGGCGGCACGGTGGTAATACTGGGCCCAACCGGGCGCAACTTTGCGGCAGGTATGAGCGGCGGCATAGCCTATGTATACAATACTTCGGGCAATTTTGATGAGCTGTGCAATAAAGAAATGGTAGATATTGACCCAGTTGACCAAGAAGACGGCCAGGTATTGTTTGATATGATACGCAGGCACTATGAGTATACCGGCAGCGCAGTGGCCAAATTTGTACTGGATGATTTTGACAACCAGTTGCCACAATTTGCAAAAGTTTTCCCGAGGGATTACAAAAAGGTGCTGCAACAAAAAAAGCAGGCCTTGCAGGTACAATAGGTTTTAATAGTTTACAAGTGTACTGGTTGCAAAATCCTTGATAATGGAAAAAGTGTTACTAGGTACAATTGAACTTGTAAACAATAGAACTGATGAACAGTGAAATAAAAAAATTTGAAAACTCAAACGAAAGATAGATAATGGGAAAGCCAACCGGGTTTTTGGAGTTTACAAGAGAGTTGCCTACCAAGCGGGAGAAGAAGGAGCGCATAAACGATTACCGGGAATTTGTTGACTTATACAAGCCGGAAAGCCTTAACCACCAGGCAGCCCGTTGTATGAACTGTGGCATACCGTTTTGCCACAGCGGCTGCCCTTTGGGCAACGTAATACCCGAGTTTAACGATGCAGTGTATAGGAAAAACTGGGTAGACGCATATGAAATATTAACAAGCACCAACAATTTTCCTGAATTTACCGGCCGTATATGCCCCGCGCCTTGCGAAAGCGCCTGCGTACTGGGTATAAACCAGCCGCCGGTGGCCATTGAGGAAATTGAGAAGCATATCATTGAGCTTGCGTTTGAAAAAAACATCGTGAAGCCCAGAAAGCCGAATGTAAGAACAGGTAAAAAAATTGCCGTGGTGGGCTCAGGGCCCGCCGGTCTTGCCGCTGCTGCGCAGTTAAATTATGCCGGCCACACTGTAACGGTGTTTGAGCGGGACGATGCGCCGGGCGGTCTGTTGCGGTACGGTATACCTGATTTTAAATTGGAAAAATGGGTTATTGACAGGCGAATAGCCTTGTTGGAGGAAGAAGGTGTGGTGTTTAAATGTAACGCAAATGTTGGGGTTAATATTAGCTTGAATGATTTGCTACGCGAGTACCACAGCATCGTGTTGGCCGGTGGCTCCACAGTGCCGAGGGATTTAACCATACCTGGCCGCGATTTAACCGGCGTTTATTACGCCATGCAGTTTTTAAAACAGCAAAACAAGCGCGTGGCTGGTAAAAACCCCTTAGCGAATGCCCAAATTGAAAGTAATATAATGGCGGAGGAATTAACCGCCGCCGGTAAAAATGTGGTGGTGATTGGGGGTGGCGACACGGGCAGCGACTGCGTGGGTACCTCCAACAGGCACAAGGCAAAATCAGTTACCCAATTTGAGCTGTTGCCTAAGCCGCCGGAAGGACGCACCCCGTTTATGCCATGGCCTACTTACCCGATGGTGTTGAAAACTACCAGCTCTCACGAGGAGGGTGCCGACCGTAAGTGGGCGGTTGCCACTAAGGAATTTATTGGTGATGAAAACGGCCATTTGAAGGCGTTGAAAATAGTTGACTTGGAATGGAAGATTACCGAGGACGGCAAGCCCGCCAAGTTTGTGGAAGTTGCAGGCAGCATTAGGGAGATACCATGCGAGTTGGCATTGTTAGCCATGGGCTTTTTGCATCCCCAACAACAGGGCATGGTAGAAGATTTGGGTGTAGAACTGGACGAAAGGGGTAATGTAAAGGCAACCGAAAAGGCTTACCAAACCAATATTTCAAAAATATTTGCCTGTGGCGATATGCGCCGGGGCCAGTCGTTGGTGGTTTGGGCCATTAGCGAAGGCCGGGAATGCGCCCGCAAGGTAGATGAGTTTTTAATGGGTGCCTCGCAGTTGGAAAGCAAAGACCATAACATTCATGCGCCTACGCTGGCTTAGTTTGTTTATACAATTAAAATGGACTGTCGAGATTTTTTTATATTAATTAAAAAATACATATAAAAATTTTAATCTTTTTAGCCGACTTTTTTAAGTCGGCTTTTTTTTGCCTTCAATTTTTTCATTTTTTTGTGCAATCACTTACAACTTCAATAACCCCCTTATTGTTAGGCACTCCTCAAGTCTTGCCACTTTTTAATTACCTTAAGCTTTAACTGTAGCAACGTATGCAAGATGTATTGTTGTGTAAACGCTTGAAATACAAAATACTCCGTAATTTTTTTTGATAACAGGTGTTTTTTTATAGCAACCATGCCCCAATCGTTAGGTATTTTTTCATTCAGCCTCCTGAGAATAAAACGGGGAATCATTGATATTATGAAATATAATATATTAAATTATTTTTATTTTCTATTAAAAATATTAATACATTTGAATAAACAATTAATATTATTAAAAAAAACTATGCAATTGGTCTCAAATAGCAAGCAAACGTCAAACGGCCCCTAATTTTTTTGAAGTAATCTTTTTTGTCTAACCACTATGTTTTACACTGCTATAACGTTTTGCTTTGAGGGTTTTAATGTCAGTTCGTACTCTTAAGCCGCTGTATGAAAAAATGGGTCAGTATAACAAACTATTAATTTATTTACCCCTTAAATCAAACACTAAATGCTAAAGAAAATTATTTTAGGCACAACTATGCTAATGAGCTGTGGTTTAACCTTTGCTCAAACCGATTCAAGTAAAGCGGCCGCAGCGCCAGCTACCCCACCTGCAACTACATTTTCTGGTTCGGTGGATGCGTATTACCGCGCAAACTTTAACGCCCCAGGCGGTAAAACAAACAGCCTTACGAGTTTTACCAACTCAAACAGTTCGTTCGAATTGGGTATGATATCCTTAAGGGCCGACCATAGCTTTGGCAAGGTAGGTGTAACCGCCGACCTTGGTTTTGGCAGGCGTGCATCTGAGTATTCGTACAACGACACTGCCTCGCACAGCCTTTTAACATTGGCGGCTGTTAAACAGTTGTATGTTACCTATTCTCCTTCCGACAAGGTTAAATTTACCTTTGGTAAATGGGGTACCCATGTTGGTTACGAAGTACTGGATGCTTATTCCAACAGAAACTATAGTATGGATTATATGTTTTCTTACGGCCCCTTCTTCCACACGGGTTTAAAAGCAGACATTACGTTAAGCAGCACTACCGCATTTATGGTGGGCCTTGCTAACCCAACCGATTTTTCAACAACTACTTCTGGTACCAAGGTTTTTCTTGCCCAGTTTAGCACAGGCTCTGCCAGCGGCAAGTTTAAGGCATTCTTAAATTACCAAGGCTATGGTGGTGTTTCAACGCCTACAATGCTTAACCCCAACACAGGCTATATGTTGTATAAAAGCCTAAGCCAATTTGACTTGGTAATTAATGGCACCTTAAGCAGCCAAGTGGGTATCGGTTTTAACGGAACGGTACAATCCATCAACGATGGAGCTAGCAAAAGCTGGTGGGGTTCAGCGGTTTATTTAAACTACGATCCTATTTCTACTTTTGGCCTTACCCTGCGTGGCGAGTACTTTAGCGACAAAGATGGCTTAAAACTGTTTCCTGTTGACGGCGTAGTAGGTTCAAACGTTGTTGATTTCACCCTTTCTGGCAATGTTAAAATAGGCGCGCTTACCCTGATACCTGAATTAAGGCTGGACAATGGCTCTGAAAACCTGTTTCTGGCATCAGATGGCACAGCAACCAAAAGCACTTTTTCTGCCTTATTGGCCGCAGTGTATAAATTCTAAAAGTATACCGGGCCCGGTTGCATCAATATGGCAATGGGGTAGGTTGCTTACGGGAAAACTTAATTTACCAGGTGTGCCTGCCTTTAGGCAGGTACACCTTACTTGAACCAAAATTTGTAATTAAAAAACCTCAACCACATGTTTTCAAGATTCCTCTTCAAAAGAAACCAAATGGCTTTTGTAAGCCCTTTGCACAAGCTGTCGAAAGCTGAAAAATGGCGTATGGCAGGTGCTATGTACGCTGGTAAAATAGGCGGTTTACTGCTGGTATTGGCTGCTATTCATTATTTACCTACTATGCTGGGCACTGCAGCGCATGCGCAAAGCACAGACTCGTTAATGAAGTCGTTGGCTGAAACAAAAAAGCAATTGGCTGATACAACAACAACTTTACAAAATACGGCTAACACTATTTGGACCCTTGTTGCTGCCTTTTTGGTGTTTGGCATGCAGCCTGGTTTTGTATTGTTGGAAGCCGGTTTTGCCCGCAGCAGGGAAACGGTAAACATTTTGATGGAATGTATTTTTGATACCTGCCTTTGCGGTATATTGTTTTGGGCTTTTGGCTACGCTTTCATGTTTAGCCATGGCAACGGTTTTATAGGTAGCCATTGGTATTTTTTAACCGGCGCAGACTCAGACGGTGGCCTCGCTTCCGGCACTTACCTAACAACTGGTGTACCCATTATTGCGCACTGGATTTTCCAATTTGCATTTGCTGACACTTGCTCTACAGTAACCTCTGGTGCCATGATTGGCCGTACAGGTTTCCGTGGCGACATACTGTACAGCATTGGTGTTACTGGCTTCATCTATCCTATCATCGGCCATTGGGCCTGGGGTCCTGACGGTTTCCTTGCCGTAATGGGTACCGCTGGTAACTTCTTGCCTTCTTTAGGCCAAGGATTCCGCGATTTTGCAGGCTCTACCGTTGTACACTCCATTGGCGGTATGGTGTCTCTTGCTGGTGCAATTGTACTTGGTCCCCGTTTGGGCCGTGTGTTTAAGCGTGATGGCGGCGGCCCTATGCCACCGCACAACATCACTATTGCAGCAGTGGGCGGTTTTATTCTGTGGTTTGGCTGGTATGGCTTTAACCCCGGTAGCACGCTTTCTGCGGTTGACATGCAGGGTATAGGCCGTGTTTCAACCAACACAACATTGGCTGCTTGTGCCGGTGGTATGGCTGCAATGTTAATGGGCTTGTGGACTGGCCCTACAAAAGGTAAATTTGATACAGGTTTAACTACCAACGGTTTTCTGGCTGGCCTTGTTGCCATTACCTGCCCCTGTTATTGGGTAGACCCCGCCGGCGCTATCGGCCTTGGCTTTATTGCCGGGATAGTGGTGGTATTGGGTGTTTATTTGTTGGAATACCTTCGCATTGATGACCCCATCGGCGCTGTACCTGTACACGGTTTTGCAGGCATGTGGGGCACATGGTCTCTAGGTCTGTTTGCTTCGGGCAAATATGGTATTACTGGCCCCACCGGTGCGGATAATTCAGCACCCGTAAAAGGGTTGTTCTACGGCGGCGATGCCTCTGTTCTTAAGGCCCAGCTGATTGGTAACTTAACCATTTGTATTGCAACATTTGTTGTGTCGTTAATAATGATGAAATTAATTAAAATGTTGCCCCATCCTTGGAGCTTGCGCGTTGAGCCAGAAGGAGAGAAAATGGGTCTTGACATATTTGAACACGGTACTGATGCATACCCTGCCCAGTAACCAATACAAAGTTTGTTTAAGCCTTTTTTTAAGTTTGGCATGGCCAAATAAAATAAGAGTCCCGGAAGCCGTTAGGTTTTCGGGACTCTTTTTGCCAATATGGCATGACATGACAGTTAGGTTAGGGTTAATCTTCCCATTTTGGAAAGAAGTCCTTCCATTTTGGGAAAAACCTGACAGGTGACAAAATTGCAGACACTTGATAAAAAAAAATATTTAAGAAATTTTTTTAATTATACGGTAAGCATCCAAATAGGGTTTAAAAATGCAGTGCAACTGAGTAATGTGCCTAGCCCGAAAAAAAGTTTAGATATTTTTTGAGTTTTGCTCTTTGGATATTTTTTTGGTTTTAAATGGTAAATATGTAATAAATTTTAATAACATGGGTCAATATGCTCGTTTGCATCAATTAAGTTGGCATGGCATGCTTTATGATTATTAGTATTTGTTATTTATTTATTCCAATTTTAAACAAGAAAATATGTTACGCCCAGCATTAGTTCTATTAGTAATCGCAATTGTAGCCGGTGTTTATGCTTTAGCAGCCCCAAGTGTATTTGCAAATGTTTTAGCTTTTTCAGCTATCGTTGCTTTGTACCTTTCAATGTTAAACAGCAAAAGAACTGCTTAATTGCATAGTGCGGTGATGCACTGTTAATTATTGCGCAATTGAATACGCCGTTGCTCCGTTTTAGCTACGGGGGCGGCTGCGAAAAATAAGATAGTCCGGGCGAATGCTGGACTATTTTTATTTGTTTCAACTCCCAGAGAGAGCGGTAAAATAAAAAAAGAGAAGCTGGTTTGGCTCCTCTTTTTTTTATGGCTATACACAAACAAAAGGTGTTTATAGCGGATAATGATTATTGTAACAAATGGCTGTTTTCCAGCTCCGCATTTTTTAATAATTTACATATATCGGGTTTACTGGCCAGGTCTTTAAGGGCGTTTAAATGTATTTGGTGGTGCATGTCGGTACCTACCAGCCGTATCATTTTTTTTGCAAAAAGCTTTTCCACCACTTGCTTTATGGGCTTTCCGTAATAGCCTAGCAGCGATAACAGATTGGCCTGTAGAATGCAACCTAGGTCAGTTAGGCGCTCGTATTGGGCAAAATTGGAGTGGTAAAAATTGTAGCGCTCAGGGTGTGCAATTACCGGTGTAAGGCCTTTTAGCCTAAGCGCAAAAATTACCTGTTCAATATTTGGCGATGCCGCCACATACGACATTTCGATGAGTATAAGATTTTTGCTGAACGTTAAAAGCGGCTGCCCCTTTTTCATGTTTATTTCCATTTCGGGGTCTACCATATATTCGGCGGCTGCCTCCACAATAACCGGTATGTGCCGCTCGCTTACGGCATCCTGTACCCTTTTTAAGGTGGGTAAAATGGTTTCTGGGTTGTTGGGGTATATATCAGACAGTATATGGGGGGTACAGATAAGCTTTTTGTACCCCAATTCGTGCAGTTGCTCAATAAAGGCTATGGTGGTGTCAATATCTGGAAGACCGTCATCCAAGCCCGGCAACAGGTGCGAATGCATGTCTACGCCTATAAAAGATAAATCAGGTTTGCTTCCAGCACCCCTTTTAAAAAATGAAAACATGCTGCAAAGATACAATTATCGGGTTGGGCAGGGCTAAGAGGATACCTTTTTATTTAGTGACAAACTGTGGTCGAACAGCTCGTAAATGGAGTTGTTGCTTATATACTCAGGCACAATCCGTTTCATTTGCCTCACTACTTCATTGTCTTCAAAATTTCCTGCCATTTCCAACAGCCGGTTTATTTCTACTGATGTTTTCTTATAATCCTGTTCAAATGTTTTGGCTATTAATATTTTTTTGTGGTGGGTTGGCATTACCTCTTCTTGTTTGTTCAGCAGTTCTTCGAACAGTTTCTCACCCGGCCGTAGGCCTGTAAATATTATTTCTATGTCCTTACCAGGCTCAAAGCCTGCCAGGCGTATCATTTTCTTGGCAAGATCAAGAATTTTTACGGGTTCACCCATGTCAAAAAGCAATACCTCGCCGCCGTTGCCCATCAACATGGCCTCAAGCATCAAGGTACATGCCTCGGGTATGGTCATAAAATAACGGATAATTTCTGGGTGGGTAACAGTAACAGGCCCGCCATTTGCTATCTGCTCTTGAAAGCGTGGAATTACCGAACCGTTACTGGCAAGTACATTGCCAAAACGGGTGGTAATAAATTTGGTTTTAGTGCGTGACAACGGTAGGGTGTAAACGCCCGGCTCATCTTTCGCCAGAAAAAATTCTTTATGGTGTAGCGAATGGCAATAAATTTCGGCGATCCTTTTTGACGCGCCCATAACATTGGTAGGGTTGATGGCTTTGTCAGTCGACACCAGCAAAAAGCGCTCCACCCCATATAGTACAGATAGGTCGGCAATTACTTTTGTGCCAAGCACATTGTTACGGATAGCCTCAGATGGATGCTTTTCCATAACAGGCACATGTTTGTAAGCAGCCGCATGAAACACAATGGTGGGTTCGTGCTGTTGAAAAAGCAAGGCCATAGCACTCTCATCTTTAACATCGCCCAAGTACACTTTAAGCCTACTGCCTATATTGTATTTTTGTTGCAACTCGTACTCCAAGTCGTGCAAGCCAGTTTCGGTTTGGTCGTTGATGATCAACGCCTCTGGGTGCATGGCGGCAATTTGCCTTGATAATTCAGACCCTATTGACCCTGCCGCACCCGTAATAAGTACCCGTTTTTCTTTTAAAAAGTTTGTTACTGCTTGGTTACGTAGCTTAATTGGTGGCCGGCCAAGCAGTTCCTCAATTTTTACACCCTGCAGTTGGCTTATGTTTAAATGGCCATGCATCCATGTTTTTACCGGCGGTATGTTCATTACCTTAACATGGTGCTCCAAGCAGTCGTCAACTACTTTGTTCTTTATATTAATGTCTATGTTAAAACGGGCGAAAAAAAGACACTCAATA